>SDBT01001254.1_pt1 | contig 44054 bp, 78 predicted proteins | sample 2277101 | NCBI WGS metagenome assembly SDBT01 (sample SAMN10404973, study PRJNA504765) | marine sediment metagenome | isolation source: marine sediment core GS10_PC15, 103 cmbsf | place: Arctic Ocean: Southern Knipovich Ridge | collected 2010
CAGCTTATTCTGATGACAGGTGTACTAGAATTAGCCTCTGGTACAACAACCGGATGTCAGAGACGAATAGGCTACTTTGACGACAACAACGGCCTGTTCTTTACGAGCAACGCAGGAACCATAGGGGTTACGGTAAGGACAAACGATTCAGGCACGCCAGTTGATACGACATTTACTAAAGCCAATTGGAACCTGGACACAATGGACGGGGGGAATGATTCTGATAACCCAAGCGGCCAAACCGTAGACTTTACCAACGGGCAAATATTCGTCATTGATTTTCAATGGCTATCGTTCGGGCGAGTGAGATTCGGCGTAGAAATAGGCGGCGTGATTTGTTACGTCCACGAAATTAACCAAGCCAACACAGCCAACATTCCTTATATGTCTACGCCGAATCTACCTCTCAGATTTGAGCTAATCTCAACCACTGATTCCGGCGTTTGTTCGATGCGCGCCATCTGTGCGTCCGTGATCAGTGAGGGGGGCAGCGATTCTAACGGTGTTGTGTTCCGCACATCTACTGCTGGAGCCGGAGTTACAACTAACGCCGAGAACTCCCTGTTTGCTGTTGTTGGGATACGGCTTAAAACCGATCATGCCGGTACTGACGTGACGCCACTGGCGGCACAAATACAAGTCCATACCGCCGCTGAGTTTCTTGAATGGGTGCTACTGTTTAATCCCACTGTGGCAAGTACATTTACCTACTCGAATATCACCAACAGTTCGTGCCAGCGTGCTTTAGGAGCCACAGCAAATACGGTGACGGGTGGCACGGAAATAGGCGGAGGGTATGTTGAAACAGGCAACAACCCACAGGGCGGGGAGTCAGATAAGGGCCAACTTAATACCGCACTTAAACTAGGGGCTGATATAGCAGGCACCACAATGGACGAGATTGTGCTGTGTGTTCGACCTATCGGGGGTGTTAGTGCGGCTACTGTCGAGGGTTCCCTGACTTGGCGTGAAAGCCTCTAATGCCGCTGATTCCGCTCTTTCTGCAAGCTGTGGTTATACCGGGTTCAGTATTGAATGACCCCTCTGTGGGAGTGCAATGGAAGCTCTCTAAGGACGATGGCGACATAACAGAGTGGTCGGTAGATTACACTGGAGAAATGGCTAAATTATCCGATGTGATAGAGACCTCCATCTGGACTTTAGCTGACGGCTTGACGAAAATATCCGAATCCCACACCGACAATATAGCGACCGTCAAAATCTCCGGTGGGGTAGAGGGCCAGAAATACAATTGCGTAAATACCATTGCTACAGGAATTTCTGGTGAGACCTTTACCAGAACTCAGCGGCTAACGGTGAAACAAGTAACACAATAGGAACAAAACATGAGCAATCAAGACCGTATAGGTGGTATTGGCAAGACTGTCAAGGTAACGCCTGCAAGTAGTACAGCGGCCTACTCCATCAATGATTTAGTGGGTGGGAAATTAAGGTTCAGACAGGTCGGCAGAAAGGCAGCCAATGGATTAGCCACGGGCCGTATTCAGGATGTAAAAATCATTGATGACGCTAAACAAAGCGTGGGGTTGGAATTGTGGCTATTTAGTGCCGACATGGATACTACCTTTACCGATAACGTGGCGTGGAACCCTACCGATGCTGATCTTGAAAACCTGATCGGTGTTGTTGAGCTTACTTCATATAACACTGGCGCAAGTAACTCAGTGACGATGAAATCCAATGTCGGCTTGTTGTATGACCTGGGCACCGGCTTGGATGTTTACGGTGCCGTCAAGACACTCGGTACACCAGTATACAGTTCCACCAGTGCCAATGATCTCACGGTAATGGTCGGGTTTGATATAGACTGATGCATCCTATTAGAAGACGCCGCCTCTTTGGGAGTGAAGATGCAGGGCAAACCCTCTGGAACTTCACCTCCTCGGTCCCCTCTGTCTTTACTCACGCCCGCGCCAGCAACGCCACAATGTTTGATAATACGGGTACGCTGGTTACTAAAGGTAGTGGTGTTGCCCGCGTAGCCTCCCACGTCTTCAACGGCTCCTCATGGCTTAACGAGGGGTATCTGACCGAGGAAGCGCGGACGAACCTGTGCTTGGAGAGCGATGATCTCACGACCACCTGGACACTACCTGGAGCAAATACAACCATCACAGCAAATGCTGGCGTAGCCTTAACCGGCCTCACGACTGCTGACGACGTGCTACACGGGGACTCTGCGGAGACAGTGCAACAAACCGTAACGGTTGGCGCTGATGTAATAACGGCGCTTTCTGCAGTTGTAGAACAGGGTACAACGGGCGAGCACGACTTTGTGAAAATAGCCGTAATCGACAACTCAGACGGCGCTAATGGTTACGAAGCGTGGTTCAATATTGCAACTGGCGCGGCGGGAACGGCTCAAGCTGACGGTACGGGAACACTGACCGACAGCGGTATCATCGACATGTCGGGGGGAAAGTATCGCATTTGGGTGTCCGGGAAGATTACCGCAGGCCAAACAGACGGACGCATTGAACTTATCAACACCACGGCGGACGCGGTAGACACCGCAGAGGCCACGAACTCAGTTTTCTGGTCATCGTTGCAGTTGGAAGCGGGGCAATCTCCGTCTTCGATCATCCCCACAGTCCTGACTTCCCTGACCCGCGCCGCCGACTCCATGCTGTACGGAACCTCCGGGATGGTGCTGAATGAGATCAACTTCCAGGCGGGCACGATTGTTACGGAGTTTATGGCTAATCCTGGAAGTCTCGCTTCTGGGTCTAACCAGCACCTATTCACTGCGTCCTCTGATGCTCTAGCATCCGATAGGCCTCAATTGTTTATGTTTTTTGACGATAATGTAGCGGGACAACTTAAGTTTAACAGCCTCTTAGCTGGCTCATCAAAGGTTTGGACTTCCGCCACTACCAACACGGCAGCGGTCAGGCATTCGGGTGGGGCCGCCTGGGATGCGAACGGTGGGATATCTAGTTTCGATGGCGGGACAGGCGGAACAGAGCCAGCTTATGTTTCTGAACCGGGGTTTGACTCAATCGGAATAGGTCATACAGCTATTGCACCGAGTAACCCTTTCAACGGCCACATCCGCTCCGTCTTCATAGGCAAAACCAAGGACTCCCAAGCCGCACTGAACGCGAGGACGGCATGACCGACTTCCCCTTTGAACTCCCCGACAAAGACCCCGCGACCATAGAGCGCCTGCTCACGTTCCTGGGCCTCATGGAGGAGCCAGGGCGACCTAAACCGGGAGTAGACGTAGACCCAATCAATGACATGATTGCCGTTCCCCCAGATCAATTCCACAAGGGCGGGCATATCAATCTACGGCTGACCGGACAGGCTGAGAAGGACGATAGAACCCGGACGCCAAGCGGGTCGAAGATCAAAGACTTGATGACAGCAGACCGAGAGGTGAAGAACTACTCCCGTCCAACCCGTCCCTCGACGGTACGAGACGCACCGACTACAGTTACGCTAATCGTCGATGTAGAAAAGCCTCAACGGGGGTGGATGTAGTAGGGGCGGTGGTGTATAGTTCATTATGTGGTACATTCAATGAGTAGGATAATAATTCTCGGGACCGCCATGACCAGCGTTGCGGGTATGCCCGAAGACGATTGGGAAGTATGGGGCTGTGGTACGGCATGGCAACTTACCGATAGAGCAGATAGGTGGTTCGAGCTTCACAATATCGACGCCTTGAGGCAAACCCCTCAACTGTACGGCCCCCACCTAGCGTGGCTCGATTCCCAAACCATCCCCATCATGGTTAAAGCAAAGTACGCGGGAATAAAGAATCCTGTCGTCTACCCGATAGACAAGGTTAAGGCGGAGTTTGGAGACTACTTCACCACTACAATCGCATACATGATTGCTTACGCCATGCTCCGAGAGGAGCTGGGAGAAGAGCCGGTGACGGACATGGCTATTATGGGTGTTAACATGGCGTGGAATGAAGAATATAGCGAGCAACGCCCCTCCTGTGAGCATATGATAGGATGGGCGCAGGGTAAGGGGATTAAGGTATCAATCTCTGACGTGTCAGACCTATTAAGGTGCGGCCATCTGTACGCTTTCCAGCAACCCCCCAACGTACAGCGCAGACTGGAATCAAAGCTATCATCATTAAAGCGGGACATTAAGATTAGAGCCCACGAAAAGCAGATAGCAGGTGACGATGAATTACTGCTTAAGGGCGAACTTAAGGCGATGGAGTATACGCTCAGGCATCTTTAGGCCGCACACCCCTTCAACCAAGCCACGTTATCCCAATGCTCCCATTCGGTGTAAGCATCACTCACTCCCCCGTCACTCGGAAACGTCATTCGATAGACTAAATACCCCAGCGGAGCTATGCCCAAGGTAAAGGGTGCCGCGATGATTGATCCTATCGTCCCCGTATTGGACTTCAAGCCATGCTTGACAGCCTTCGCTTTATGATCCTCGCTGGCGGCGTTTAGGTTTGACAGTATTTCGGAGCAGGGTAGATCACGACCCCGTAAGTCAGGTGCCGTGCGTAATGGCTCTCGCGTTGTGCCGCAGCCCGTGAGTAGCATTGCGACGATTAGTAACCTACCCACGTCGGCGGCTTTGAGGTCGGTGAGGAGGGTTTCGATTTCAGTCATCGGTGCATCCTCATGTGTTCTGACATTCGCTCTTTCGCCGCCGCGACTTGAGCCTCTGCTGCTTTCAGATCGTCTAGGATTTGCAGAGCGGTCTTGCCGTAATCATCTTTTGCGGGGTACGTCAGTTCACGAAAGCGCGCCCGCTGTGCTTCGGTTGTCTTGGGTTTAGTCATTTCCGATATCTAATCCCGTTGGTGTTATCCGCGATCATCATGGCGAAGTTAGCTACATCACCGCATTCATTAGCGAGGGCTGTGATATCCTCTGGTGTTTTAGGTTTAGGCTTGGCTGCGCTCTCAAGTTCGTCCACTTCTTGACGTAAATACTTAATCAGTGTTCTGGACTGGCACCTATGCCAACCCCCCTTCCAATCATACTGTTTAAGTTTTTTCTCCATAAGCGCAGCAAACTTAAGAACCTGCCACCGACATGGTGGGCCAGGAACAATGTTGTTCTGCAATTCTTTTAGCCGCGCATTAGCCGTAGTGAGTTCCTTCTGGCTGGCGATGAGGGCGGCAATTACTCCCAGCACAAGCCACCAGCGCACTTCAGGCCCGTAGTGATTTTTAGCGAGATTTAATTTCGTTACTGCCTCGTAAGTTTCCCGCACTTCAGGGTCCAGCAATTCCAGGTCGGCGTCGGTTATGGGGGTTTGTTCTCCCGTCGTTTTACCCAACGCACCATCGGAGAATTTCTTTGCTGGCAAGTCTCGCATCGGGTCAAACTCTCTCATCACCCATCCCTCCGTTTCAGCAGGTTGCCCGCTTCGTTGGCGGCTTGGGCAATGGCTTTGGCCCAACCAAAAAGATTCCCGGGTTTCGTTTCTCGCTCGTCAGCGCGGACTACGGCGTTCATTACCTCGGAATTCGGCTCCAACGGCACCAGTGCGAAGCCTTGTTCGGAGAGCCAGTCGGCTTGTTGTTCAATTGAGGCCCCTTGTAGCCCTCGAAGTTTCCACGCCTCAATCAGTTCATCCCTGTTGGTAATGGTCATCCCACCTCCTCCACTATGTTATGAGAAGCACGTTCTAGTTACGCACTGCTTGAGGGCTTCACACCCGGCTACAGCAAGTAAGACCGCCACCATCAGCAATAACACGGGTGAAATTTTTTGCGTCCATTTTTTGGTGTTCATTTCATTTATCCCTTTTCCTAAGTTCCCGGCGAGCCTTGCTAACCGGGTGTGCTGGGGTAGTCAGTCATCCCGTGTCTCCCTTTGGTGTACACGCCCAAGTAAGCGTTTTGTACCCTGGCCAAGTCTGCACCAGAGTTTGAGCCGCCTGCTCGCACGCTTGTCGGCTGTCATACTCGGCAGTGGCTGCTCCGCCCGCACCACTTGTGAGCCAAATGAATGCCCAAAGAATATATATCGTCATCCCGTGTCCCCCTCTGCCTTCTCCGGTATCCATTTGTCCGGTATCCCAACGCCCAACATATCGGCCTGGACGAACACGTTCCCGGTCGCGTTAATAGCCCCCAATGGAGGAACCTTAATGACGCTGCCGGGGAACATGATGACTAGGCAATTATGCATTTCCGTTTCCGGTCTCCACTCGCTCATGTGTCGCTCCCGCTGATAAAGTCTGTTGTGTCCACCGAATATTTATCGACATAGATTTTGATTGCAGCCTCGGCCTTTTTGGCCACCTCGGTTACTGTTTTTGCGCTTAAGCAAAACAGTGGTTCGGTTTCCCGCAGAGCAAAATATTCAAAGTCTGTGATAGGACCACCAGATTGAGCAACCGTGTACGTGTACCCGCCCCAAGCGTACTTACGAAGAAACTTCAATTCTACCGTATCCATCATCCCTCTCCCTTCGGTTCAGATGGTTCGTCTTTGAGGCGACGGAGTTTCCCAATGCCTGCGATCAGAGCGCCATCCCAGCTAGTACGGTGGGGGTCTCCTGTCGGTGGGTCGCGGGAGACCATTTTTGCGAGTGATTCAACTCCCTCCTCCAGCTTTTCATTCCCGTGCTCGCGGAGGGCTTGGGCTATCATTACCATCAGTCTTTTGTCTGAAGGCTGCACGAATGGAAGATCATAAAAGTCCATCAGTAAGGTCTCCGCCCGTTTCTCTGGGGTCATTGTCCCGCCTTTCCTCTGGGGAATCTAGCGACATGGTGTACCCGCAACACTTAGGCCACCCGGTGCGGAAACAGTTTTTGCCTTCAATGGATTCCTGCCGCCCGCATTCATGGCAGTACACGAGGCCGCGTTTGACTTGCGGTATGGCATTCAGATCGTCGTCTAGGTTCATGACCCCCTCCTTTTATATATGAAGTCCAACCAATGCGGGGCGTCGGGGTGTTTATGGACTGTCCCGCCAAACATTTTTGCATACATATGAGCCCCAGAGCGGTCCTGTAAGGACGAAAACCAGCCGCCACTATCTTCTACAAAGTAATATCGGGGGTATGTCTCTCCCTCGTTGAGTGTCGGTATCTTGTTACCCATTTCCCGCCCCCCATAGATCATGCCGCCTTATCATAAGCGTTTTCAGAACACACCTGGCCCACCAGTCATACCCAGGATTCGCCTCTTGCTCCATGTGATGCAAATGGCATAGAAACGCCCCGCACCAGTCCGGTGGCTTCAACCCCATACCCCCCTCATTCCCAACCCGCATGTGTGCGAAGATAACGGTTTCCGTATTGGGGCAGCCTTCCACGTCACAGGGGCGACCACGTGCGGAATCCAGATATTTGCGATCCCGGTGCACAGGCTCCCTCTGGGATACGGGGGTGGTGGGTACGCGGGTCATGGGGCTTCTACCGGCGGCGGGAGTAACGCCCGCACATGTTCAAGAACGGGCCTGCCGTCTGAGGTCAGCATGTAAGGGAGAAACACGTGTTCAAAGGTCAGAACGCCCGTCTCAATGGCCGTGATTTGCCCCTTGACCCAATCGCGGAGAATGGAATTGACGGCGATCATTCCTTTATCTAGAGCGCGCTGCTCCCATTTTTCCCGCGTACTTTTCCTATGGCCACTCCACGGATTTTCCTTGAGATAGGCGTTAGCCCAACCCTGTGCGGTGGCCCGGAGTTGAACGGCTTGACCGCGAATGGTGAAAGCGAGGATGACCGTCTTTGTGGAAAACTCATCCATGAACCCCACGCTCTCGGCACCGAATCCTTGGAGAATTTTCTGGATTTCGGTGCGGGCACTCATGCCGCTGCGGGCGCTGGCATAGGGTAAGGTCATCTTATTTCCGCTGTTTCACGTGTGGCGTCCTTGAATTCGGCGACAAGAGAATCCCACTGATCCCGGGGTATGCTTTTCCCCAACTCAGACCTGGACGTGATGTTGAATTCGCTGTAAATGCAGCTTTTGGCGTGGTCTGCCCCCTCGCCAGGGTTTTGGGTTGCAAGACCGTACCCGTTCCGGCGCATGATCCAAGTCTGAAATTCCGGGTCAGAACACAACACCCCCGCCTGTGCCGCTGGCAGCATGTCATCCCATTTCTGTTTGGCCCTGGCCGTGTCCTTACCCTTCAATGGCGTCTCATCGTCCCCCAGGGCCACCAGGACGCACATATAGCGTTGTCCGGGCATGGCCATCATAAGAGGCTCCTGCACGTCGTTAGGGTGCAGTTTTAGGGTAAGTGTCCACTGCCCACCCTGTAGCTGTTTGCACGAATCCTTTTTGGCCTCAAAATGAACTGAATTCGCTACGGCATCATCAGCCTCGGTCATGCTGCCCTCTACTTATCCGGACTAAAAGGTATGGAATCGTCTATAGCGGGCTCCTGCGGCCTGCCTCCGTCTCCGTGTGGCTGCTGCCTCTCCCCCAACATCGTCAACTCCCCCCGATACCGCTGTAACACGATTTCGGTCGAGTACTTGTCGTTGCCGGGCTGGTCTTGCCACTTACGGGTTTGAAGTGCGCCCTCAATGTAGACCTTGCTGCCTTTCTTCAGGTATTGCTCGGCAATCTTCCCCAAGTTATCGTTGAAGATCACCACCCGGTGCCACTCGGTCCTTTCCCGCCGTTCGCCCGTGTTCTTGTCTTTCCAACTCTCAGACGTGGCGACCTTTAGATTGACGATCATCGTACCGTCATTAGTGTGGCGAACCTCTGGATCAGCACCAAGATTTCCTATCAATGTGACTTTGTTTACTGAACCGCTCATTCTGCTGCCTCCGTTGAGAGATGCTTGCGTCTGACCTGTATTGCTCGGTCAACCGTCTGCCATAGTTCCATGTGGTTTTCTGCCAGTCGCTTGAGGGTCTTTTGTTCCCTGGTGGTCATCGCGTTGACCTGATGCACGCTTTGAGTGAGATTCAACTCAACTTCAAACCCTGTTGCCCAATCGTGGGCTGCCTGTACGGGGTCTTTCGGTACCTTTGGGGGGGGTGCGGGCGCTACCGTTGCACCTGACTCCTGCGCCTTCTTCCCGTCGTCATCCTCTCCGACCAGAGTAATGCACAACGCACCTGCCAAGCTGTATCGTTTGGCGTAGGTAATTGCAGACCCCATATCTTGCGCCTTGGTTTTCGAGGGGTCCGGCAGCGGGTAATAGCCTGCCCTTTCGTGTCCCAGCCCGTGTGTGATGACGGTGCGAACAACAAACGTGTACCCGCCCCCCACCTCCCCGACAAGCGTTGGGCATTGCTCTACGTAAAAGTCGTTACTGTTGAGGACGGGCAATATTGCCTTTTGGATTTCTTCCAACTCCGCGTAGTCGTAGGTAAAATTACCCTGCCCCGCCGTGGCCTTTTTCCCGACTGTTGGAAACTCGCTTTGGGCCTTCACCATTGCTATATCGTAGGCCGTTTTGGGGGTCGTCTCTTGCTCAGTCATTTACTTCTCCTTTGAGTAAACGGGGCACGCCCCGCCATTGATATTCCCACATTTCATGTGCGGTAAATCATGATCCCACATACTACTGGTCACGAATCCAAACCCCTCCATCCGTTTGAACATCTTACACGTCCAACTGTACGACGGGCCTTGACGGATGCTGTGTTCGCACTTGTCGCACCATGTGTAGCCGTCGTCGCTCACGTCGCGTATATCCTGTCTGACTCCTCAGGGCGCTCACACCGCTTGCAATAATACTTATCGGTCTTGTAGTCCCATCCCTCGGGCCAATCGCGCTCGTTGCATAGTTCCTCGCATTCGGCACAAAATACGATGCTCATTTCGGAACCCGCAGATTTAAAGAGACTTTTTCGTGGTTGCGGGCAATGCTGCAATAGGCGAAAGAGTAATCTACCGACAGCAATTCGTTCTTTGTTGATATGAGTCCGCACTCGATAAGTCCTGCCGCGATAATCTTTTGCATTTCGCCAGCTTTGATTACGAGCGTATGGGTTTTATCTTCCGTATACCGAACGGATAATTCACCGCGCTCGGCTATCAAACGGGTGTCTACTTCTACCGCTTCCTTTTTCATCCCATCACCGCCCATCCAACAATAGTCCAAAACCCATATACGACAGCCAACAGCATAGTTACCCCGATGACTTCCCACCCAAGGTTAGGGGTGATGCCGAAATATATCCATTTCATTTCACAACTCCGTCTAGAATAAGGTGCGCGAGATAGAGCCGTGGCTCAAAAGCCCCTACCCATGCCCACAGGTCCGCCCAAGCAAGGGCGACGACGACGGCGGGGATTAAAGGAGCGAACGACCAAAAGGCGCACCATCCGTAAAATTCGTCTATACCGTTGTCAGCGTTAGCGCACTTTTTGGCGAATATTACGCCGCTCGTTAATAGCGGGATAACCAAAAACAACAGCACAAGGCCCCCAACGGATATATCCCTGATCGCCGTAAACCGCGCTACTTCCAAGGTTAAATCAACCGCTTCGGGGCCATACTCGGTGGTTAAAGCCGCCACCTTTTCAATCAATGCCCCGAGAGCATCCTCGGCCCTGTCGATAACTTCTACGGCTTTCGTTTCTAGTTCGCTCATGATTCCAACTCCTTACCCAATATATCCGCCTCAATCTTGTCCAGTTCGGCCAATTGATGCGGCGCTCCCATGCGCTTGAACAAACGCCGGGCGGCCTTTATTTGTTCGAGTAGTGCGACCTCTATTTTATCCATGTCCCGCCCGACCTCATCCAGTTTGGCTTTCAATTCATTCATAATATTCCTCCGCGAGAATACCGGGGAGCCGTTAAGCCCCCCGGCTGCTTTCTGGACACTCTCGCCGGTATGCCTTTCATTTGCCCCGTCAACCCCCGGAGCGGTGGGGTATGAAACGACACTACATCCAACTGTGATGAGCGTCAACAGGAAAATAAATTAATTTAGTTCTTGCTCCCAACACCTGACTGTGATTAACTCCGGCCATGACAATAATCAATGAACTACTCCAAGGCATACGAACCTTCGCCGTCACGAATAATATCAGGCCCGCAAGATTGGCTGCGATGGCTGGCCTACACCCTAATTCACTTCGTACAATGACCGATTCAGATTGGAACCCCACAGCCGCTACCCTTAAGAAGCTAGAGGGTGTTATAAAGGGGACAGAATGATGAGTAAGTACAGGAAGAAGCCGGTCGTGGTTGAGGCAACTCAATGGCACCAAAACGGCGATCATCCGCATGATCACAGCATCTCCGTTGATGAAAACGTCAGTTACCTGTTAGAGGGGAAAGTGGTTCGCCGGTACCGAACGCCTGATCTCGACGGGCAAGACCGGTGCAACCATTGCGACTGGACCATGGTTTCCCACGGCTGGATCGACACGCTTGAAGGCGGTCACATCGTCTGCCCCGGCGACTGGATCATCACCGGCATCCAGGGCGGGCATTACCCCTGCAAGCCTGACATTTTCGAGGCGACATACGAGCCCGAATGATGGAACAACTTAACACAATAGCATCATGGCTCGGCTGGATCGTGGTTATCATGATGGTGAGTTCGTTGATTTGGGGTGCCGTTGCGGTGTACCAGAATAGTAAGGATGAAAAATGACGATGACGCGCCCTCCCCGCATGTTGTCGTCATGGGGCGTTGAGCCGGGTCAGCGGCTCCGCCCCAGCTTATCATGATTATTAACCTCGGCCCCACTCTCCGCATACGCTCAATACCCCATAATTGGGCTTTAGAGGACTTCAGGACGTACAAAGCGGGCAAAGAGGGTGAATCCTCCAAGTGGGTGGCTTTGGGCTTCTTCACACAGCTTGATACAGCTTTCGTTCATGCGGGCCGACACTTCCTTGAGAACATAGACGGAGAGTTTGGCACTGACGCCCTCCCGGCCCTGTTTGAACTAACCGACGAGTTCAAACGATTGGGGAAAGAGGCGGTTGCCAAATTGCCGGGGCCTCCGTGAGAATACATCTTCCATTCCCCATCAGTGTTAACGCCATGTACGCCAATAACCAAGGCCAAGGACGTGGCCGATTCAAGACCAAGCGGTATAAGGCGTGGATTAAGGCGGCAGAGGCAGAGTTAGCCGAACAAATGCCGGTGCAATCTTTCGCTGGCCCCACCACTCTGGAAATATTTGTACGCAAGCGCGATAAGCGCAGACGAGACATCTCCAATTTGATTAAGGGAATTGAGGATTTTTTAGTGTCTCAGAAAATTATCGAAGATGACAGCTTAGTTCAATCAGTAAAGATTTCATGGGCTACGCACACGATAGAAGGGGCGGTAGTCATGGTGAGGGCAGCATGAGACCCCCTGACGACCACTACCCAACCCCGCCAGAGGTAACGCAGGCGCTGATGAGCGTTGAAGAATTTGACGGGAATGTCTGGGAGCCGTGCGCGGGAGACGGGGGAATGGCCGACGTCTTGCGGGCCAAATATCGAGTATTAGCAACAACCATCAAGCCGACAGGCCAATGCTCCTGTTTTAACGGAGTCGGTGGTGATGTGGATTTCCTTAAACAAGACGGTAGCATCAGCGACAACATTATTACCAACCCCCCATTTAATATCTCAGAAGCAATAATCCAGCACGCAATCAGCATTGAGCCCATCAAGATAGCCATGCTCCTTAACATCCGGTTTCTCGGCTCTCGCAAGCGCAAGGAAGGGTTATTCAAGGAGCACCCACCTAAACGCATATGGGTATTCTGCGACCGCCCGAGCATGTACCCGGCAGACTGGGATGGCCCTCGTGGTACAACCACAGAAACCTTCTCATGGTGGATATGGGAGTGGCCGTTTGAGGTTCAAAAGCCGGAGTTGGGATGGCTGGATTCGAGGGAGTTTAAGTGATCGCTCTTTACGTTCCCGTAGATGAGTTTATACTCCATCTTGCACGGGGCTGGAAACTCCCCTTTATCGTACAGCCCTGTGATGTTAGGGAGCACTCGATAATCCTATGGCGATGACAGCAGCACGGACGAAGGTTCTAGTCCGCATGAATACAATAGCACGGGCGAAATTACCCAAGCCACCCGATACCGAAATGGGCCTGCATTGTCATATTTCAAAATCTACAGCTTGGAGCGCGCTCAATTATTTGATAAAACATGAATATATTAAAATGGAGCGTGACGGGAATAAGGTCAGGTATACAATTGGCGGCAATTCGACCGAGTGGCAGACCACCCGAGGCCGCAAGAGAAAAGTGCTGCTGACCAGACCTGATGGGCGGCGCGTACCCACAATCTCCAAGGTGAGCGTCGTGACGTTCTGCTCTCCGAAATTGAAACAAGCACTAGGAAGAATTAGATGAGTCTTGACGCAATGACATGGGCCTTCAAACAGGATTTGCCGTGCGCCCAAAAGTTTGTTCTGGTGGCCCTGGCCGATCATGCGAATGTTTCCGGTAAGTGTTGGCCTTCACAAAAACTATTGGCGCAAAAGTGCGGGCTTACCCGGCCTGGCGTCAACCGAATCCTCCGCGACTTGGACGCCTCCGGCCATGTTACCAAGTCAACCAGAAAACGCGAGGACGGGGCCAATTCATCATGCAATTATCAACTCAACATGGAGCCAACCGAGGCTGACAGGGTAGTCACCCAGCCTGACACCCCGCCTGTCGAGGGGGATGACAACATAGAACCCTTAGATATTAACCCTCAATTAACTACCCCCCCTAAAGGGGTTCCCCCCCGTGGAACTCGGCTTTCCGAAGACTGGCAACCGGATAATGATGGATTGAACTATGCTACCGAGCGAGGGCTCGACATCCTGGAGACTCTGACTGACTTTCGGCTGTACTGGCTTGCCAGAGCCGGGGCGGGGGCGACCAAAACGGATTGGGGCCTAACTTGGATGTCTTGGTGCCGCAAGCAACAAAAATGGGATATGGAAGGAAAGAGGGATGCCCCTACCAGTAATTTCGACAGGTTCGTTGCTGCAAACGCAGACACCCTTGCCGGACCTGATTGAATATTATTTACATGACCACGCCCCAACGGTATATTCGTTCGAGGGTCAGATTGACCCCCGCCTGCCCACTTTTGTAGACCCACAAACCCGCGCCGCGATTGAGGCTAACTTGACCGAACTACGAAGACGCGAACTCCCGGCTTCCGCCGCTCAAATATCAAAAACCCTGGCTATGCTGATGAGCGTTTTGAAGATGGGCAACAAATCGGAGGATGAATTGAGGGCGTTCGGTCGACAATATGAGGAAGACCTGTCAGACATTCCCGCCGACACCCTTGAACTTGCTGCGAAGGATTTACGTAAGACCGCGATATTTTTCCCGACCATCGCAGAAATACGAGTCGCCGCATGGAAACACCGTCTCCCGCGCAGAATCAGGATAAGCCGCATGACCGAACTGCTCAAACTACCAAGTGAGGCCAAACGCGAACCAACCGAGGCGGAACGTAAGTTGAACTTAGAACTTATCAACGATTGCCTTGAGAGGATGGGAAGGTGATGTTTGATTGGGCCGGAGCTTGGGCGGCGGCGGGCAGTTGGATTTTATTTTCGACAATGTGTGTAGGCTTGTGGGCTCTTTGGAAGGATTCTAAAATGGGGGATCGGTTTTATCCGCGGGGTTGGGGTGGAGTTGTTTTTTTTGCCCTGATCGGTGGCCTGTCATGACCCCCGCGCAGCGTGCGCGGGAGATAGTTGCGTATCACCTAAAGCCTGGAACCGGGCATTTGCTTGAAAAAGATATAGCCCAAGCCCTCCATGAAGCCCGTAAGGACGCGCTGGAGGAGGCGGCGGCGGCCGTTACGAGTTATCAATTACCGTTAGCGGCCTTCGGGGAAGACAGGGGGCCGTTTTATGCTGCCGCCGTTCGCGCCCTCAAAGACACAGACAAGCCGACCACCGATAATTAGACGAAGGACTAAATTTAGTCGTACAGATAACAGGGGCTAAGTTTGAGGAGTAACGAGTGAAGCGTAAACGAGTACAACGCCGCAAGGGGCCACAGGTAGAGCGAGTGTTGCCGACCCCTGAGACCCTAGCAAAGCTACAGCCGGACCCGTTCTACCTTAGACTGACAACCGGCAAGATCACAGCCGAACAGTGGCAGGCAGGCGTTGAGATACGCGAGGCGGTTAAGATGATAACCGGCGCTGTGGGGGTAAGGATATCCCAGTTTGAACGGCGCTCCAGGGGGCATGATGAGTTTGAGTCGGAGCGTCAAATCAGAGTACAGCGTCAGTACAACGACTGGTGCGACCTCATGACCGCCCGCAAATTAATGATAGGCGTTGTGTTAGATTACCTGATTGAAGAACGCTCATTTAACGACATAGCCAAGGCACGGCATATGTGGAACATACGAGTGCGTCGCATGATAGAGGACGGATTGAGCGAGTACGTTGCCATGATGGGCTGGAAAGTAGCGCAAAGGGCTTGACGTAACCACACGCGATGTGCTAGGTTTATTTCAGTGTTGGAGAGTAGCGCCCCCGAAACGTCAAAACCGGAGAAAGATATGGACATGCGATGTATGACCGAAGCGATCAAGATTAACCATAGTAGCACAGCAAACACCTTTTACGCGGCGTCCCGGCCACTCTTTTAGGCCGCGCCTGTCGGCAAATCTGCCGATGACAACAACACCCCCGGCACTCGATTAGAGTCCGGGGGTTTCTATTTCAGATTCCCCGGCCCGGCCCCAATGAAAATCATATATAACCCTCTTTAGGGCTGAGCATTGTACGGTCGCTGTGCCGGGGATACCTTACAGGTTAATATGTTATGGGCTAAGGCGGCACTAGTCTTATCAATAATGGTTTGGCATGAGCCCGGCGATCCGTCACGCCAATACACAGCCGAGGCAATGACGAGTTTAGAGATGTGCGAGTATGCCAAGGCCAACTACGAGCGCCTTGCAGAATATTTCAAAGACGACCCCACCTATCAGGATGTTAGAGTATACTGCGTAGACCCCGAAACCCGTCAACCCTTCCCAGTGCCGTGACCTTCCAGACCCTAATCATCCCCAGGAAGCTACCTGACGCCGTTCAGGAGACCGTAGGAGACGTGTTAGAAGCATTCTGGAGGCTGGCCCCCGGAGAAACCCTAACCTACCACGTAGGGGACTTACAGCGCGATAAGAAGGGGAGTCCCAAACTAAAGGCAAAGATAGCCCTAGTGGAGAAGATGGTAGAAAAGGGCAACGCCGCCACACTGCACGAGCGCAACGGCGTTGGTGTGGTTTATGGGATCATTAGGCCGGTGGTTGAGACTCCGGGTTAGGCGGCGTCACAATCATAAAGTGAGTTATATTCTCCTGTTGGCCGATTTTACCACCACCCGGTAAATGCCATTCACAATCCTCGCCAACATAGCAATTTGTCAGTCTCTCCGCCCTGCCGTTGTCCCAATCACACCAAATATCGGCGTCTGTTCCCTTGGGCGGCGTTCTTTTAATTAACGACCATTTCACAATTCAATCCTCCAATAAGGGGTTAAGAGTATATCACCCACGCTTAATGAGTGACTCGGTTAGGTCGAAGTCGGGGCTAAGAATGTCCTTAATGGCGGCAAAAATAGGCGGCAGCAGGTCTTGGTTGATTTTCGCAGCCATATCCTTATCGGGGCCAAATGATTCGACTGTGGTAATATGAGACCCGCCACGTCCGATAACGCCTGCGGCCTCTTTTAGTGCATACATGCTTTTAAACAAATCGCCCAATTTATAACGCTCGCCCTGTGTTAGATGGGGGGTAAGGAACTGAAGTTTTTCTTCCCCCTTCTCCATATCCCAAAAAGGACAATCCCGAAAAAGACCGTCAATGTGTTGGTGGCAATCAACATCACGCGCTTTGTTCGGGCTCCATTTGTTGGTGTAACTTTCAACGTAACCACAGGCCCAATACCAATCACAAGCCCACATTTCGCCCTCAAGCCAAACGGGGTTGCCGTCTAAAACACCGAGATAAAAGCAATCTCTTTCGAATGCGTGACTAATTTGTTTCATTGTATCGTCTACCATAGCTAAATCCTCCAGGGGTTAAATAACAAAGGCCAACACGAGCGTATAAAGGGCCGCACAAAAGCAGATAGACAGGCCCAGGCGGTCGGCGGGGGTCATTTAGTAGGGCTCGTCTGGGAATAAAAGTTTGCCGTGGTGCCTACCATATTCCTCCCAGCCTTGCGTTCGCGCGTCATATGCGCTGGTCACTTGTCCATACCATACGAAATCACCCGGTCCGTGGAATTCGCCCATTTCGTCTTCGGGCCAATATTGAACCCACGCGGCCTTCATCGGGCTTTTAATACCAAACACATCACGGACTTTAATGTGCACTTCTTTGAGCCTGTGGCGCTCAAAAGCCATTTCAACTGATTGCATGTTCAAATACCTCCAAGGTTAATCCACTCAAGACGCCCCGCAGTTACACGGGACGGGTGGGAGGGGATCAAATCGACGCGACCCGCATTAGATCAAAAACCTGTTCGGCCATGTTTCGACCGATCATATTTAACTCAGCGGGCTCAGGTAAACGGCCTATGTCCTCAGAGTTACCAACGGCTATTGAGTAGACGCAGGAGCCGTCACTGAGGTCAGCCTCTACAAGTCTCACCGTTATTTCATCCCTCTCAAAACTGTCGATTGTTCTTTTGGTCATATCCCGTCTCCCTTGACTGTGTTAGTGGTTAAGGCTCTGCAAATATTGTAGGATAGGCACAACATCATATTTGGCGGTATTTATCTTGCTCACCGCCTTGCGGTTGAATACTTCCGCGACCGCCTCACCCGTGGCTTTACTGACAATCACAAAGCTGGCGGTTCTGTTTAATGATGACATTGCGGCGTTTCCTTGTTTGCGTTAAGCTCACCCATAACATAAGACAACATAACGGCAGTGTCAACAATTAAATGTGGCGAGGGTCAAATGAACCGCTGGCAACGTAATAAGATGGTGTCCCAATACTGGGGTCAATGGTTCATAAACCAGCGCCAACGCAGACTCATACTTGACATGCAACGGGGTAATCGAGAGTATTGGGCACAACCGGGCGCGGGTGCGATAACCACAGAGGGCCGTATACTTTATGAGCAGGGGCCACACAGTGTTAATTAGCACTCAAGCGCAAAGAGACTGGCTCGACGGGCGGAAGGCGCGAGAGATTAACGAATTCTGGCGTTATTGCCTAACCGTAGCTAGCGAGGCTTTAGGATGATGAAAATAACAGGCGTTGCGGAATATGCCACAGCCTTGCACGACTTTGACGATTTGGAATACCGGAGAAGGGGCGGGTCATGGACAGCACCGTATGAAATGCTGGAAACTCCCCGGCAGAAAGAATTAAGAGCGGCCCTAAGGGTCTACAAGCCGTCGTTCAATGAATAAACAAGCCCTGCTATCAAGCGTATCCTGGCACGCAATGTTAGCTGTGCTTCCTATTATGGTGATTACAGGGTATAGGCGATGACAACCGAGAGAGAAAGAATCGAGCGCCAGTATTCGCTAGACATGGGTGTGGGCATGATATTGTTTCTAACGTCCATGCTCATACTGGGGTTGTTAAATGCTAACTAAGAAGCAAGAAGGCGTACCGTGCCTAGTATGCGCCGGTAATGGCCGTACTGTCTGTTATGGTGCCTATCCCGAGTGCTGGGTGTGTGAGGGCATTGGAATGGTAGACACGGCCAAGGGATTAAGACAGAGCGCAATAATGGCCGCTGGCAAGGGGCAATGGGATGAAAGCTGGAGAACACGTGTTAACTCGTAAGCAGGAAGGCTTCGCCCAAGACGTAGCAGCCGGTAAGACACAGACAGACGCATACCGAGCCAACTACGACACACAGACCACGAATGACGAGACCGTGTACCCAGAGGCGTCTAGAGTGGCAGCAAACCGCAAGGTGTCCGCAAGGATCAAAGAGCATGTAGACAAGGCCTTCGATGGCGTGAGCGTGAGGGAATACGTACTCGGTAAGCTCAAGGCACAGCTAGAGAGTGGTAAGAACGAAGGCGCTAAGATGCAAGCAGCCAAGCTACTGGGTATGACAGAGGGGATGTACCGGGAAGTGATAGAGGATAGCGAAAGCCACAAGACCATGGCTGAATTGCTTTTACAGGCCGCTGGTGATGATCCTGCCAAGGTACTGGCACTCAAGCAGGTGTTGGACCTCGATGATGACGCAGAAACAACCCACTAGACTAGTCGGGATAGTAACAACACGCTGTAACCCATTGATAACGTTCAATCGGGTGTGCGCGTAATATGTATTATGGGAAATTGTGGTGCTAAGTGCCTGATATTAGGGGCATACGGGGTATGGCATAATAATGAAGGACCCCCGGACCCCCCCCTTGACGGGTACGCGTGCGTTTGCTATTGTCCTCTTGATATCCAGCCACTTTTGAGGCCGACTATGGACGAAACTGAAGCTCACACATGGCGCGACGCCTTTCTCACTGTGGGGATTACGCCCTTTAGTTGGGAATTTGGCTTTATGGAGAGGGAGTTAGGTACTTACGTGTTGTATTTAGGGCCAGTGTGGGTTTGCGTTGGCTGATCTTTTATTCACTTTGAGGCACACATGGACTACGGAATGTTAATTGGCTTTGGCGGGCTTATAGTCGCAGGCGTTATTATTTTCATCACAGAGGGCCGCTGGCTTAATCGCCTGTAGAGCCACGCACAGCACCCTTTCATGAAACCGACCCCACCCTACCCGAAAACACCCAATCCCCTTCCAGGGGCGCTGTACGGGGCGTTATGAGCTTTCCCAGGATGTTCCCAGACCATATGTACCCTCCTCTCGTACAGCAGGACTACGCAACCTTTTCGGCCCTGCAGAATTGCCGCTTAGCTAACATGCAGGGCACACTGTCGGCCCCAGAGTACGGCTCCACTGAATATTGGACGGCGCGGGATCGTCTTGAGGACACCCGCAATGTGGAACGCTTGGAGGATTGGCGCATTAAAGTGGCTCTAGGCGGCTATGTACGCACGTAATTACAACCCACAGGTTGCATCTTGACACTGAAACACGGATATGGTCTCGCTATACACGGGCTAAGACTTTTGGATTGTCGGAAATCGCCCCAAATACCTACCTCTGGTAGTATAGGACGTAAAATGGTGAAAGAAGTCCTTGGAGACATCTTCGGTGCCCTCGTCGTAATGCCCCTCCTTCTCATCTGGGTGTGTTGGCCCGGCATCCTGATTACGGCAGGCCTGTACTTTTTTGTTAAGGGCATTCAATGAAACTCGACGCAGACGACATTGCCGAGCACACGCGCCAGTTAGAGGACGAATCAGAGACCCTAACGGTCATCCTTGACGAAGGCGACGGAGTTTTTCGGCCCGATGCGGCAGAGATCATAATGGCCGAGGGGGTTATCATTAGGAGCCGCAGTGGCAGACAGAACCACAATCGTAATACAGGCTAGTTCCCGCTCCTGGTCGGGCGGTGCTGATCTCTGCATGAACCTTGTAGACGGGAAGACTGTCTTAGAGCACACAATCGAGCGCGCCTCTAAATATGGTGAGGTTGTCATTATCGCCCCTGAATTCGATAAGGGGAACTTAGACCACTTACCGTACAGACTAACCTACGGCCACGACGACAGCCCGCTAAGGCGGCTAGTTTCGATCACTAAGAGACTGGACAGCGCCGATAGAATCATCCGGGTTGACGGCCTGCATATGTGTGCTGACTTTGAATCCGCTGTAAAATGGTACGAGAGCGATAGCCACTACGACGTAGCCAAATTTAGCGATGACATGCCGCCCCAACTGGGCTGTGACGTTTACCGTGTAGGAGCCTTAAGGCACTTACTCTCGCTAAACCCCGCTTCTGAGTTCCACGTCCATCCCAAGTTCGCAATGAAACGAGTGGACTACGTTCAACCTGTGCTGTCAGACGTTACACTACAAGCCGCCCGCGACATTGGAGAGAAGATTTACACCAATGCTCGTTTGGAAGTCACCGATAAGGGTCTTGGGGCTGGCGACCAGATGCGCTTTCATTACGAACTGGCAAAACCGTGGATACACGGCTTAACTTTAGACATAGCCTGCGGGAACGGCTTTGGCTGTATAATATTACAAGGACCTGCTACAATACATGGAGCGGATATAGACGGGGGTATTCTTCCAGAGTCCCCCTTCTTTTTTGTAGACGATGTTACTGAAATGTCCAGCCCCGATAATTATTACGACTGCATAACCTCAATGGAAACATTCGAGCACGTGGACCCGGATAAATTCTTATCTGAGGTCAAACGAGTGTTACGTCCGGGCGGCACCTTAGTTATGAGCACCCCACAGAACTGCTACGGCCACATCCCGATAAACGCCCAACACGTGAGAGAATACAGCCTTAAGGAACTTACCGATAAGGTTGGAGAACACTTCGAGATTAAAGATATTATAGGAATCAAGGCCGGTCGGATAGTAATCCCGGGCGACCCCATAGGAAACAACACGGTGTTAAGATGCATAAACGCTTGAAAGCCCGTTGGTCAGAGGATTTAGAGGAGGAAATTAGTTCTCCCGAGTTCGTGGAAATATTCGAGACGGACAACTCCTACACCGGCCTTCTGGATCAGTGCGGCAACCGCCTGTATCGAGTGAAGCCTAAAATCGGGTTTAGATGATCCATTTGTTGACGCAGGCCAGCAAGTTTGGGTTAATAGGAACTGCGCGGGCGACACGGTGATTAATCTGGCTGCCGTAGCACTATCGGTCAATATTTCGGATTTCGACGGGTAGGAGCGATTTGTGGGGTTCATGCCAGGCCCCACCCCGCGTAACCTTATGAGAGTCGCTGGTGAAATATAAGACATATTTAGTTTCATATCGCCATGAGGGAGAGGCATGGAGCATCGAACTACCCGCGAAAGATTGGACCGACGCACGTGCCCGCGTTGCACGCCTTTGCTTTGCCACAGTTGACGGTGAAATCGTGACACGGCTACCGGCGCTAACGGGCCCGCTTGCATCGATCATAACGGCTTTAATGAATGCGGTTTCCCGCTCCAAGCCCTATTGAGCGGGTTATATGATCCATGAAAAGAAGGGCGACTCAGTTGCAATCGTGGCAATGGGTCAATCCCAAGTCGAATGGCACGCCCGCCACTACCGCCACGGCTCTCTGGGCACATACAGCGACAAACTCAACAAGGGGCTAGCGGAACTTACCGATAATTACCACCTAAACAAGGAACAGGTGGAGGCTATGCAAGGGATAGCTTACGACATAGCTTCCACTCAATCCGAGCGCGACATGGGACCACAATACGACGAGGTGTGGGCCATCTCTCACATGGGCGGAGAACTTCGTGAATTAGACATGATCTTCGCGATGGACGACATGAGGGCTAATGGGTCGCACTGGCCCAGAGCCGTTGACCGTGACGTTCCTTTGATGACTAGCACCGTCTACCCGGAGTTTGAACGCGCTGTCAGATACCCTATCGAGGACGTTGTTGAGGACTTTGGCCGGATTTACTTCAAGAATACGGTTTCTTACGCCCTGGCCTACGCAATTCACAAGGGCTACAAGCGAATAGGGGCCTTTGGTGTCGATTTCTTCTACCAGAATTCAAAGATGACCGAGAGAGGCATGGGGTGTTTCACTTATTGGGCCGGTGTGGCTCATGAGCGTGGTATCTCACTCGACATTGCCCAAGGGTCCGCAACGATGGACATGGACCAACCCAACTCACTGTACGGTTACGCGATCCAACCAGAGATTAAACTGCCCGATGGAGTATTAGCGTTTGATGGACACCACTGGGCAAAACAAAGCAGTAGCGGAGATAATCAAGAGGCAGAAGGGGAGTCGCCTCAAGAGGATTTACAAGAGGCCATATGATCACAGCAAAGACGTATCGCTCGGGCCTTATCACTGGCAGGTCAGATTCCACGCCGCTGGACTGGATAACCCCGAACGATGCCTTATTGCCGCAAACCGAGTCGGGAAGACTGATTGTGCGGCACCCGAAGTTGCTATTCATGCAACCGGCCTATACCCCGATTGGTGGGAAGGGCGGAGATTTGACCACCCGGTAGAGATATGGACGGGGGCGGAAAGTAACGAAGCCTCACGCGATATTGTCCAAAAGGCTCTATTGGGGACGCCCCACGGCACCGGGTGGATACCCGAAGACAAATTAATTAAGGTCACTTGGAGACAGGCCGGTGTTTCCGAGGTGGCGGATACCATAAAGATCAGGCACCGCACAGGCGGCACGTCGATCATCACCCTAAAAACATACGAGCAGGGCCGCAGGAAGTGGCAGGGCACCTCTAAACATATCGTTTGGAACGATGAAGAATGCCCGATGGACATCTTTACCGAGTCTCTTACAAGACTATTGGACGTCAAGGGGCTGTATATGCAGACCTTCACACCTCTTTTGGGGAACACGGACGTTGTTCAGCACTTCATTAACGGTGGCCCTGGAGTACACCTGCAAAACGTAACCTGGGACGACGCACCCCATCTGGACGCAGCAGAAAAGCTAAGACTAGCCAATTCATACCCCACTTGGGAACGTGATGCCCGTACCAAGGGTATCCCCATGCTGGGGAGTGGTGTTGTTTACACGGTTTCAGACGACGACATTAAGGTTGATTCCTTCGACATCCCCTCTCATTGGGCACGTATTTGCGCCATTGACTTCGGACTGGACCACCCCGCCGCGATGGTATGGCTGGCGTGGGACCGGGATGCAGACATTATCTATCTTTACGACTGTTACAGAAAGTCAAACGAAGTCACGGCGATTCTCGCAGAGGCGATAAAGAAACGCGGTCAATGGATACCGTGTGCATGGCCTCACGACGGAATGAAGCGCGACCCCGGAACCTCTAGGGCGCTGTATAAGGATTACCGGGATCACGGAGTGACGATGCTGAAAAACTCCGCGCGCTACCAGGACGATAAGGGCGGCAGGCAGGACATCGAACCCTCGGTCATTGAGATTCTGGAGCGCATGAAGACGGGCCGGTTCAAAGTCTTCTCCCACCTCTCGGAGTGGTTTGAAGAAAAACGAATGTACCACCGCAAGGATGGAAAGATTGTGGATGTAAAAGACGACCTCATGTCCGCTACACGATACGCGGTAATGATGAAGCGTAAGGCCAGAGTAAACCGGCCAATCATCATTAACCGGCCAAAGTACACACAGGCAGTAGTCGGGGGCAGACATGGACGGTAAGGCCCTCCAAGCCCTCACTCGCATAGCCCAAGACTTACCAGTACCCAAAACTACGTTCAAACGCACGACTACTCCTGAGGGCGAGGTTTACTACGCTTACGGTAAGGGGCTTAATTGGCATGGCGTATATGCCTTTGAAGGCCCCGGAGGGGAAGTAGCTAGAACAATGGAATACCGAGGCCCCGCCACTGAGAAGCAAATACAAGAGGTGCTGATTATCGAAGCCCGCAAAGAATTGGCGATAATGAATACCGCATGACGAAACTCACAAAGATTCGCAAATTCCGTAAATCAGATTGGGACACGGCGGCTCTATTTATTAAGGAAGAAAAGGAACGGCGCGCACAAGACCCCCGCAGGAAGTCCGCAGAACGCCAATGGAAAGAAGTGGACCGTCAGGTAGGGATGACGCCGCGTGAGCGCTCAGCGCCCTCAGGGCAGGGCAGAGACCCCGCTAACGCATGGTTGCCGGATGTTGAACTCCCTCTACAAGCCTCTGCCCTGGAAGTTATTACCGCAGACACCCGCAGACTGCGATACCCACAAAACACAGACTGGTTTAGAGCCCATTCCGATGTAACGCCCAAGTTGGTTGAACGAACCAACCCCACCCTACCCGGAGAGCCGGAACAATCTGATCCGTCTGTAGACCAAGAGCTTGCCGACATCATGGTTAAGGCGGTGATGGACAACTACCATCATATGTTCAAGTTCCGCAATCAGATGGAGTTCATGGACGCGGAGGCCATTAAGTACGGCACATACGCTTGTAGAGTGAGTAAGGTAAGACTCCCTCATTTGGGTAAGAACGTCTTTGGGCCCGCTGTCATACCGATCTCGATTAAGAACCTCTATCTTGATGATTCACCTCAACAGGTCATGCAGGAAGGAATTTCAATCGCTCCCGCTCCAATCAGGAATTATTTTCAAACATTGCCCGACCTGCTAAACGCGGCCAAGACGGGCGGAGTGGACAAGGGGTGGATTACCGGCAACTTCAAAAAGCTAGAGCCCCTTGCCGAGGGTGAGAAGAAGGACCATTTAGAGCTTCTGGAATGGAGCGGTGATCTCGTATTCCCAAGGAAAACCATTGAAAATGTGTACCTACCGAAAGTCACTGTGACTGTAGCGGTAGGAGCAGGTAATCCTACGGTAGTAAGGTTCAGAGAAAACCTGAGTGAGTACGTCTTTGGCACGTACATGAATGAAGGAGCCTCATTGTACGGCACGTCCCCTCTAATGAAGGGGCAACCTATTCAGGAGGCGGCAACAGAAATACTCAATCGGCTTATCGCTGTAGGAGTTCTCTCCGCGGAGCCCCCTATTTCGTGGGACCCCAACGATTCAAGGCTAACCGGAACAGGCGGGCCTCAAATCTACCCCGGCGCTGTATGGGCGTCCGATAGTCCTGACGCTATCAAGGTTCAAAAAATAGGCGACCTTGGCGACCTGTTGCAGACATACCTTGCCCTTCTAAGCCAGTACGAAGACCTCACGGGCGTAAATGCACCTAGAAGGGGTGCTCAGGCCAAGTCCCATACCACAGCCTTTGCCGCGGGGATTGAAAGCGAGAAGGGGCTGATTAGAACGGCTGATTACGTCAAATCATCTGAGTTAGGCCCGGTCACAGACATTCTAGGATTAGAGTACCAAATAGCCCGTAAAACCATCAACGGTTCTGTGTTTGTTCCCGAATTAAACACCTTCGTTAAAGTCACGACCGCCGACCTGCCGGAGAACGTCGTTTTTGAAGTCTTAGGTTCGAGTGGTCCAGCTTCCATACAGGAACAAAACCAGAACATGCTGGCCGCCTTTCAAACGGCAGCACAGCTTTCCGGGCCGTCTATTCAAATGGGGGGGCAAACGCTCAACTTTGGCGAGGCCATCAAGGAAATATTGAAGAATGCCGGACTTCCAAATCCCGACCGATTTGTCACCCAAGCTCCGCCACCTCCTCCGGAAGTACCGGGAGGACAAGGAGCTACAGGAGCTACTTCGGGAATACCTACTCAATAGATCGAAACAAATTAAGGCGTACCGCCCTTGGCGAGCAGCGGACGCCCTATCCCACGACCGTTACATTTTCGATAGCGGTGTGAAGCATGGTGAAGCTCGCGTGATCGCATACATGACAGGTGAACATGACAGACCAACAGACGAGTGACGAGTCCACTGAACTCGACGCTCTTATAGGCGAATATGAACCGCCGGGTATCGCACCCGCGCTGGCAGCCGATATCAACACATTGGCAGACAGTGTTCGAACGACACAGCAAACAGACGCAGCCAAAGCCGTAACGGACGCGGTTGCTGACGCTGTGAAGGTCATCAAACAAGACGACGCGCTGAAAGACGTACCAGATAATGACATTCAGGACTTCCTCGAAGGAGAGGGACGGCGGGATTCATCTATCAACGACGCCTTTCAAAACCGCGTGGCTAACCCCTCAGACTGGGACCAGGCACGATCAACGGTGCAAAAGCGCTTCACTGAAAAGATGACGAACACAGACGCTAATGACGTGGCGGCAGCGCAGGCCTCGGTACGCGGCATGACCTCAACCGTGCCGGATGAGACCCCTTATCGCAATACCGCAAAAGAAGTGGCGGATATTATTGGGATGAGCGATGTCGAGCTTGAAAATTACAAACAAAAGGTAATCGCAGAGCAAAAATCCGGTTAAATGATCGGAAACCACCATGACGTATACCACAGTAACGATTGTGGACGGTGGCGTTGATGTCATTTTTCAGCAAACCATGTTGCGAAATGCGGAACCACGCTGTCCATACTTCCTCGGCTCCACCCCAGCCGAAATTACACGAAGCCAGGGGTCGGTTACGGCGAAATGGCGCAGGGTTGAAAACCTGACCGTTTCTCTAACACCGCTCACCGCTCTTACGGGCACGGAAGACTATCCGACTCGTACCGGCGTTACTCCCACCGTGAACGATATCACGGCGGCTCTATTGAAGTTCGGCAACCACATCATTCTCAACGAGGAAGTGATTGTCAATAACTTCAACACTGTTACCGACAGGTACGCCAAAATTCTTGGAATCAATGTCGGACAGGTTCTAAACCGTCTTCAAAGGAACGAGTTGGAGGATAACTCCACAATTGAATTCGGTGGATCAGTAACCACGGTCTCAAACGTAGAGGCCAAAATGGTCGTTGGCGACATTCAGAAGGTCGTCAATGAACTAGACCGAGGGTCGGCACTTAAGTTTACGCCGATGACCCAGGGTTCGGTCAACATCAATACAACTCCCCAACGGGATGCGTATTGGGGCATTTGCCATTCGGATGTCGAACAGGACATTCGTGGTTTCACTGGGTTTGTACCCGTCGAACAGTACGCTTCTCAAACCGCTACTGAGAAGGGTGAGTTTGGCTCAGTTGGAGGTGTCCGGTTTATTTCTACGCCGGAAGCCTCGATTGATACGGGCCTTGGTACTACTTCTGGTACCAGTGTTCGTGAGACCTCCAGTAAGGCGGATGTCTATAACACCATGATCTTTGGTATGGATCACCACGGCTCAGTTGGCCTTGGCTTCGAGCATATCAAAACGATCTATAACGCTGGCGATACGTTGCCCGGCGTGCAGATGATCGCTCATGGCCCTGGATCAGCAGGAACAGCCGATCCGTTGAACGAGGTGAGCACCCTCGGTTGGAAGACTTGGCATGTACCCAAGGTCTTTACCAACGCCACGACCCCGGACACGGGCGAGTGGGGGTTCAACCTCAGAACCGCAGCCGGTTCATTGAACTAGACTATGGGGGAGGGTTTCGGCCCTCCCCTACTTTAGAGGAATTTATGGGAATTACACAGAACGTACCATTTGACGAGCGCAAGTACACCTCCTTTGAACGCGAACGGCGTTCGACTATTCGGGCGCTCGCGAAGAAATTTTCCGTTGACGTGGACCTTGAAGGCAAGAAAGAGGACATGCTTCCTATTATGGAGCAGGCGAGAAAACGCGGCGTATTTGATCGCGACCCGCCCGTAATCGAACCACCTAAGCCTCCGGAATACGACGTTGAGCATATGGGTGTTAAACGCAAGTGGTGTGTGCTGGACGGCGACAACATTCATCAGTCAGGGTATGACAGCAAAGACGAGGCGTTAGCGTCCATTGCCTAAGACCCTTCTTCAGGCCGTCAATGCTACGCTCAAACGGGCGCGGATAATTCAGGGCGACGCCGGAGAAATCGCGTCCTTTACCGATAGCGCCCGGCAGAACGATATTGACCTCGTACTACAGTTATGGAATGAGATCATTCATCGCATGTACGGGGAAGGATTGTTTGCGAAAGGCACCGACCAAGATACAATCGTACTGGTAGACGATACGAATAACACGGTGAGAACCGAGTATTCACTGGCGAGCGACTTTGAAGAATTCGCCATGAATGTAATGAACGATCAAACCAATGGTCGGATTATGACTCCCTATCCAGGGGGATATACACAGATGTTCGTGAATCAAATCAACCCCACGAATTTTACTGGTATCCCTCTCCATTACACCATTAACCCGTCCACAGGAGACCTTGCTGTAAGCTCTCATCCTCAAGCTGACGCGGTTGGGGTTGTTTTTACCTACGTCTATAAGAAGCGTCTTTCCTTCACGGTTGAGACGTGCCTTTTCCCGTTCTCGGATACCGTGGTGGACTCTTTGGTTCCTGCGGTAGTGTGGATGTACCGGAGGGACAAGCAGCAGGACTTCGACCAGAAATCCTTTAATCAGGCTTACAATAGGGCGGTTTCGATAATCAGCCCCTTCCCTAATAATACCAGATACGGTCGGAGGAACAGCAGCCGCCACCATCATCACCACCAACATCATGGACACCCAGGACATCATGGCTGATGTCTCTATATTATTTGGTGGCGGAAGAAACACTCAAGCCCGTTCAGCCGACATTCACCCGCAAGAATGTACCGATGGAGAGAACTTCGACCTTATCCAGTTTGATTCAGCCTTTAAGGTCAGAAAGCCCTTTGATCTAAAGGGTACGGCTCCTAACGCTGGTGAAATATTGGGCTTTGGTCAACTCGTAAAATCAGACGGGACGGTCTCCACTCTCATACAGGCGGGCACCACAGTCTACGAGTGGGACTTCGGGTCCGCCTTTACCTCAAGAGGTTCCGTAACAGCAGGGACCCGCATGAGGGGGTTGGCAAACTTCGTCCTTACGGATAAGGTGATTATCACCGATCTTAATAAGGCCACGGTTGTTAAAACCTGGGATGGAGAATCGTTTGTCGATATGCCGCATAACCTCGGAGGAGGTTTCTACGCAAAGTACTGCATCATCGACCACGAACGAGCGATATTCGGCAACGTCAAAAGTGGAATTGACACACCGCACGTATTGCTCGGTTCCGCTGGCGGAGATAACGAAATACTCACCATTACCAAAAGGCCCTCCAGCGCCCTTAGCAATGACGATCCGTGGTTTATTCCCGTTGCGGATTTCCGGCCCATCAACGGTTTGGTTCACGGTATCGGAGAGGGGGCTGGGCTTGTTCTCTCGTCTGAAAACGGACGAATCCAGAAACTAACAGGAACCTCCGCACAGGACTTTGCAATCAAACCGTTCTTTGTTGGCAGCGCGGCGGCAGGCGATGAGGCGCTAGTTAACACAAGAAACGATGTGGTTTATGGCCGCGCGGGTGCGATTGAGTCTCTAACGGGCGTACAGCAGTTTGGCGACGTTAAGACCGACGACCTATCCCGCTGGATCGACGTAAAAGACATTTCTTCATGGAGAATAGTCTACGAGCCGGTAAACCAGAAATTGTTTTGCTTCCCGAAAGACGGCTCCTCGGTTCACGTTCTTCATAAGGAAATGCTGAACGCCCCTGTGAGCCCATGGAGCGAGTGGACCACCACACACGCTTTAGCGTTTCAACCGTCTACCGTATTTAATCTTAGAACTCCAGACGGCATAGACCGGGTATTTATGGGTGATAATTCGGGTAACATCTACCAGATTGATGGGGACGGAACTCAAGACGGGGGGTCTGCCGATGTTTCGGCTTTCAGAATATCGCAGCTTATCAAGAGCCGTGGCGACATCAACAACATAACCGGATATGTAGATTATATCAAAAACCATGAGGCCCACACGGTCTCACTGCAATTCAGATTCTCCGGCATTACGCAATCAGACCTATCCGAAACAATAACCGTCCCAGCATTAACTACGAGCGCGGTATATGGAACAACTGCTGTCTATGGAACCACCGACACCTATGGAGCCGCCTTTAAAAAGCGCCCCGGAAGACAAGGATTTGCCGTCACCGGATCAAGCAACGGACTCCAAGTCGCGTCAACCATCTCCGGCACCGCAGAACTCGATGAAATCTGGTACCAGTACGCGGAAGCCGAGGCTTTCTAGGCGGCTTATATTAAAACGCAGACCGTCAATGCACTTGGTTGAAGAATCCGACCTCAAATATTACTGGGCAGCTTACAAGAAGGGGGCCTTCGATCTCCCTGTCGACTTGGCGCAAGAAGCCTTTACAGAACAGATCACTACTCTCGCACAGGCCGTCCCCACTTACACGCTGATTTCCGAACACCCTATAGGAATGGCGACGGTCAATCATTTCCATGATTTCGCATGGCCGTCCGTAACTTGGTTTTCGTGGGCCACGCCAAGGCAGATAGTCGAAACATCGGTTTACGCTCTACAGGAGGGCCTACGGGACACAACACTAATGTTTATAGTCGATAGCGCGTCATTCAGCACTCACATGGCTCGTTACGGGCTGTTAAGCCGCGTTGGGAAGCTGACTGACGGGCGCAAAATGTACGAACGGCGTAAATGGTAATTACTTGTAGGCTGGCGGCATGAGCCACACGACCAGCCGCCTTCTTACAGACACCCAAGTCGATCAAAGAATAGCGGATTTTAGCGCGAAGTTTCCCAATACGGTTCTAGGCGACCCGCAAAAGACCAGCCCCGGCACTCTCGCCGCCTTCAATATTATAAACAGTCAAGCCTTTAGAGAGGGGCTTACAGGCAGAGCGCCCCTGCCAAATCCATTCGGGGGAGGTTTTACACAGGAGATCAAGGGCGGCTTAAAGACATTCGCGAACATAAAGCAAGCCGAACTAGTTGCGAAGAAAAAAGCCAACACGTTACTGAGTAAATTCTTGGCTGTCGGTAAATTGGCGGCATTTTCACTTCCCTTTGCCAATCTAGCGGCAGGGGGTGCGAGCGCAGCCTTCGGCACCCTGGGGGCTTCTGCCGGAGCGCCGTCAAGTATTGGAGCCATACCCTCCACCCTCTTTAGCGCCGGTCGGGCATTCAGCGGGTCTTTTGGCGATACTTTTACTAATGCCTTTGGTCCTAGCCAATTAGGTTCGCCAGGGGATGTTGGCTTTACGGGCGGGGATTTTGCCAACCTATCGCCCGAATTAAACGCTCAACTAACGCAAGCGGGTCTAACACCGGAAATATTGACCCAGGCAGGGAATACATTAGAGGCAGGCGGTGGGCTTAGTCTTGAAAAACTGGCCCCGTTGGTTGGCGCGTCCGGTCCTCTATCGCTTACTTCACAGGAATTTGCATCATTATCACAGGCGGCAGCAGCAGCAGGGAAAACAAGCGTGGGTATTCTTGATCTATTAAAAACAGCAGGCACGGTCGCAGGCGGCTTCGGCAATCTGGCGTCAGGAATAGGCGGGCTTGTCTCCGGCGGACTGTCCCTTGCTGGAAGCACACCTCAAGTGTCGGGGGCTAATTTAAATACGCTTACCTCTCCCAGCTTCGGGGTGCAATTTGGGCAAAATCCGTCTCTCTCACGGGTAGGCGGCGAAGACCCAGCGGCTACCGAACAAGCACAAAGAGCTAGATTGGGCCAAATCGGTGCCGGATTCGAGGGCTTGCAGAGTCAAATCCCCGGATTACAACAGCAGCTACAGGGCCAGCCGTTTGGTGATGTGCGCGCCGGAACAGAACGATTACGACAACAGGTTGACGCCACCAGAGCAGAGCTAGGCGGACAGTTCAATAAAGTGCGAGAGGCCAAGTTACAGGAATTGGGCAATGTTCGAGATCGAACCATAGGGAACCTTAGAGACACCCTTAGACAAAGACGTGTGTTCGGGGCTGGATTTGCCAATGCAGACATTGAGAGGGCTGAATTAGGCTTTGGTCAAGAACAACAGAGGGTCATTTCAGAGGCGGCGATTCAAGAGGCCACGATTAGGGGCGACTTTGATAGGATCGCGGGGAGTCTGTTAGAATTAGACCAACGCACGTTGCTGCAAGAAACCCAAAACATAGCCGCCCAAGCAGGGCTGACCCAACTAGAATCGGAACTCCTTGGGCAGCGTATGGCGACTATCCAAGCGGAGCAGGCGAGCCTTGCTCAAACCCTCAATAGGGAGTTTAACGAACTGGTAATTCCCGGTAATCTAGCGAACAAGGTTCAAGCCTTGGTGGCCAGTGTCGGCCAATTCAATGCTGAGCAGGAGCTAAAGGTGTCTGTGGGCAAGGGTGAGGCCATTGAACAGATAGCAGCAGGCATTGGGAGTATTTTCGAATGACCACAGCAGGCTTCGCCACTGGATTTGGTGCCTCACAGGCTCGACGCCGTGGGTTAGATATTCAGCAACAGCGTGCGGATATAGAGGGTCGCCGTGCGGACACTGAACAGAGCCGCGCAAAAAGCGCCGCCGAAACGGTTAGATTAAAGCGGGTAGACGAACAACAACAAAGAGAGACCAAGAAACGCGAGGCATTAAATAAGCGCGCCGACGAAGCCAAAAAGGGGATGGAGGAAAGAATCGAAAAATTCACCCCCGAAGCCAAAAAGACGTTTCTTGCCAGCCCCTCGTTTGGAATCTTCTCCGATCAGTTTGTGAAATCTCGCGTGCTTACTGGCAGTACGGAAGAGGAAGCCCGCGCAGAATTAGACGTGCTTCAATTCGTTTCGGGTAAACAACCAACCGAGAAAACCAAAACAGTGGCGAACGATATTTTGGTGCCAATTTTAAGCAAGGTAATGCAGGGCGTCCCAATTACGCCAGAGGAACAAACCGCGTTACAACTAGGCATAACTGCGAACAACCCGATTGCAAACGTGATTCGTGACAGCCTTGGTGGTGCTCCAAGGCTAACTACCGATGTTGCGCCTAACGCGGCTCCGGCGTCTCCCCCTGCGGCTGTAGGGGGGAACCCCCTCATAGAACAGGCCCAGGCAGCCATAGCCGCAGGCGCAGACCCAGAGGCCGTTAAACAAAGACTAATCGAACTCGGCGTGGATGTTAGTGGGTTGTAATGCCTGAATTCGGGGAGTTTTCTGATTTAGTTCCCGCGAATAACTTTGGAGAATTCTCTGATCTTGTGCCGACTACCGACTTTGGGGAATTTACAGACCTTGTGCCGAGCGAACAGGGGTTGGCGCAGACCATCCTTAGAGAAGGCCCGCTTCAAGTATTGGGCGGGGCAAGAGACGCCCTTCAAAGGGTAGGAGAAACAACCGGGGCGTTTGGCGCAATGGAGCAGTTTGGAGAAGCAATGGCTCCTCGAAAGGAGCGGCTGTTCAGGAGCCAAGGCATTGAACCCCCTGAGCGTCCTCCCGTTGGTTTCCCAGAAGTGCCCCAGGCCGAGACAGGGATAGGGGCAGCGGTCAGAGGCGTCTCTCAATTCGCAACAGCCTTCATACCCATATTAGCTGCCTCAAAAGCAACGGGTCTTGCGGGGGGTATTGCCGCCGGGGCTAAAGCACTAGGAGCAGGCACTCGGGCGGCGAAGATAGCCGGGACGGTGGGAGCAATAGAATCATCTGCCGTTGCCGCCGATCTCGCGGCATTTGGCCCGTTCGAGGAACGACTATCTAATATCGTTGAATCGTTCCCCGCGCTACAGAACCCAATTACTGAATATTTAGCGGCGGATAAAGATGATTCAGAAGCGGAGGCCATCTTTAAGCAAGCGTTGGAAGGGCTATCATTATCGGGCGCAGTCGGTTTGCCAATCGCAGGCATTTTCAGGGGAGTGCGAAAGTACAAATTTAATCAAGACCTGGGGGAGGCATTAAACGATATCACATTCGACGCCGATCAAAGCGCCCGCGAAGCCTTGTCCCCAGGCGAAGTTCCACCAACGGAAGTTCCAACTCAAGAGATCGTTCCGTCTGATGCGCCCCTGGCATCATTGGACCAGCCGCCATTATTGGAGACACCCCCTGTAGAGGCACTGTCTCCGCAGGATGTGCTTGAAGGAGAGGTGTCGGAATTTGCTGGTAATATTCGGCTTGAGAACATTGAAAATACGGAGGACATAGCCCGCGCCTTAACCGCCGTTGCCGAAACTAAGGGCGGGTTTGAGGAAGCCCGCCGCGGAATTATTACTCAAGAACAAACTAAGGCACTGGCAGAAACCTTGGGGCTGACCGAAGAGGCTCTTTTGGCTCGAAGGGCGGGACAAGCCTTTAACGCCGAAGAAGCATTGGCGGCTCGGGATTTGTTAGCCCAAAGCTCTAATGAACTTGTGGCGCTGGCTCAGGTAGCAAGACAGGGGTCAGCAGCAGACCTTGTAGACTTTAAGCTGGCTGTGACAAAACACGCGGCTATACAAGAGCAGGTTTCAGGCGTTACCGCAGAAGCAGGACGGGCGTTACAAGCATTTAAGATTGTCGCAAAATCAGAACGTGCGCGCAGCTTGGCGTTAGACGACATCATTCGAGGTGCTGGCGGGCGGGACACTATTGAACATTTGGCAGACGCTATCGGGGAATTAAGCGATCCTGACGCTGTAGCAAGATACGTTCGAGAAAGCGCCGAAGCTACCACATCTGATAAATTGTTAGAGGCGTGGGTTAATTCACTTCTGAGCGGCCCGCAAACTCACGCAGTTAACATGATGTCCAACACCATTACTGGACTGTGGACTATCCCGGAGCATTTCTTAGCTGCGGGCATTGGCAGGGTTACTAAGAGCGGAGACCAAGTAGCATTTAGAGAGATACCGGCTCGCTTAGCGGGTATAATGGAGGGGGCCAAGGAGGGGCTTGGTCTTGCCGCTCGAACTTTTGTAACAGAAGAGCCGAGTCATGGAACGGGTAAAATAGAGGCACGGCGCTTTCAATCCATAGGCAGCAAAAAATTCAGAGAGGGCAAGGAAGGCAAAAAGCTCTTCGGCGTTCGCGTTCCCCTTACTGGAGAATTAGAGTTAGGCGGGAAACAAATCCGGACTCCGGGGCGGCTGTTAATGGCGTCGGATGAGTTTTTTAAATCAATCGGGCGGCGCATGGAGTTAAACGGGCTTGCCGTAAGAAACGCCCGCGCCGAGGGACTAAAAGGCGAGGAACTGGCCCGCAGGATAGTGGAATTGAAGCGCAACCCGACAGAAGAAATGACGCAGCAAGCAAGAGACTTCGCGGAAACAGTCACCTTTACTAAGCCTTTAGGCCCAGCCGGTAAAGCAATCCAAAAGATTGTTCAAGAACATCCTGCCGCGAGACTTATAGCCCCCTTTATTCGGACTCCGGTTAACATCGTAAAATTTGCTGGAGCCAGAACACCATTTGCGTTTCTGTCTAGAAACATTCGCGCTGACATTAAGGCTGGTGGGGCAAAACGAGATTTAACTCTTGCCAGGATCAGCATGGGGACAATAGTGGGAGCAGGCACAGCGGCATTGGCAGGAGAGGGAATAATTACAGGCGGCGGCCCCTCTGACCCCACCCTGCGGACCAATCAGCGTAACGCTGGGTGGCAACCGTATAGTGTCAAAATAGGCGACGAATATTTCTCGTATTCACGTCTAGAGCCGCTGGGAATTCTATTAGGCATATCGGCAGATTTTGCTGAAATTGCCGGAGAAATATCGACAGTCGAAGCGGACAAGATAGCGGCCATGATTACCATGTCCATCAGCAAGAATTTGCTGTCCAAGACATATATGAGCGGGCTCACTGAACTGAATAAAGCGATCAACGACCCGGACAGATACGGAGAACGGTACATTCAAAGACAGGCCGGAACAGCCGTGCCGACAGGTGTTGCTCAGATAGCCCGCGTTTCTGACCCCACCATGAGAGAAGTTCGGTCCATTATTGACGGTTTGAAGGCCCGCATTCCCGGTCAATCAGAAGATTTACCGCCCCGCCGAAATGTATGGGGAGAACCCATCCTACTTGGTGGTGGGCTTGGCCCAGACATTATCTCGCCAATCTATACCAGTCAGCCAAAGAATGACCCGGTGCTTGACGAGGTAGTGCGGTTGAAAATACCGCTCCGCCTCCCGCCTAAAAAGATAGAGGGCGTTGAATTATCTGCCGAAGAATACAGTGATTTTGTGAGAGAAGCTGGTGTCCCTGCTAAAAACTTATTGGATGTTATAATCGCCAGCCCCTCTTACCAGCAATCCCCAGATTTTGCGCGACAGGAGCTAATTGAAGAAGTTGTGAGGCGTTGGCGATCAGCGGCAAGAGACAACTTAATTGCAAAAGACCCGCGATTCACACAGGCGAAGATTAAACGCGTGACTCCGCCGCCAGAACAATTAGGAGCACCCCTTGGCAACTAATCCATACACCAGTCAATCCATATCAGGCTTCAACGCCAACCCTCCGCCTGACAATGATACTACGGGCTCTGATAACCAAGTCGAGTGGCAAAAGCATTTAGATAAACTCGCGACTCCAGTAAAGGATTTATCCGAGGGGATCGACACAGCCGCTCTATCTATGGGCGGAAAGGTCATCAACACCGACGCAGGCGAGGCCAATACCCTTGGGGGTACGATAGCCTACACCACCTCGGAACTCACTATATCTGGGGGTAGCATTACCCCAACAGCCACAAATCATTCAGTCGATACAGAGGCGGACGCTGGCACGGACGATCTAAACACCCTAGCCACCGGCTCAGTGAATGATAGAGCGGTGGTGATGATAAGGGCTGAAAACGCGGCAAGGGTTGTGACCGTTGTAAACGCCGCGGGGAACATAAACCTTCAAGACAACAGCGACGTTGTGTTGGATGTTGAGGTCCCCTTAGTGCTCCAAAGAAACGGATCGAACTGGGAGGAAATATCCCGCCCCACACAAACCGACACGTGGACCCCAGTGATAGCGGGCGCTGGAACGGCGGGCACTCAAACTTACACCACACAAGCTGGAACCTTTACCAAGATTGGCAATATGGTTTTCGCGTCGTTTACCATACTGCTTTCGGCCTTCGACGCTGCTACGGCTGGGAATATTATTATAACGGGCTTGCCTGTTGCTGCGGCGACTATCACAGTTACCGGCGCTGTTGCGTATTCTGGCACAGTGGGCAACCATAGTGTTATCGACCTCGATGTTGCTGGCGGATATTATCAGCTTGGGTTCTCGATTCAAGGCGGCACTTCAATACTCGATGTTCAAGAGATGGGCGATACTGTAGCCACTGCCAACATAACCGAAGCCGATCTCGGGGCCACAACCCGGATTACCGGCTCGATAATGTATCAAGTATGATCGAGCCCACCCGCAGCGAAGTCCTCACCCACATCGTTGAAATGAAGGGCGACATTGGACTGCTTACGGGCAAGATGGATACAATTATCGAAGTCCACGAAGACCGAATAAAAACCACAGAGGCCGACGTTCGGTCTCTCAAAACCTGGCGCAATTATATCGTTGGGGGGGCCACCACCATTGCCGCACTCTTTGGAGTATCCCTGAAGTAACCGAAAGGTTCTGGTTTGCGTGTCCTGCCCATAGGTGATGTGCATGACAGCCCACACATGTCAAAGGAACGACTCTACTGGCTAGGGCGTTATGCACGAGATCAAAAACCCGACCTGATAGTATTTATAGGAGATTTCGAGACCTTCGACAGCGTGTCCTACCACGAAGCCCCCGACACCATTAAGGGCAAATATAAGCCCGTCTTTGCGGAGGACATAGAGTCTCTGAAAGAGGCCCGCGCTGCATTCCACAAAGGGCTAAAGGGACACAAATGTCCCATCCACGTTACACTCGGCAACCATGAAGAACGTGTCCCTAAGTGGGAAAACAACCACCCCGAGACTGCGGGTGTGCTCGTTAAGCAAATGAGGGACGCTTTCGGGGATTGGAAACTCCACCCCTACGGTGAGTACTTCATGTGCAAGGGGGTTGGGTTTATCCACGTCCCCATTAATGAAATGGGCCGGGAGTACGGTGGGAAGACTGCTGAACAGAGAATAGCCAACGATGCCACCTTCGACATTGTATTTGGTCATTCACATAAAAGGAGGGATTTCCTCGCGCCCAAACTGGGTAAGAACAACAGCGTTAGAATTCTGAACCTCGGCTCCGCTCTACCGGATGGAGTCATTGAGAACTACGCCAAAATATCATCAACCGGCTGGTCTTACGGATGCTTCCTGCTGGACATCTACAACAAGCGTATTCAAGACACTCAATTTATCACCATGAAAACCTTAAAGGAGAAGTACGAATGACATCAGCGGCGTGGGTTAGGGAGCAAAGAGGCGATTTACCAATCTTACAAATACTCACAGACGGTAATCTGGTGAGATACGAACCTACCCGTGAACAGTTTTTACGTCTTGTGGCAGAGGGGGCCACGATAGCAAGCGACCTTCTCACCTTCGAGTCCATGAGCCATATGGAAATGAGCGCATGAGGCTAAAGGCAGGCGTTCGCATACGAGGGATCACGCCAGAAATGGCCTTCGTCATGCCGATCATTGAATCTGTTTACCTGGAATACGGCACAGAGGCGGTGATTACCTCGGTCTCCGAGGGCAGGCATATGCGCGGCTCTAAGCATTATACGGGATGCGCCGTGGACGTTCGTACACGCACTGTAGACACAGAACATCACGCCCCTCTATGTGCGTCGTTAAGGGGCGCGCTGGAAGAAGACTTCGACGTGGTTCTCGAACGGGACCACATACATATTGAATACGACCCAAAAACGGAAGGCTAAAACAATGGAATTGATCAGTGAGATTTTTTCTGCTTTGCTTATTTATCTCGTCCCTATTGCGGGCGTCGTTACGGCAGCTACGGCAATCACTGCGCTTACGCCGACGAAAGCTGACGACAAGATTATCAACATGGTTCTCAAGGTCTTGAACTTCCTGGCTGGTAACTTCGGCAAGAACAAGAACGCGGACGCCGACTAGTGTGGAGGGCCCTATTCGGTTTCCTGTTCAAGGCTCTGGCGTCCGCTGGGGCCTTCTTCATGGTCAAGGGGAGTGGCAGGACCGCTCAACGGCTAGACGATGCTCAGAAGGCTCTACAGGGGGAGCAAAGGCGCAATGAGATTGATGAAAACGTTGCTCGTATGTCTGATGCTGACCTTGACCGCATCTTGCGCGAGTCCGAGCGTTACGACCTGTAGAATCATCCAAACCCACCCCGACGACATACTCACCCGCAGGACCAAAGAACAGATCGTTGCACACAATATGAGTTGCGATGACTGACCTCCTAGATCAGGTCCGCGAAGAACAATCCGAATATCGAACAACACTGGAAGGCTTGGTTCAACGGCGCGCCGAGATTCTTGCGTACTTGGACGTTTTGGATCAAGTAGAGGAATTACTTATGGGATTGGTCATATACATACCGGCTTCGCAGCCTGTTGTATCTGCCAGCGGGACGCTGTTGGCGGAGGTCATATCCCAGGATTCAATAGTCGCGGGCGGCAAGACAATCATTCTCAGATTGGTGGGGACAGAGTGGGTCGTCGCTACGTTTAACGCCCAGCGCCAGAACATCATTGATGGAATAGACAGCGACGGGGCAGAGGCGAACGGTTGGGATGCGGAGCGCTCTAATATAGCGGTGACTGCTGTTGTCCGAACCTCCGATACAGAGGTAACAATCACGCTCCCCGCCTTGGCAAACTATGTAATCACCGCGCAGGAGAGTTTAACGATCACGGTTCCTTCTTCCGCGCTAACGGTTGGCGGCCCTCTTGTGGCCCCACAGCCAGCCATCTTAACGCAGCTATTCATTCTGGTCGCGTCGGGAACCATAACCACCACGGCGAACGGGCAGGTGATTGAGAAGAAGCTCATCACAGCGGACTCGGCGGATAATGGGGTCAATCTTCTCCATGATAATGTAACCTTGCGCCACTGTCAGATCAAGCACAACCAAAGTGGGTTGGCCGGAATTAAGGCCCCGGCGGCCAGCGCGATAACGGGCCTCTTAATCGAAGACGTTGATGTCATCCGCACGGGCGCGCCCTCGTCGGGGACGCTGCCCTCCACTGATATGAACATGCTTATAGAGGAAGCGGTTTCTCCCGTCATTAACCGCGTTCGGACGCAAGATGGTTCATCCGGCATATTGTTTAACGCTGGATCAAATGCCACTGTGGATAAACATGAGAGCATTGACCAACGTGGACCGTTCCCCCGAGGTCAAGGTTTGCAGGCTATTAACATAGCGGGCGGCAGCTACACCAACTTTAACATTGTCAGTGACCGCACAGTAGGATGGCCGGAAGACAACATAAACATAAACGGGTGTTCTGGTACGTGGACAATTAGCGACGGCGTTATCGACGGGAATAACGCACGAAGCGGCGTCGGCTGCATGGTTGAAGGTGGCTCGGCTTCGGTTACATTTACTGACATAGATGTTATCCGTATGGGGAATGGGGCCTTCGGGCACGGGTCAGCAGGTTCGTCATTGACCTATACTAGATGTAATGCGCGGGAAAATTCTAACTTGAACTGGATTGGGCACGGGTTTCCAGCGTCTTCCACTCCGGGGGGGATACCGGAACCGGATCGTGCGCCCATTACATTTAGCTCATTGACTAGCGGCAATAATACTAACTTCGTTGATTGCGAATATTTCGCCGAGCGCGGTGCGGACGGTGCCGACGCCCCCTATTCCTTCAATCTAGCCTTTGACCAGAATTTTATGGGTACAAAAGATTGGGCATTAAATGATTTCACCATGCAAACCGGCTACGTGTTTGTGCCGACCTGGATAGTATGACCCAAGTTTGGGACGAACCGTTCACCGGCACAGGCTATGTTGAGACCTGGAGTATTGGTGAGGACGTCCAGGCTGGAAATACTTTGGATGAAGATTTTGCCTCATCCGGTGTAACGGGGGCAAGTATCCCAGGTTTGGCGGGGAACTGTCTAAGAGTACTTACAGCCAACGTAAACGCTTGCATGGTAAGCCACGATCTTGGGACTGGGAACGGTATAACGGACACATGGTTTCGGTTCTACCTAGTCGTTAAAACGGTATCCACAACCTCTACCCAGACTGGCGGTATTATGGTGGGTATACCCGAGGATACGGGGATAGAGGTTGTCCGGTTGGCCGTTAAGAGTAAGAACAGTGGGGCCGATTTCAACTTTACAATGGATGTCAATGATACAGGCTCATTGAGTGCCTTTGACACCATTAATTTTGTTCTTAACACTCAGTATCTTATTGAATTTAAATACGACACTACAAATAATTTGTGGGAGTTTCGAGTTGATGGGGTCAGCCGGGCTAGTGGCGCACTGTCCAGCACTCACCCGACTGATGTACGCAAGTGGCGGCTTGGGTCATTGTTTACCAGCAACACGGGTGCAAATGAAGTGTTCATAGATAATTTTGGCATTGACGATGCGGATTGGCTCGGGCCGATAAGCAACGCCCTTTTAACAATGCAACAAATGGACCAATTTAACGGTGGGACTTTATGACTGACGTAAAAAAGGGAACCACCAACTATTCAACGGTTGTCCGCATCATCGACAGCGGCGACGGTACACCAGAAACCGGAATCACGTCCACAACAGCAGGTCTAGCCGTCAGATATCATCGCGATTTGTCAGCAGCAGTGACGCTTACATCAACGACGGCGATTGCTCTAAGTACTTTGTCCAGTGCCACTAGCGCGCATACTGACGGCGGCTTTCTTCATTTAGGAGACGGGTATTGCCGTGTTGATTTTCCCGATGCCACTTATGCCACGGGCTCCGATCAAGTGTTTTTAGGGGGGACGGCCACGGGGATGATCATGATCGGCAGGGAAATCCCGTTGGTCAATTTCGACCCCAACGACCCTGTACGGTTAGGGTTAACGGCCCTGCCTAATGCCACATCCACCGCTGCGGGCGGGATTATCCTCAAGTCCGATGTAACCACAGACGCAGCACTTGTGGATTTGATCTATGATGAAAATAAATCGGGCCACACGACAGCGGATACTTACGGCAAACTAATACAGGATGTCGAAACCACCACTGACCAATTCGTATTCACAACCGCCAATGAGGTGGACGCGAGCCTATCCGCGACTGGTTTAGATTTAATCGCCTCCACAGCGACGGGTATGATTGAGATTGCTAAAGCTATTTGGGATCGTGTCATCTCAATGGCGAATCACAACATTGGTCAGTCGGCGGGTAAGATACTTAGACAGAGCGGGGATATCGCACAAATAGACGGAGCGGTTTCCGACGCAAGCCCAGCAGTCGGCGGTTTTGATACCAACCTCACAGATGTTGACACTTACTGGGAGGATGCTGTGTTGGTCTTCTCTAATGGTGCCGCCAACGCAGGCTTAGGCAAGCCGATCAGCACATTCCTGAACACCAACGGGGCCATGACCTTCGCTACTCCCGATGACTGGCCGGTTGTCCCGGTGAACGGCGATGATTTTACAATCTACGCAAATCATGTGCATCCAATCGCTCAGATAGCAACCGGCGTTAATGCTACTCAACTTATCGAATCCTACGCTGCGGATGGGGTGGCTCCAACACTGACCCAAGCTGTAATGTTGATCCAACAGCAACTCGGAGACTTCTCTATCTCAGGTACGACGCTGACGGTTAAAAAGGTGGACGGCAGTTCAACCGCAGCGACCTTCACTTTAGACGACAGCGCTAATCCAACGAGTATTACGCGCACGACATGAGTATAGCGACGGTTGTAACCAGGGGGTATGGCTCCTTTGGGTCCACCCCGTTTGTTGTTCGTCAAGGGTTTAATAGTGCCGTCGCTACACCCCTTGCTCCTGCGTCGCGCTCCTTCTTCTGGAAGGCCCAAGACAGACTAATAGCCCGTAAACCCCAGGACAGAGCTTGGGAGTGGGTGCAACAGAAACGGGCGTTCGGGTGGAACGCTCAGAATAGGACATTCGTATGGCCCTTGGAGGTAACTGACGTGACAGCAACATGGCCCAGCCCCAAAGACCCAGGGGATATAAGTAATTGGAACGCGGATTATACTGCGGAAATGGCAGCACTTAGCGACACGATTGCCACGTCTGCATGGGCTATCCCAGCCGCATTAACGGAAGTCGCAGAATCAAACACCGATGATGTAGCGACAATTAAACTATCCGGTGGGGTGGTCGGAACAAACTATGACTGTATCAATACTATTACCACAACCACGTCAGGCGAGACGTTTGAGCGCACCCACAGACTACAGGTGCGGGAGGTAGCGTCTTGACGGATAATACAGCTCTCCCCGGTACAGGGGACGTTTATGCGTCCAAGGATAGAGGCGGGGTTAAGCACCAAAAGGTTCTGACGGAAACGTCTGACAGCCCCAGCAACGACGCCTTTGGCCGTATGCGCGTTAGTGAGCCGACCACAATTTTCGATTCCAAACTAACCGGGATAGACGACGCCCCCTTATTTTGGGAGGAAAGTCAGATATCGGGGTCCAGCACAGCCCCCACCACTCCAACAGCAGCTAAACCCTATGTGGATTTAGCAAGTATCAATACCACGGCGGGCGTGTTCGTAAGACAGACCTTCCGCAGATTCAATTACCAGCCCGGTAAGAGTCAGCTTATTCTGATGACAGGTGTACTAGAATTAGCCTCTGGTACAACAACCGGATGTCAGAGACGAATAGGCTACTTTGACGACAACAACGGCCTGTTCTTTACGAGCAACGCAGGAACCATA
>SDBT01001255.1_pt1 | contig 44036 bp, 37 predicted proteins | sample 2277101 | NCBI WGS metagenome assembly SDBT01 (sample SAMN10404973, study PRJNA504765) | marine sediment metagenome | isolation source: marine sediment core GS10_PC15, 103 cmbsf | place: Arctic Ocean: Southern Knipovich Ridge | collected 2010
TGCTTTCTGGGCATTACGCGCCTGAGGATCTTTGCCGGATTCTTTACACAAATCCTGAAAACGATAACCTGGTAACTCCTTGCGCCGGGCAATTATAAAATGACGAATCACCCGGCTGCACTGATCATAACTTGACTGCTCGCTATCGGTCAATGCCACCGGAATACGAACTACATCAAAATCGGCAAGGGTGGAACCTTTAGCAAGCTTAAAAGGCATCTCATAAGCTATCGGGCCAATAAGCCAATCCAAATCCTTATGCAAACCATCGGAACGCTCAGGAGTAGCCGTCAGACCAAGCCTCATTACTGCGGTACTCAGAATAGCAGCTTCACGGCGGCATTTACCGGGCAGATGATGTTCCTCATCGAAGATTAACAACTCGAAACCCGCACCCATTTTATCCATGTGAATATACGCGCTGTCATACGTGGTAACTGTTATAGGCTTTATATTAGACAAGCCATCCCCAACAATACCGGAATCGTAATCAAAGGCTCGCAAAATCCGCCTGTGCCATTGGTACATCAAATCCCGGACAGGTGTAACTACCAGCGCCGCTGTTTTCATCCGGGCAATTGCCGCAAGTGCCACCTCGGTCTTGCCGGTTCCGGTCGGCATAATTATCTGTCCCCGACAGCCGGACTGAGTCCATGCTGCCAATGCTTCTGTCTGTTCCGCCCTTAGTCTTGGCAACTCTATCCTGGGCAAGGAAACTACAGGAGGTTTCATAACTTCATCAAAAAACTGCCTGCCATATAGAACAGCTAATTCCTTCCGGACACAAGCATAGTAAATCGCATCACAACGAAACGCACCGACACGACTGTCCCAACTCCAAACACCGGAACCGCAAGCGACAGGTAACTCTGGAAGACTCAGACCTGTTAGTAAAAGTGTGCCGCGATCAAATGACAAGGACACTTGTTTAGTTAAATCTGTTTTACTCATTTACCCGTATCATAACTTCAAACAGACCTTTTTGCCATTTTGAACTTAAAAAATGGTTGACATTATGTCCAGGAAGTCGTTATAGTAAAATGCTTTATACGCTCTCGGCGGCGTAGCTCAGTAGGTTAGAGCATGGGATTCATAAGCCCAGGGTCGTTGGTTCGAATCCAACCGCCGCTAATAAATAGTAAATAGAAAACGGCAAATTCACCTGCCCCCATCGTCTAGTGGCCTAGGATATCAGGTTCTCATCCTGGAGACAGGGGTTCGACTCCCCTTGGGGGTATTATGACCGACAAATTCGGTCAAAAGAGCATTTGAGCAAACGACCAGTTGAACAGTGGATGTGGCAAATGCGATCTACTGTTCGACTGCTCAACTGTTCAAAGGAAATTTCAGAATATCAACCAAGCAGTTCCAGAACCTGATTATGCAGTTTCGGCAAATCTTGTTTAACGACATCCCAGACCACGGAATTATCGACAACGTCATAACCGTGGATAAGAATATTACGAAATGAAATCATCCGCTGATAATCTTCAATAACCGATGCTGTCTCCATATCTATCCTGGACAAACGCCTCAACGCTTCACCTATAATCTCGAATTGCCGCTCAACCGCCGATTGAAGCATCAGGTTACCGCTATAATCATCGAAAACCAAACCGGTAGTAAAATCAAGAATACAAGATGCCGCAACACGAACATCTTCCAGGATGGTTCTCGATTCAAGCCGCATAAAGAACTTCCCGTTTGTTTTCTATTCCCTCAAGAAAATAAGGGTTTTTAATTGCACTACTCATAACCAAATCAACATTTCTATCAAGAATACCCTTGATGGCATCGAGCAAACCGAAATATGTATCGGCATGATGTCCTTCTTCGAGCGGACCAAATTCAACGAGAAAATCTATATCGCTACCTGTATCAAATTCACCCGTAACCGCCGAACCAAAAATCTCCAGACGTTTGACATTGTATTGACAACAAACTGCCCTTATCTGATCAAGATGCTTCTCAACAAGATCAACCATGTATAAATCCTCGACAAATCTAATGACCTAAATACATTTTACATTTGAACTTACATAAAGTAACATCTTATTCTCTAAATTTCATGAAAAATATGATAAAATAAGACATGGACCAGGAAAAAGAAAAAACAGACCAGCGCTTTATGCAAATAGCAATCGAAGCCGCACATACCGCCGAGGAAAACGGCGACGTGCCAATCGGGGCGGTTATCGTCTATAAAGACAGGATTATCGGCAAAGCATACAACCAGCGAGAGCAGCTTAATGACCCGACAGCCCACGCCGAAATCATCGCGCTCACCCAAGCCGCCGAATTCATAAAAAGCTGGAGGTTGCACGACTGCACGATCTATGTTACCTTAGAGCCATGCCCGATGTGTGCCGGGGCACTGGTCCTGGCAAGAATCGACAGATTGGTATATGGCTGCCAAGACCCAAAAACCGGAGCTTGCAGCAGCCTGTACAACATCGTTCAGGACGAACGCCTGAACCATAGATTGGACGTGACAAAAGGCGTACTCGAAAACCAGTGCAGCCAACTATTACAAAACTTCTTTCAAAAACGAAGAAAACAAAACAACGAACAGGATACTTAAAACTTATTACTTTTTACTTAATACTTATCTCTTACAACTTAAAACTAACACGGAGAGGTGTCCGAGTGGCTTAAGGAGCAGCCTTGGAAAGGCTGTGTAGGGCTTGTCCCTACCAAGGGTTCGAATCCCTTCCTCTCCGTTCTTTTTTAACAAAAAAATACCGCCCCCAAAGCTGAAGTCCCGCCACGCCGGGATAGCTAAGCTAAGATTAAAGGGTAGCTCTAATTATTGCTTTTGAGCGACAAGTAGTCCCGATACATCGGGATTGTATTCTGGCAAGGAAGGGAAATCAGCCTTAGTCGAAACTAAGGTGGCTTTTTCCTGACGCCGACCAGAATCAAAAAGATTCGCTTGTTCGCCAAAATGAATTTTTAGAGGTTCCCTTTAATGTTATTGGCCAAATCACAGGCTAAGGTAATACGATGCGTTTACTTACTTTAGATAATATCCATATTACAAACCTTCACCAAAAGTTCAGGCAATCGGCGGTGACACAACTGGCCGCAACCAAACTTGCAAGACGTACCTACAATCTCACCCTGACAGAGGCAAAACAGTTTGTAGAAGAGATAATATACTGATCTCGATTGAATTTTCCCGTTTATCCGCGGGTAAGTAACTTGAGAACAACCAGTTACGGTTTTATTCGCGGACTTTTACTACCCTTAAGGGTATAGCTTAGCCCCATACCCTAAATGCCAACCCCCTAACCCAACCTGCTTCACAACCTGAATATCCGTAAAAACCACGTATCTTGCAAAATAGCACAGTTTTATAGGACTTTCCCCTTGACATTTCATACCAGGTAGAGTACAGTTGATTTCATCAAGGAGGAGTGGTGAGAAAACCCACCAAGTTTTCCCCACTACAAATAACAGCTTGACGTGTGTGTTTGGCCAGTTTGACTTCGGCACCCTTGGCCTTTTGCGAAAACACAGAGCATAAAGTTTGGATAAATACGATTTCTATCTGGAGGATGGAGAAGATGAAAAAAACAACGGTTACACTACTGCTACTAACAGCGTGCCTTGCCACGTCATCACAAGCTGTCACCTGGTCGTTTGATTTCGAGAGCCTGGATGAAAGCACAGTTAACTGGGGTCCCGAATCACCTCCAGTAGCAACCGGTGCCGTGGAGTATGACTATGAATGGGACTTGACCGAAGTTGAGATACGGTTAGAGGGAGGGATACTTCCCCCAGAAGGTATTTGGTCCTCTATCCTTACATCCTTACCTGCCGAGATCATTAGTGGTTCCGGAACTGAGAATTCGCTTCCCTTTCAATTAAGCCCGATTGTTATTGGTGAGTTAGATGTTTTTGGGTTTAGTGCTATTTTATGGCTCGGCGTGCCTGACGTTGGAATGGCATTCGGACAATTAAATAATATAACTTTTGGCACAATCGGTACTGATCCGGAATATGTCGTAACAGGTGTTCGAGTAAGCGGTGATTTTACAGTTACTCCAGTACCAGAACCAACAACATTATTACTACTCGGCTTAGGTGCAGTGATGTTGAGAAAGAGAAGGAGGCTTTGAATATCCACGAAGTTATCAGGGGCAGATAAGTGGTGATTGGGGTTCTCGCCTTTTGTAACACTGCTGTCTGTCCCTGTTTTTTAGCTTACTTTTCAGGGCTTAATATGCTGTAATAGAGGATCAGAATTTATTTCGGCATTTGGAATCCTGATCCCAGCCATTTCCAACAATCTCTGCTGAACCTCGACCATTTTAGGTTTCCGGCCAAGCTCCTCTTCTAACTGGTTATAAGCGTCGTCCCAGGTCATTTTGTGTTACTTCCCATTAAATTCACTGCTTCTGCGATAATCAAATCAGCAACTTCCAAACTCTATTTAAAGTATAAGAAGCGCTCTGTGTTATCGGCAATGTGTTCTAAACACCATTAAAGAGAAGTGATGTCCGATAAAACAACCAAACTACTCTCATTTTTAGCTTGACATTCAGCAGAATACATGATACCCTTCAATAGCTTCTCATGTGGCAGTATTTATCTTTTTCAAGGAGGCTGGTATTATGAAAATACGAGCAATACTTACATTGCTGTTGCTTCTCTGTATTGATTCCGCTCAAGCTTGGAATCCTGCGGACATCTACCTTGACAACAAGGTCGATTGGCTGGATGTGAAGTTGATGGCCGACAACTGGCTATTCGACGGCAACACACCTGCCGACATTGACAACAGCGGGGATGTTGATGGGATGGACTTCGCCATATTAGCAAACAACTGGGGGTGGGTTGAAACGCCTATCGAAATCGTTTTCGTATATATCAATGATTCTGGTGCCGGAATGAAAGATGTATTTGGCAATCCTGCCAATCATGGAGGTTTCACCGGTGAAATGAGCAAATACGAAACAACAGTTGCTCAGTATTGCGACTATCTCAACGCCGCAATGACTTCCGGAGATATAATAATGCAAAGCGGTAAAGTTTATGGCAACAGCGGAACGTATGATGGTCAAATGTATTATAATATGATTTCACCATTTGTACACATTTCCTATTCCGGCGGAACGTTTTTTGTTGAATCTCCTGATGGCTACAACAGGGCGAATCACCCCGTGGTTGAAGTAAGCTGGTATGGAGCCATGGCCTTTGCGAGCTATTACGGCTGGCGACTGCCTACAGAATGGGAATGGCAGGCCGTAGCAGACTATGACGGAACATATTCTCATGGCTGTGGAACATCTTTAGACCCTAGCAAAGCAAATTATGGCTTTGCAAATCCGCTTGGTCTTTCAACTTACGCCCTTACAAACCCAGTGGATTACTTCACTTCTTATGGCTATGGGATGAATGACATGACAGGCAATGTGATGGAATGGACAACCAGTTGCTATCACGATGGTTGTAGTTCTGACTACATCGCTCTTCGCGGCGGCAGCTACGGTAGCGTTGCCCACGTTTGTGATGTCTGGGACCGGCTCTACGCCTTCCCACACAACTCGGGCAGTAAGTACGGGTTTCGTGTCTGTCGTTGAGTTCTTTTTCGCCTGGATTTTTCGTAACCCTTTGCATCCGAGCGAACCACGCTATTACTCAGATTAGGCAAACTCATTTTACAAAAAAACCCAAAATAATCCGTGTAAATCCGTGGCTAAAAATATTCAAAATCCGTGTAAATCCGTGGCTAAAAATATTCAAAATAAGCCTTGACAGAAAACACAAGATAGTGTTAAATGAATATCAAACTGAATAAAGACTTAGCAACAAGAACAAAAGCAAAAAGCGACGGGTAATATGAATAACAGATGCGGAGAAATCAACCAAGATAAGAATCGTCATTGCGAGGAGCAAAGCGACGCGGCAATCTCAAAACAGTTAGCCCGCTGCACCGTAGCGGGGATTCTCAAGACTCGAAAATGATCTTAAATATGAAAAACGAACCCAATTTTACGCTACCAAACGTCGAAGTCAGGTGCAGATTCACTTTGGGTAGACTAAAAATAGTCCTCACTATCTCTCAGAATGCGCCCGCTTTTCCTCAAAAATTGCAAAAAATACGCAGCTTTTGTAAATATCTGCAAATGACACACTTAACTACATGTACAATAAAGACTTACATAAATATTTCACCACAAAATACACTTCCCCCTTCGCGAGATGCAAGATACAAAAAAATGCAAAACAAACCCAATTGCAAACCAACCGTCCATATGCACATCTCGCCCAACGGGTCACGGATCACGGGCCACGAGTCACGATTAAAAATGCAAAACGAACCCAATTACAAAACGAGATCGACTACTAAAATGAAAAAACGAACCCAATTTTTATATCCAAAGCACCGACTAAACAAGCAAACGACGCAAATTTCACACCAATTTCCCATTCTCTTTTGCAATTATCTACCCGTAAAATGCCAACTTTTCCTCAACAATTGCAAAAAAATGCGCACAGTGTGCAACTTTCTGACATTAACATACTTAAATCCATGTACAATAAAGACTTACATAAATATTTCACCCCAAAATACACTTCAACCTTCACGAATTGCGAGATACAAAAAAATGAAAAACGAACCCAATTTACAATCCGGCATCTCTACGCCTACTCAGACCAACGGGGCACAGGCCACGAGTCACGATTAAAAATGCAAAACGAACCCAATTTGAAAAAAACGGACATAAGTGCTTGCGATAAACAGACTTACAAAAAAACAATAAATCAAAGAGAAGGCTTAAATCCTTGTTATTACGTGAATTAAACTGTAAAATGAGTTTTTTATGGATCTTACATAAACAGATAGCAGGCAAATTTCTATCACAAGGCGATCGATCATGAGAATAGCACTCGGCCAATTCAACGCGGTTCTTGGCGACCTCGAAGCTAACGCCCGGAGGATAAAACAACTCTATGAAGACGCCCTGGAAAAGTCGGTTGATCTGCTGGTCGTTCCTGAATTGGCGATCTGTGGATATCCGCCTGAAGATTTGCTCCTAAAACCGCATTTCATCCAGGACAATCGCCCAATACTCGGAAAACTCGCTGCCAACTGTCCAAAAATGGCGATAGTCGTCGGCTTCCCGGACTACCACGACCAAAAAGCATATAACGCCGCAGCATTATTACGAAATGGAAACATCGAAAAAATCTACCGAAAGGCCCTGCTGCCAAACTACGGCGTTTTCGACGAGAAGAGGTACTTCCAAGCTGGAACCGAACCGGTAATCGTCACGGTAAACAACATCAGAATCGCCCTGACAATCTGCGAAGACATCTGGGATATTCAGTGGCTAAGCGATTTCCTTGGAAACAAGAACCAAATAGACATGCTCCTCAATATCTCGGCCTCGCCGTTTTATATTGGCAGAGGCGAAAAGAGACAGCAAGTGGTCAGCAGTTGTGCAAAAGCATTTGGTTGCGCCGTCGGATACTGCAATCTCGTAGGCGGTCAGGATGAATTGGTTTTCGACGGAAGAAGCATGATCGCCGATACCAAAGGCCGAATCGTTGCCATGGCCGCGGCGTTTAAAGAAGATTTGCTAATTGCCGATCTAAACACTACCGAGAAGGGACCGGTAGTGGTAAAACCGCTTGGACCCGACGCTGAACAACCCAAAGACCTCGTCGATGAGGCTTATCAGGCTCTTGTCCTGGGTACCGGAGATTACGTCCGCAAAAATGGTTTCAACCAGGTTCTCATCGGTATAAGTGGTGGAATTGATTCAGCTCTCACCGCTGCCATTGCGGCAGACGCACTGGGAAGCCAAAGTGTAATCGGCGTTACAATGCCCTCGCGCTTCAATAGCCCAGAAACCATTTCCGATGCAGTCAAACTCGCCGAAAACCTGGACATGAAACTTCACACAATACCAATCGAACCCATTCTAAAATCAGTTGATACCGCACTACAAGTGATACCAGAATGGGACGACAAGGGACTTGCCTACGAGAATTTGCAGGCGAGGGTCCGCGGTACAATCATGATGTCACTGAGCAATCAGCTCGGAGCAATGGTCCTCACTACCGGAAACAAAAGCGAAACGGCTGTCGGCTATGCGACATTATACGGAGACACAGCCGGTGGATTCGCCGTAATAAAGGACGTCCCCAAAACCCTCGTTTACAAAATAGCCGAACACATCAATTCCATCAATGACAGAGAAGTCATACCCGCCGACATAATCACACGCCCACCCAGCGCCGAACTAAAAGCCGACCAGAAAGACACCGATTCGCTACCCGATTACGACCTGCTCGACGAGATACTAAAAGGCTATGTCGAACAGGACAAGTCCGTCGAGCAACTAATCGAGACGGGCTTACCCGCAGACACCGTCAAACGCATCATCCAAATGGTCGATAGAAATGAATACAAAAGAAGACAATCCCCTCCGGGCATCAAGATAACACCAAAAGCCTTTGGAAGAGACAGAAGACTACCCATCACAAATCGTTACAAATCCACCGCTCAGGATAGCTAACCAAAAGAGCAAGGGTCTATATAAATTTACGGAAACCACGTCTCGAAATCGGATCGGTTCGATTCTACTGCACTATTAAAAGAGTATCGGCTATTGCCTCTCCAAACAACTGCGCAAACCCGGATTCACTTGCGGTAATTATTCGACCATCCTTCTCGACTGGTACCTCGCTAAACCGGGCACCACCTATTTCCAGAATTCGCCGCTCTGATAGAAAACTCGTCGCCCTTACTCCGCCCAGCACACCTGCTTCGGCCAGAATACGCGGAGCAATACTGATTGCCGCAAGAACTTTACCTTTATCCGCCGCCTCACGGATGATATCGTACATTAGCGGATTACCGAAGTACTCACTCGCACCAAGCCCACCTATCAGAACTATTGCGTCGTACGAATCTACTCTTAGCCTATTAATAAGGACTGTCGATTCGGTCATACCACCGAACATTCCACGGACCACTCCAAGCCGGGAACTCGCCACATACGTCTCAATGCCCGCGCGGTTAAGCACGCCTCGGGTCTCGAAAAACTCTTCATCACGATAATTCTCGCTGGCAATAATAAAAACTGCCCTCTTAACCGAAGGGACTTTTTCTTTGATGTCTTCGGGTTTTATTTCCGGGCTCTTCGAAGAATGACCCACACAGATCATCAGTATCGGCTCGTGAGTTTTAGGAAGACGGCAAAGCTGACTGACTTGCCGGGTATCGAACTTTACAAATGATGCCGTTCCCAATCCAAGAGAGGCCCCCTGGAGTTTTATCTTTTGAGCAACCTCACCGGTTTGTAACAACATCTTTCTACGGGCATGCTTGTCAAGTCTTGAGAATGACCGAAGTGAACCGGTAATAATTATCGTGCAAGGCGATTCGGAAATCAACGGATTACCGAAACTGGCCGTTGACAGTCTGTTGCGACTCTCGAGATCGCTGATTTGTTCGAGAACATGCCGATCGGGATTATAAACGAAAAGACCCTCATGTGTTGCGAAATATAATCTAAGCGGTAACATCGTTAAGGGGGCAACTTCAGAACCCATCAATACTCCAGCCTTTTTAATACCAACACCCGCCCAGGCTAACTGACCGATCTCTGAATGCTTCAGAGGCTCACCAAGAAACGCATCAACCACTCCACTTGCCGAAAGCGCCTGTTCGACACTAATCTTACCCGTCTTCTGGGGCTGTGCAAGCTTTACTATCCTCGCTGGACCAGAACGACCTCTCGTTTTTTTCGAACGAGCCCTGCTAGATCCAAAACAAAACGTCGTTATCAAAAGCAATATCGCGACAAAATATATACACCGTTTCATTTCGTAAAACCTCCCAATTGCACGAAAAACTCTAAATTAGTTACAATCTATATTATACAAAATCCTACCCCGCCATGCCCGAAAAAATCACCACAAAATAATAAACCGCGTTATAGGGCTTAACTAACAAGCAAATCTTTGTTAAAATAATCTCATAAGACCAAAACACCCTTTATCGATTAGTTAAAGCACTAAAAAACATAAGGATTTTACCGGAAAGAAGAAGGAATTTGTCACTGAGAAGAAAAATAAATATTGCCATACTGGCTGTTTATTGGCCCCTGCTGTTTGTTATTGCCCATATCCCGATCCCGCAAGTTGTCTATAAGGCACAGGTTTCTGATAAGAACCTCCATTTTCTTGTTTATATGATTCTGGTTTTTCTGTTGTGGTTCACGTTTTGCCCTAAAACCAGAGTAAATCCCCGAAAAAAGGCCTTCTGGTGGATAATTATCACCGTGATTTGCTACTCCGCCGCCGACGAAATACTCCAGTCTTACGTAGGGCGCACGTGTGACTTCCAGGATTTCCTCGCGAATATGGCAGGAGCCTCAACCGCAATGCTCCTGATGAGCGTATGTACTTTTTGGCCGAGCCTTCTGATAGTTACTGCAACAACGATATTCCTTTTGGTAAATCTTGCCCGCACAAATATTGCTGATCTTATGCTGTATGTCAGCGTGGGCTTCTATGTCGTTTCTTACGCACTCTTTACTACCATCTGGATCACATACCTCAAGCACAGAAACACAAAAAAACTTTCAAGGCTGAGGTACTTTGGTTTTGTAGCGATAGTGCCTCTTGCTCTGCTAACTGTAGTAGAAGTATCTTCGATAATGCTTGGAAAATACTTTGGATCCCTCAGAGTGCTCACTTCACTTGCCGGAATTTTCATAGTAATAATGATCTGTATAATAGTGAAATCTTTACCGATAATTTCAAACAGAAAAACCCTTACCAATCACTCTTGAAAGGCCGATAGAGAGGATCGCCAATCAATACCATCTGCCAGGAATTAAACGGTTTGGTGCGATAGTAGGCTTCGGCCAGGCACCGACCATTAAAAAGTTCAAGAAAGAACTCCTTGGGTACCGGAAATGAATGAAGATAAGGCTCGCCAACTGCACCAAAGGTAGCGGTTACTCCAGCCCTTAACATTGCAGGACACCATTGACTGCTTTTGGCACTACGAAGATCTACCGCCTCAAGAGATGCAATATGGTATCCTATCGCGCCGTCAACAAAAGCAAATGAGTCAATATACTTACGAAGACTGTACCAACCGCAATAAAGTGCGGCATCGGGGCATGAGTTCGGGCCGAAAAGCTCTGATGTTGTCTCCTGCTTAATCGCTAAATTAGTTCGTAACAGGATATCTCCGGCCAAATCTCGAAGGGACTGATCGAAATAACCGAAAGAATAACGCACCTTATCGTTTGCAAGACCCCGTGAATCGATATAAGCAACACCCGAAAGAGGCTTCTTCTCTGCTGCTAAAGCCTTGTCGATCAGCCCTTTGGCAATCTCAAAGCCGGGACCGTCAAGCCGACTAACCATCAAGCTCATAAAACTCAGCCCCAACTTAGTTCCCTTGAGTTTGTTCGGCAACCACCGGTACAATTCGTAGTCCCTTACAAGAACAAGCGATAGTTCACTGTCAACAGAAGCACTCGTTTCTTTACCGGTTATGCGGGCGATTTGAGACTCAAGTCGCACCAGTTTGACCTTTGCGTCCTTTAGCTGACCGGGCGGAACTGGTGTACTTTCCTCCAACAGCTTGACTTTGCCCTTCTGTTCTTTAGCCTGACGCCTCAATTCTGCAAGTTCTTTCTCTTTACCAGGCAATTGCCCTCGCCCGCCAACCTTAAAAGGAACTCCGTATGTCATCACAAGGCATTTTATTTTGCCAACTAAGCCCGACGCAATCAACTTACTGCGAATCGGACCGGCAAGCTTCTTTTCGTAGTCCTGCCGTCCTATCGTATCCGAAAGAGCATTACCCAACGGCAGTGCCAAAATACGACCCTTCGGAACTTTCCGCATCCGGCAATAATAATCCGCAAGACGCATAGACTCTGTATTATTGAAGTTAGCCACAACCAGAATCTCATTAGGCTCCAGCGCCGTGGCAACCTCTACACTCAAAAAACAAACAACACCTAAAACAACTAACCTAAACTTCATCTAATATCCGTAACAAAAAAACTTTGAACAAATACTACTCCGTATCGGGCCAAAAGTAAATCCTTGACTCAAACTGACCTATGTTAGCTGTCATACTGAGCTCCCGGCGCGCCGGGAAAGTATCTGGCCTAAGAATCAAAAAAACCTATGGCCCCCAATTTGCTAAAAGTCTATCCGCTAAACGCTCCACGCAATCTTTGTCAAGTCCTGAGTCCTGTATCTTGCATCTTGAGTCCTGCGTCCTGTGTCTTGTATCTTACTTACCAGCATACTAACACACTGACCTACTAATATACCAGCATACTAATACTACAGCGCCACGAGATGATAAAAACATCGGTTTTTTAACTATAAATCCTGATCACTAAACCCTAAATCCTAAACAAATTATAAAGCCCCAAAAGCCAATTTCAAAACAAAATGTCTGACTCGGTCGGGCCGACACTTTTGAATTTTGGTAATTGGAATTTAAGATTTGTTTAGAATTTAGATATTCGGATTTAGGATTTAACAACATCAACACAACTCTTTATAAAACAGATGGTTATGAAGATAAAACGATTCTCAGCAGCGCTGTAGTACTAACCTACTGCCTTTCCAGCCAATGATCGCAGAAGATCTTAAAATCCCCCCAACCAACATCCCCGGAAAAATCAAAATCCACCCCATCACAGTCATCCGAAAGCCCGCAATCCTCATCCCTCCACCGATAAGCAAAATATGCAAAGTCAAGACCATCAACCTCATACGAACCGACAAGATTAACCAAAGGCCAAACAAACCGAGGATATTCCACTCCCTCCTTGATCGTCCATATATCATCAGAGCCATTTATTGTTTCCCCCACAAAATCCCAAGCCGTATCGGTGAAAGTACTCTCTGTTTTCATCTGAGCCGTCGTCTTACCAACTATATTTGGGTCGGTCGTATTTCCGATACCGTTCACGTCCGGATTGACATCGATGTCCCAAAAACACATATCCATATCCAAGAATTGATATCCTTGATATGCTCCAAGGAAACCGCCAATGTGGGTTGATGACAGTCCAGCACTTACAACAGTTGCAGAATAACAGAACGAGAAGCTTGACTCGCCACAACATCCTGCGAAACCGCCAATATTAATTGCGTCTGAACCACATAAGACAGAACCCAAAGAATAGCAGTTTGAGGGTTCTGAATAAGATCTTCCTGTCAATCCACCCAGATCATGGACGCTATTGCCGGCGGTAATTGACATGTCTGTAAAGCTGTATTTTATTGCTCCACGATTAAATCCAACAAGCCCTCCAATACACTCCGATCCATCTCCAACGGACAGTGAACCTTTTGCAAAACATTTTTTAATTATCCCGCCATAATCTACAATTCCTGCCAGCGCGCCGACACTGTCGGCAGTCTCGGTTTCGATATGCACATTTTCAAGGCCTAAATTCTGAATAATGCCATTTCGCCCCAGATATCGGAAAAAGCCAATAAAATCACTTTCTGATGAGTTTAAAACCAGGTTTTGTACAACGTGTCCCTGTCCATCAAAAAACCCTTCAAAAGGCAGGATACTCGAACCAATCATAACGCACTCAATTTCATTACAATCGATATTCTGCGTTATTCTAAAATCCTTGTCCATTAGTCGCGAATTATAACCAATGCTGTTTAGTCCATTACTGTCCATGATTAAAAACGGATGTTCCTTGCTGCCGTCACCGCCCGAAAAGACAGGCAATTGAGGCCAGGGATCCAACTGCCACCATGATATCGGAAAGCCGACACTTTCGGGCATAGACCAATCTTCATTGCGACCATTGATTACTTCTCCAACAAAATCCCAGCGTGCTGGGCCATCAGTAAATGTTTCCTGCTGCTGCATCTGCTCGGTTGTTATGCCTTCGAGATTGACGATTATCCCGGAGGTATCTGAACCAACACCATGACTGACAAAGCATCTTGAAGTATTCCAGAAACAATTACGAATCTCACTGAAGTAGTTTTTCGCAGTTAATCCCCCAACACAAGATGGATTCATCCCGTAATCAAAGATTCGCGTAGATGTATAGCAGTTTACGATCTTTCCATAATAATTTTGACCGACCAGCCCACCGACATTTTCTGTAGTAGGAGTCCCGACCATATAAGCGGCAGAGTAGCAATAATAAGTATTACCATTATTTCTGCCGACTAATCCACCTACGTCATAAGCATTCGACCATCCGGAGACAGTTCCGCTGCTATAACAATATATAAGGACTCCAAGATTGTTGCCTACAAGGCCACCTATGATTAGGGCACTTTCATCTCCGATTACATTTCCAGTGGCATAACACCTTTCAATCCTGCCGGAATTGCCTCCTACAAGCCCACCGAGATATTCGCAGTTATATCGACCGGATACCAAACACGAGGAATGGCTGTCTATGATCAGGCCTGAGTTACCTCCTGCAAGTCCGCCTAAACTTGAAAATCCATCTTCAATGTTACCGGATGTATAACAATTTCGAATAGTCCCTTTGTTGTAACTGGCAAGACCACCGGCAGCATGTGAATTATCACCAAGTGCAATTGAGATATTTACAACTCCAAGATTTTCCACTGTCCCACCATCAATCTCACCAAACAGCCCAACATGATCCAAATAATAAGTATTCTGAACTATGCTCAGGTTACTGATCACATGGCCTTCACCATTAAAACAGCCCGTAAAAGGAGTTCCGTTATACCATGCGCGATAAATATCCGTATCAGGTGCAATAACTGCGGTATTAAATACATAGTCGATCATGTTAATATCATGTACCATAACAAAATAAGCACCCAAGTCTTCCGTGTGGTTGCCGATATCGTTTAAGTCGTTTGGCGTGGCTATTATATATGGGTCATTAGGATCACCAGTGCCGCCGCTGTAACGCCCAAAACTTACTCCAACCAGCAGCAAAACCACAATTACACTAAATCGAAAATCGAAAATCGCCAATCTCAAATCCCCTTTTCTCATCCGTCTCATTCTCCTTCTCCATCACAACTCTACTCTACTGGATCTGAGCCTAAATCACACTGAATCCAAATAACGACAACATTATACCAAAATATCCCCAAAAATCAAGCATAATAATCGAAATAATCGAAATACGAGAAAAAGTAGTAAGTGGTAAGTAAGACTCAGGACTCAAGATACAAGATGCAAGACGCAAGATACAGGACTCAGGAAAAAGATTGCGTGGAGCGCTGGCGCGCCGCAATACAAAAAAAGCCCCGAAAATTCCCGGAGCTTTTAATTCTATTATTAAATATCGCATTACTGCGTAGAAAACACGTTACAGATTGTCATTCTGAACGAAGCGCAGCGAAGTGAAGAATCTATTTTCTTCGACGATTCGAGATTCTTCGCTGTGCTCAGAATGACAAGTTGGATCTTTTCTACAGAGCAATTTGCACATTCCATCCTACTCCGGCCCGTATGACCGATATGGCATATTGATCGGATAATCGTCTAATATCTCGTCGTAATCATCAAGCCAACAGGCATTCGGGTTGCTCTTTAGAACCATGAATCGGCCGCTGTCTTTGTCGTCGGCTGCTCGATGATATTTGAAGTAAACGGACTCTTGTGTCTTGCCGACTATTTCTATTTTGCCGGTCGAATGTGACATCACAAATCGAACCCGCTTGGCAAGACCGGAAACCTGCGCCTTGGCACGTTCTACTATCTCATATCCCTCCTCGATAGGAACGGTATAAGCCTTGTTGCCAAGTGCCGGGCGACACTGAAAAATGTAATATGGAACTACGCCAATAAAGGATAATTCACCAAGCAACTCTGCCATCACTAAAGGATCGTCATTTACACCCCTTAGCAAAGGCGTTTGATTAGCCATCTCGATCCCGGCCTTTTTGAGCATGTGGATGCCCCGAAGTGCTTCAGGCGTCAACTCCCGCGGATGAACGAAGTGGGTCATTAGGTAGATACTGTGATATTCTGTTGTGTACCTTCCCAACATCTCAGGTAACGCCGGATCTTCGAGAATTCGGTAAGGATTAAAAGCCGGAATCTTGCTTCCGATACGAATGACGCGAACATTCTTTATCTTAGCCAGATGACGAATGATGTTTTCGAGTTTATCCGTGCTCAAAACAAGAGGATCGCCCCCGGTTAATAGCACATTGGTTATCTCACTGTGCGACCTGATATAATCCATTGCACCTGGAATATCTCTGAGGTATTCCTGTTGAGGGTCTATGAAAACCCGCTTGCGGAAACAATACCGGCATATCCCTTCACAGACATTGCTAACCAGCAAAAGCGCCGTGGAATTGTATTTATGCTCCAAACCCGGCAAAATCGTATAGGCCTTCTCATCAGAAGGATCAAGCCGGCCCCAATTATCAAGCTCTCGCTCATGAGGAATTATGATTCTCCGGATCGGATCATGAGGATCATCCCAGTTGATTAGCGAAAGATAATAATCGTTACAGCGGAAGGAGAATTTCTCCGCAACCTTCTTTAACTCTACGCGTTCTTGCTCAGTTAGTCCCTCAATTTGATCGATTTTCGTCAAATATGTGACTTTTTTCGAGTTTTTCGTTGTTTTTGAAGGCATCAGCGGCTCAATTTTTACGCTTTTTTGACCAATCGGCCCGGTTACGTGTGTATTCTGTCTTGGAATACCGTTTTTCATATATACTCTTACGTCCTAATACCTGTGCGAAAGTTGCCATAATAATTCTCAAATCAAGTACACAACTTCTTGTCTCTACATACTTTACGTCAAACTCAAGCTTCTCTTCCCTGGTCAACTCACCACGCCCCGAGATCTGAGCTAAACCGGTAAGACCGGGCTTAACCTCAAGCCGCTTCTTTTGCCTGTCATTCCATTCACGAATCTGCGAAACATAGAGCGGCCGAGGCCCGACTATGCTCATATCGCCTTTAACTATATTAAACAATTGTGGCAATTCGTCAAGCGAATACTCCCGCAGAAATTTGCCGACCTTGGTTAACCGAGAATCCTCCCCCGATTTAGGGCTCGCACCAAATGGATCAACATCCAGCTTCATAGTGCGGAATTTATAAAAAGTGAACGGTTTACCCCCTTTTCCAGCCCTCTCCTGACTGAATATAGCGGGTCCTTTGCTGGATAACCTGATGGCCATCGCCGCAATGACAAAAAACGGCGACAACAGTATAATCGCCAGCAAAGCTATGACAATCTCAAATCCACGTTTACAAGTTCTATATAAGCTCATACAAACTCACAAAGATGTTGAATTTTACTGTGTTACAAGCGGATTAGAATACGCTTGAACTACGTCACGCTCTTTATCGGCCATTGTGTTGGAGGAACAATAGATTGACTTCTTGCTTAGGAGCCCAAAATATTGTAGGCTGCTACGGAGTAAGAAGGCAATTATTGTGGTTCTCGAAGACATAATTTAAGATGCGATTAGGAATTTATCACGAGCCAATACATACCGACGGTCAGATTTTTGACACGTACGGCGCGTATGCCCGATATGTGCTGGAATTTGCCAAGCACTTCGAGCACGTGACCATTTTCGCGCCTGTGACTAAAGAGCCCACTTATTTCAGCGGATACCCTTTAGATGCTCCGAATACTACGATAGTCCCCTTGCCTTTCTTTAGGACTCACGCCCAAGCTTACCGCCACGGACTTACCATAGCAAGAATATTACGTCAGCACGCCCCTTCGCTTGACGCGATAAACTGCAGGGGTACCGCCCCTATGGGCTATCTTCTCTGGTGGTTCACGCGCAGCCGAAACGTCCCATTTATATACCATTTTGCTGCTGACCCGTTTGAGGTCCTTGACCGGAGCCCGGTGTACCGCGGAATCTACGGCAAGTTCGCGAGATTTGCTTACAGCATCGAGTTCGCCATTCAAAAGCATATTATGCGCCGCAATTATTCGTTTACCAGTGGCAGCGCGATCTACGAGCGGTATCGCGAAATCACTCCCAATATCGAGCCCTTGGTAACATCATCTCTACAGGATGAAGACTACTATCTCCGAAAGGACTGTTGTACATCGGATTTAATACGACTTCTCTATGTGGGCCGCCTCAAAACATGGAAGGCTCTTACATACTTGATCGAAGCCGTTAACATACTACGAAACCGTGGATGTAATGTGGAACTCGATATTGTAGGAGACGGCGACTTACGCGCCTCTCTTGGCCAACTGGCCCAAAAACTGGACGTTTCTGACCATGTGCACTTCCGGGGCTCTGTGTTAATGGGCGCCGCACTAAACGAATATTACAATTCTGCGGACATATTTGTTCTTCCTTCGCTCCATGAAGGATCACCAAAAGTTGTACTTGAAGCACTGGGGCACAGTCTGCCGGTTGTCGCTACGCCAGTTGGTAATGTCCAGGAAATGCTGGACCATGGACAGCGAGGGATTTTGGTCCCATTGCGGGACTCTGGCGCCATCGCCGAGTCCGTCACTAACATAATTGATGATCCGGCGTTTCGTCAAACATGCATCAGGGACGGCTATGCCTACGCCAGAGAGCATGGCGTGGAGAACTTCGTTTCCCTAATAGCCGAGAAAGCCCGCTCGCTTGTTAATGAACATCGCAAAGAGGCCAGCATATGATTATTTGGCTGGTGAATCCTTTTGATCCGCTGCCTGGCGATCCCGAGCAGGAAGGTCGCTACGCGACATTGGCTAGACTTCTCGCGGCCAGGGGCCACGCCGTAACTTGGTGGACAAGCAGTTTCAGCCACCGTTTCAAGAGGCCTGTTGACCAACAGGCCATTACCGCCGAATGCAAGGCATTGGGAATCGACGTGCGATTTCTGTCGGTTCCCCCTTACCAGCACAATGTTGGAATAAGGCGTTTGTGGAATCATTGGCTCCTTTCCACAAATTTTCGCAAGATGGCCGAAACTGAATCTACAAGGCCGGACATCGTCATTGCCAGTATGCCGCCGCCTATGCTCTTAAATCAGGCGGTTCATTTTGCTAAAAAGTCCGGTGCAAAAGCAATCGTTGACGTTCAGGACCTTTGGCCGGAAACATTTTATCGGCTTGGCCCAAAACCAGCCAAACCGTTTATTTATACTATCCTGCTGCCTTTGCGCAAAGCCGCATGCGAAGCGTATAGAGCCGCTGATGCTCTGGTCGGCGTTGCTGACGCTTATGTGAACCGGGCAGTTGAGTTGGCCGGATCCAAGAAGATTACTGCTTGCATTCCCCTCGGAATCGACTTGGCTACTTTCGACACTGCCGTCGCCGAAGGCATTTGCGAGAAATTCACAAAACCACCTGAAGAACTTTGGTTCGTTTATGCCGGCAGTCTAAACCTTAGCTACGACTGCCTGACCCTTGTGCGAGGCTTTGCCAAAGCCACAGGAGCTTCGAACAGGCCCACACGTCTGTTCATTACCAGCCGAGGTGAACTTCGCAGCCAGGTAGAAAAGATTATCCATCAGGAAAAAGCTACAAATATCACCTTAACCGGTTTTCTCGATTTCCCCCAGTGGGCATATCTGCTTAGTCAATGTGACGTTGGCTTCAATCCCTGTTGTACTGGTGCGATGATCTACCTGCCGAACAAGATATTTTACTACTTTGCTGCGGGCCTTGTCATACTCAACACCATCAGTGGTCAGTGCAGCACGATCATCCGCGAGGCTAACTGCGGCTTGGACTACAAAGCCGGCAATGTAGATAGCTGTTCAAAGGCCATTGAACAAATTGTCCAGAGCAAGCAGAGCCTGACAGTTATAAAACAAGACTCTCGTCAGTTGGCAGAGACCCGGTATGACCGCCGATTGCTTTACTCACAATATGTCCACCTAATTGAGCATCTCGACAAATCCGGTTCTTAGTGAATATTTCGTAATTTGTTGATTCAGACGTAGGATGCCTACGTGGCTTGTCCGAAACGGACCACGAACTCAACGGTTTTGCGAACCGTTTTCTCAGAAACTCGCGGATGAAGCGGCAAGTTTACAACTTCTCTGGCCGCTTTCTCTGCCACCGGGCACATCCCAATCCGATAATCGTAGGTTTGCAACGGTGTCTCAATCGGGTGTAGCGGACATTCAAACCAACTGCCCAACTCAATCCCGGCCTTTGCCGCTTCGGCGAGAGCGCGGCCCTTGTCAGCACTTCTAACTGGGTACCTGACCATAACCGGCTCCATGGAATCCGTGTCATAACCCCTGCTCTTCCAGCCCTTTTCTTCGAGAAGCTGGTCGTAGAGTTGCGCCATCTTCTTACGATGCTCAATATTTCTCTCTATCTTCTTGATCTGCCTCAGGCCTGCTCGAGCCTGGATGACGCTAATGCCCTTGAAAAAGTCGAGCGCCATTTTCGGCTCAAATTCACCGGTTTGCGACGAACCGACCACCAAGCCTTTTTTTGTCAGGTATCTGAAAATAGCCTGAATCAGGGCCGTTGTCTTCGGATAAACAAAGGCCCTGTAAACTCCCAGTTGAATCGCCAGCATAAAGACTTCTCTTCGAGAGGGCTTGCGTAAATCCAAAACGCACAAAGACGCGATCTTTTCCGCAAGTTCTGAGTCGTTTACAAGTGCCATTCCACCAAGGCCTGTTGTAAAAACTTTGTTCCATTGAAACGAAAAATATGCAGCTTTGCCGAATGTTCCAACAATCCTGCCTCTATATTTAGAACCAAGAGCCAAACAGCAGTCCTCGATGACGGGGATGGCGTGTTCGTCGGCAATCTTTATGATCACGTCCATATCGCATGGGTAGCCGTACGTATGTTGGGCGATAATGACTTTGGTCTTTGCGGTAATTTTTCCCTTCAGCAACTCCGCGTCTATATTGAAAGTCTCCGGCTCAATATCAACATAAACCGGCTTCGCACCAAGATATTTAATGGGATTGACGTTCATTACACAGGTATAGCCCGGCAAAACAACCTCATCGTCCTCACCAATTCCCATTGCCTTGAGAATTGCGTAGAGCGCCACCCGCCCCTTCCAAAATGAAAAGGCCCTCAGTGCTCCAAACCACTCAGCAAACTTGGCTTCATATTTACTACTTAAGTCGTTCATGTTAGTGTGCGTCCTATCGCGCAGACCTACTTGCATTAACTATCGATATCAGTGTCGGAAACGGCAGTACCGTCGGTCTGCTGGCGATAAAGTCGAATCATTGCCGAGGCCTTGCGCACTTTGTAACTCTTGGGAAAGGTCTTGCCCAGCAGTTTAAGAAAAGGCTCCCGGATGAGCCAAGAGGCACAATGTATCTTCCTTGAAAAGACCAACCGCTGCTTTATCGGCAAAAACGTCCAACCCATACGACGTTTAAAGTGGTCAAGGTCTGGTGTGGGTTCCAGCGAACCCAAGCCGTAGCAAATTCCCTTGCATCCTTTTTTGAAAAAGTGCTGCGCTGCAAACAGCACCAGTGCGTTGTTTGGAGACTGCTTCCGGAAAGCAGTGATCGAGTGATTCACCACCCATTCCACCCACTCATCTACTTCGATCGCCACCAGAAATGCTGCGAGTTCACCATCAACAAAAGCTCCCCACGCGCTCACTCCGGATGTGGCTTGAGCCGCAGTACAATACTTGCTCCAATAGTCAGCCTCAGCATATTGACTGTGCCGACCCTGCCTCTCAGAAGTGTCCTTGTTCAGAGGGATGCCATTTTCAATAAGATAACTAAAATCAATTTGTTTGACCACACAGCTCTTGATTCCACGACGTGTATGATTCCTGGCTTTTCTATATTGACAGTGCAAGTCATAATCTCTATCGGTGTTTATGGCCACAGTGCTGGGGAAACCAAAGGAACTCAAAGGCGTGGGATATCTAACAGCGCGCAGTTTATGCTTCTCAAAAAGCTCCTTGACTTCATCTTCGCTTGGCTGAATCAGCCGATGATACGGGAAAGACAGCAACACGCCTGGTTGTACTTCGTGCCACCAGGAGCTTTCACTTCTAACAGTGCGTTGCCCGAGTCGTTCAAAAAATTCGCCCATCGCATTTGAGTTCAATTCAAGCTTCATTATTTATATCCATACTAACTGTTTCTCTCTACAAGCGTAATGGAATTCTGTTGGAACTAAACAGCTTTGTATTCTGATTCCAAAATCCCATAACCCAATCTGTTAGATCTGCGGCCGTTCACAAAATATGCGTCCCTCATTACTCCTTCCAACTTGAACCCGCATTTTTCCATAACCCTCCTTGAACCTATGTTTTCCTCTGCCGTCCAGGCATTTACCCTGTGGAGTTGTAGTTCTTTGAATCCGAATTCTAAAGCCAAACTTACAGCCTCTGTCGCGAGACCTTTGCCCCAAAAGTCTCTACCTATCCAAAATCCTGTTTCCGCAACCTTGCTTCGGTAATTAATCTCTCTCAGCGAAATGATACCAATGACTCTTCCAGTCTCTCTTAAAACAATGGCAAATCTAATTTCCTTTTTCGATCCCAATAGACGTAATTCCTCTCGAATCAACCTCAGCGCCATACGAGTAAGTCTTAATGCTCTCCGAACAAATTCTACTGCGGGCTTTTCAGGATATATCCGCGGAACCGACAAAGGCCATGCAGCCGTCTCCTTAGCTCTGATGTTCCTATAGACATCCTTCGCATCAAAAAGGCCCAGTTTCCTAAGCAAAATCCGCTCGCTTTCAAGATTCGACCTGGTCTGTTTCCTAGCATACTTCGGCATGTTGATTGTCTTCTCAGAATCGTTCTTACGCTTCATAGGTCAATCCCGCTGTACAAGGCTCAGGTGCTGTGGCCAGTCACCGACATTGGTTTGCAGTATAATTCTTCAGTCTTTGAGACCATCCGCTCGACAGAGAATAGTTCGTGCGCACGCCGCACTGCCTGATCTTTGAAGCGAACGAGCATATCTGAATTGTCTGCGAGCACCCGGATTGCTTTGCTCAAGGCAGCCGCATCGCTCGGCGGTACGACAAGCCCGGTCTCGCCGTCAGAGTTGACAAAAGAGGTGCCCGTGTTCAACTCCGTGCTGATAAGGGCAGTACCGCAGGCCATCGCTTCGACAAGGACGTACCCAAATGCTTCACCCGCATCCGTCGAGGGCAATACCAGTATGTCGGCCTCTTGGTACTTTCGCAGAAGCTCACTTTCAGATACATAACCACAAAAAACAACCCGGTCTGTCAACTGCAAACGGTCCGTCAGTTGCATGAGCGTCTCCTTAAGCTGGCCTTCCCCAACGATGGACAGGTGCCCCGGTGAATTATTCATTGCTTGAATAAGATAATCGAGACCTTTATACCGGGACAGACGGCCAACAAAGAGAATGTTTGGCGTTCTCTGGTGGGTCTGGTTGCTGGTCTGATCCGCTAATGGCGACGTATAGTAATTCAAGTCTACGCCAAACGGAATCACACTGACTTTCTCTTTGAACGGTGCCAAGTGCCGAGAGAATTTGAGAAGGTTCGGAGAGGAGACTATAACGTGGTCCATAAGCTTGAGAAAACGTGGCGTGATAAGTCTATTGTAAAGCCCAGAGAACCGCTTCGCAGGCACGATGTCTGCGTGATAAAGAACAACCTTCTTGACGCCCGCCAACTTCTTCCTGTAGCGCACGGCGGCTACCTCTGCCATCGGATGCGGGAAATTGAAATGCAGAATGTCGTAGCCAGGCGCCAGTTTACCGAAAAGATAACTGTAGGGCAACGATATCACTGCTGAGTTTATGCTCGCTAATTTCGGCAGCCGGAGGATGGACCCCTGGGCGTTGCTCTCTACATGCATGTTCCTGTCACTGCTTACGGTCAGAACGTCTACGACATGGCCTTTGGCGCGGAAGTGGTCGACAATGGCCTTTTGGTAACGAACGCCTCCCCCAACACACGGATAGTAGATATAAGTCACCATCAAAATCCGTCGAGTAGGCATAATATTGTCTTTTTCTTCAAGCATGTCTTGTGTCCTCTATTCACTCTTTCCATTCGCTTTAAACATTGCCACAGTATTCAACCGTGGCAATGTACATCGTACTTATTGCAGGAATCATGCGATCCTATTTACCTCGTACTTTTCAGTTCGCTGACAAAGAACAGTATAAAGAGCCTTCCTGCGCGGCTGGAGCAAATCTTCACAGTAATTTCGTACAAAACAGGTATTGTGTCTGACGGCCGCGATCATCAACTCAGGGCTCTTAAGGAGGTTCAGTATCTTCTCGGACAACACAGTTGGGTTACCGGCGGGCACTAAATAGCGATGTTCCAGGAGTTCCGGCGTTCCTCCAGCATCACTGGCAATGCACGGACATCCACGCGCCATGGCTTCGATTACTACTCGCGGCAGTCCCTCGGCGGCGCTCGCACTTAGAAACAAATCAAATTTGTCCATCGCTTCCATGATTGGCCTGCCACCTGGGATACGGCCTCGGAACAAAACGCGTTCGGCAATACCTAATTCTCTAGCAAGCTTTTTCATTCGGCCCAGCAGCTTTCCATCCCCTACCATTTCCAATGACAGATTTGCACCCCGTGCGATGCACTTGGCTAAGGCCTTCAAATGAACATCCGGCAGCTTGCGTGCCTGCGAGAAGGACCCAACAAATCCGAGACAGACAGGCGGTCCATTGCCGTTAATCCGTGGTATATAGCTGGAAATACGAGCCTCTCTTTCTCTTGTATCCTCCAATACATCGTGTGGCTTTAGATCAACAGTCGAATAATTTGTTACATACGCATCCCCGTTGGGCGGATACCTTTTTTGCAAAGCATGCTCCGTAACGTAGCTAACGGCCGCTGCGCCTTTACACTGAGCTACAAGATTTCGCGTCCACGACCATCTAACATAAGGTCGCGTAATACTGTTTAGGCTCCCGGGTGCAAATCCTTCCCAAGGATCCGCCACAACTTCAAGTCCATAAGGGTAACCGGGAGCCAACTCTCTCCAAACCTGCGTGCTAACATTACCGGGTACCCTCAAAATGACGGCATCTCCTGGCTGGATCGTGCGTTGAATAACCTTGCCAATCTTTGCCTTTTGAAGAAGATACTGGTACGGTCCGCAATACTGAGGCAAAACGGCAATTTCAATGCCTTCGCCGCTGACGATTTGCCATCCCCTTGGAATAGAGTTAGTATGAACTACCCTGGCAAGGGCTACAACTGAGTCGAAAACGCTTAGATAACGTTTCCAGAAGGACTCATAACCCAAATGATGAGAATAGAAAGTATCTCCCATCTTAAAAAGCCTGTCGTCTAATGCTACAATCACTCTCATTTAATCACCTTCCTCATGGCCTGACGTCAGAGGATTCGCGCCAGGCATTTCAGACACAACCATAGACCTTCATTAACTCTCGCAGAGAAAACTCATCTGAAAAATGACTTTCTTTTATACATTTATACGCATAATCATGCGGCATTCTTCCTTTGTTAATTGCGTTGTTAACGGCCTCAGCCCACTGTTCGGGCTCCAGGTCCAACGATAAGCGAGTGAATGCTTCAGGCAACACATCGGTTGCCTCTTTTGTAATTACGTCAGAACAGACGACACGCAAGCCCACTGCTGCTGCTTCGACCAGAGTAAGAGGCATCCCCTCGTAAACAGAAGGAAACAATAAAACGTCAAACAGGTTCATCATTAATTGCGGCACATCTTCACGAATACCTCCAAAAATGATCCTATCGCTGATCCCAAGGCGATGGGCTTTCTCCTCCATCTCCCCGCGCAGTTTGCCATCACCAGCCAGGAAAAATATAGCTCGCTTGTTACGTTTGATTATTTCAGCAGCAATATCCAGCAGAAAAACATGATTCTTTGCCAGACGAAAGCTGCCAACATGTCCGATCACTATAGAATCGGGGGGAATTCCAAAATCCGACTTTGCTACTGATGCCGTCCGTTCAGGATGGAAAGACTCAGTGTCGATGGAACAATAAACTACGCGACAATTGTCCTCAGTTTGCCACTTGTTCCCAAAGAGTGCAACCATAGCTTCGCTCGCACATCCCAATCGGTGGGTGGCGTGTTGTGCGATGAGATGCCGCATATACCACCGGTATAAACGCCGATACAACGTAAACCGGTACTCATCACCGGTAGTATGACAATAGGCGATTCGCACCGGAACATTACATTGATGAGCAACCTTCAGGATTACTCCGCTAAACAGCCAGCTATGAGCATGTACCACATCGTAATGGTTTTCGCGGAGTATTCGAGACAGCCGACGCTGGTGGGTCAAGATTGGACTCGGGGGACAGTGAATAATCTTACTTCCCAAAAATTCGATCTCCTGTTCATAGAGACCTTTCTGGGGCTTGGCCACACAGAAGTCCATTTGCAGGACGTTACGGTCTGCTTTTCGCAGCAGTTTCATTAGCCAGTTTTCCGCGCCACCCGGAGTCATCTGACCCACAAAATGCAAAACTTTACGAGCTTTTTGGCGTCTAGTAATATTACTCATCTTCAATTTGTGGCACCGGCATATGTGAACTCGATGCTGAAACCTCGATTTCTCCACATAGTTTTTTCAACAACCAAGCAAATACTATAACCTGAAAAAGCGGCGTAATCACCAAACTTACATGGTTTCGCACCGACATAGCAAAAATACCAAAAGAAACAAAGAACACTAAACATGCACCCGGTGACATGGTTGATATAAACCAGGCATATATCCGACGCAGAACAAATCCCATAAAAACCATCTGAAACAGTACACCCACCAAACCGAAATTCAGATAACCTTCTCCCGCGATAGAAAAGCCAGTCCCGGCAGCATCCGGTCCTTTCGTCGTCCACGTCAGCCACTGTGCCGGTCCCAGACCCAGTCCGCTTCCCAGTGTTCCCTGAAGATAGGGGACAATGTGGATCACGGTTTGCAAATATGATCGCCCGCGCCAGTATGGCTGTCTTAGCGGAACAAGTTCCATCGTCAGATTTATAGTGGACACAGAACTGCCAGTCTCAACAAATGGATCATACCAATGGACGAAGTCTGTTCCTTCCGCATATTTCAATTCGCTCGCTATTTTGCCTATATCGAACGCTACCTTATCCCTGAATAATCTCATTCCCATAAAGACAAACCCCAGGCACACTACTATGACTGCCAACCATCTGAGTTTTATGGGCTTTATTAGATAATGGCGTACCAAAAGGAGAATCATACCGGATATTACCAGTGGGGTCCTGGCTCCTGACAATAATGTCAAGAGCATGTAGAAAGCAAAAATACTCAATCCCAATTTCCCCTTGAAGAATCTCCCGTGTCGTAGAGCAATCGAGGTGCTGTACACGCCGAAACCAATAGCAAATATTCGTACCCTTAACCGCCAAAGTCGCGGATTAGGTATGTAATCTTCCATACGTGCAATGATAAGAGAGCCTTTGGCAACAAAGGTCTCGAAGCCGATTATAGCAACGTACACAAAGAAGATAGTCAGTGAGAACACCATCAACAGCAACCCCACAATTGTCCAGCCGTTAGTGGGTATCTTGATCGTATGGGAAGTTTCAATTGTACGCTTCGAGGCAGATAGCTCATATCCCAGCAAAAAACCTACAATTCCGAGATTCACAACAAACATCGTCTTAGGATACAACCTCGGATAGAAGAATACATCGTCAGAACTCGGGACGATCTTTAAAGTCCACAAGAACAGGTAACCGAAATGAAACATTATGTACGCAAATAGAAAAATCAGGTCAGGCGCCAAAAAGTTTACAGGTTTTACGCGAGTCATGTACCAAAAGTGAACGACACACATGAAAAGTCCGAAAACGGTGGCAACTTTGGTGGCAAATTCCCAGTTTGCTTCACTAAAGCCAGTGTATATCCCGAGCGAAAATAAGCCCGCTAAGAGTAGCCAAAACAAGTAAATGCCACGGTACGGGTTCGAACCTGCTCCCTGCCACACCGAAATGGGACTATAAGCCTCTGTGTATTGAGAAAACCCTGTATCTTGTTCCATTACATTTCGCCTTATAAAGTAATCCGACTATGCCTAAGAACCTTGACCTGAACTCGTTCTACACCACAATTAGGCTTTTACCTCTCATCTACGCGTGCGTGAGTTTTTGGGTTCTTTGTTACAAAGATTTTTACGTCTTTACAATTCAGGTTCCTTAGTTCTAATGTTCTTTCTTTAAGAGCCGCTTTCTCAGATTGGTAACAATTGTGCTCTTTACCAGATTTACAAAAGAAACTGCCTCATCTAACTTAATCAAATAGCCAGCAACAACGAAAATACCTATTATTGTCGCAGCAGCTCCAGTTAGATCCAGCAAATTCTCCCAAAATCCAACACCATTAAAACCAAAAAGCAAGATATATCCCTTTAGCGCTACTATAGATACAACGCTCGTAAATAGAAAACGTATAAGCCAGACGCCAATATTATTGAGACGGTAACCAAGAAGATGAATTGCTATTGCCAATGCTACAAAACCCCGCAGTGCCTGACTTATGCCAAAGGCTATTCCTATAGCTTTTATTCCGTAAATATCTATTGTGAATACCACCACTAAGCACAAAACAGCGCTAGAAATGATATTTAATACCATCGATAAATAGGATCTCTTGTGCGCGAAAACTAGAACACTGGTCAGATAAGTAGTGGTATTGCCCCACACTCCGACACCTATCCAGACAAAAAGGCTGCTAGTAATATCTACCGCCCGAGAATCAAATGTACCACGCTGGAACACTACAGAAATAATATCACGCGAACACATCGTGATAAGAGCAGTCACAACTAGTGCTATGCAAGTAGCTTTTTTGAAACAAGCCCAGAAAAGGCGTGCTTCTTCATCATGTTCCTGTAAAGCAACTTTCCTCGCTATTCTTGGTGATAACGCTCGAGCTAACGGCACACTTACCAACGTCGCCACTGAATTGAAAACTGTTTCAGCATATCTTAAAGACGCTATTGAACCGACCAGAAACATAGAGGCATATCTTCTTTGAATGGTAACGGCTCCGTAGGTTGCCATTACGCCGATCCACACCGGGAGGCTCTGCCAGATTATTTCTTTGACGACAGGAGAAAATTTGACTCGCAGCCGAAACTTAAGCCCAATACTGGACATAAGCTTCAAAGAAACGGCTACCGAAATTAGCTGACCACCAATGAAGCCTACTGACAGAATATATATGTTATTAATAAATAAGCACACCACCGCCGCAACTGCTAAGATAGCCTTGGAGAGAACATCGAAAACCTGTGACTTTGTATATTCATGGTATGCAAGCAATACAGCGCTTGTCATGGCACCCAGCATCATCAACATGACGCCAGGTATTACTATCCTTGTTATATTTATTGCTATGCGGGTCGTCGTTTGAGTGACTTCTGGTGCAACAATCTTTACTAAGAAAGGGGCAAATATTAAGCCGAACACCGTAACAAACACAGATATGATGCCCAGTACAGTTACAATAGAAGAGAAAACTTCCGATGGCTCTTCCCTCTTATCCACGTCGAGCTTGCTAAACACGGATACCAGGATGGCCCTCATGAGGTCAAGCCCACAAAAGCACATCAAGACCATTGGCAGGTATATACCAATATTGTATGCATCGCTTTCGATCCCGGCCCCAAACGCCATCGCCACCAAAACACTGGTGATCATCCCGAAGAACATTCGAACGCCGCCATAAAGAGATAGGAGCATGGCTGCTCCCTTCAAGCCCAATGGGCGTGTCGGCTTCAAAGTACTGTCCGTTAACATACTGGTATTATTACCAAGATTCGCGAATCTCATCTGCGACCAAACCAAAAATATCAAATCTTAAAACCAATGGAAATACCATCGTAGTATTTGCAGGCCTTGAAAGGAGCACGAATTGAAAGCACCCGGCATGTGTTAGGGTCGAATTTCATATATAATACATCTAGCCTGTGTACTTTTCACAAAATCTGTTATCCTGACGACTCTGCAATTGTACTTCCCAAAGGTTTCTTCGTCAAAAGCACGTCTGTGTTCAGACCCATTAAGTATCTTTCCCGAACTCTTTTTCTGTTTATAAGGAGCGCTTATAATAAGCGACTCTCCAACATGTCGCAGACACTTATCTACAACAACAAATGGATCGTCAAAGTGCTCCAGTGTCTCCACAATTGTGATGTAATCATATTTATCCGGTATTGTATCTCTCAAGACGTCCAAGACGAAGTATTGAACTTTTGTGCTTCGTTTCTTAGCTTTTTGTATTCCTACCCTGCTTATATCACAACCTGCTATTCTTGCTGTTGGGAATTGCTGTTGCAGAAGTTCACAACCATCTCCTATTGCGCAACCAATGTCAAGAAGCGAAAATGCTTTGTCCTGCGGAAACAAATCTAAGATATGAGGGTAATTCTCGTCTCTCCAAAAAGTATCGACGTTTGATAGTCTGTTATCCCAATATCTTTCTGTGTTTGGGTTGGATGACAAGTTCCCATATTTAGCGACGTTGTGAACAAGTATTCGGACTCGTCTAAGTATTTTTCCCCATTTGAAAGGATTTATTGTCCCAAGTAACAGTTTGTTAATCGTCTTGTCACTTCCAATTACTTCTTTCTTATTTAGTTTTTTACCACTATTCACAATCATATCCCAATAGGCTCCTGTATACTTTTCAATAGTGAAATCCTCACGTGCCTTTCGTAAACCGGCCTGGCCCATTTCGTGAGCCAACTCTCGATTATCAATAAACTCAATGATAGAAGCTGCGAGTGCCTTGTCATCTCCAACGGAAACAATGAGTCCTGTTTTGCCATCGGTAACACAATCTCTAATACCACCCGAATCGGTCGTAACAACCGGTTTGCCCGTCGCCATAGCTTCCAAAATGATTACACCAAGTCCCTCGAATGGACTTGTAAGCGCGAGCACGTCAATAGCATTTAGAAATTTCGGCATATCGGCAACCATTCCAACGAATTTGAAACAGTCCTCTATTTCAAGCTGTAAGGCTAAAGCCTTCAATTGTGCCTCTTGAGATCCACACCCGGCAACTACGAAAAGTGTCTGTTTTGGCCTACGCGCCTTTACGAGAACCGCTGCCTTCATAAGAGTAGGAATATCCTTAAACTTCTCTAACTGCGCCCCCATTCCCACCACCAACGTATCTGGCTCAACAAAATCAACCACCAAAGCTCTGGCACGCGAGAATGGCTCTAAAGGTCTGGGCGAAAACTTTGCGATATCAACACCATTCCAGATCACAGTAATCTGCTCGGGTTTTCTTCCCAAAGAACGCACTTCGTGTTCCTTAAGGGCGTTGCTAATGCAAATAATTCGGTCGAAACAAATGCTTGCGATTATTGCTCTTAGCTTTGCCCGCCAATAACGCCATCCTTTATAATGCGCAAACGATCGTATTATAAGGATACGTTTTCGAATCCTGCCCAGCACTGTGGCAATTGCTACCGGTATTTCAACACCAACAGTATTAACCTGTAAAACATCCGGCTTCCGTTTCAAACATATCCGCCAAAGTGGAAGAATCAAGTTAATCATACCCAATCCACGACGCAGATTTAATTCAATGACCTCGATACCTTTACGCTCCAATTTGTTTCCGACATATCCACTGCTATACAAGCAGACTATGGCCACATTGCATCCCCGCCGCTTTTGATCGAGCGCGATCTTTGCTGTCGAGATTTCTATTCCACCCATCCCCATAGCAGGTACTAAATGAACAACTGATATTTGATTCATAAACAATGTCCTTCTAAGCGAATCTGAAAGGTACTGTCTTGAGGCGACTCTTACGCACAATTATACCGATCTTGCAAAGAAACTTATCTTAAGTGCTTGGTATTTGCTGTATGAATCCTGAAAGACGACGGGCTCCAATCACCCTAACCGGAACAATCCACGCGTTTGATCCTACCTACCAAAGGTACCAGATTCATAAGGGGTCGGTAACAGCATTCTTGCGCTCTGTGCGGGAAGCTCCAATTGATTGATAGTTTTTTTTGATACCCAATCCAACCACAACTTCTCGTTGTCAACCCGCACCGTTTGAGTCTGTTTCGTTGGATTTACCACAATCTTCGCATTTTCGTAATCCCTCAACCAGCAACTGTCCTGAAAATACCGCCCTCCAACAGGATTGCCGATAGGCAGATCGTATTCGTCATACCAGGCAGGGATCGGATTCGCGTAGTCACTCTTTCCCCTACTGGCATAGTAAAAACTCCGGCCCGGGTTTTTTATCAACAGCCACGAACAATAGGTATACAAAAAACTCTCATAGGCCATTTTCCCTTTCTCAGGGAGGACGCAGATCCACCAGTTAGATAGCCCCTTGCCCGATATATCTTCATGTTGCTTGATGACCTTGAGCCATTTGTCCTCTGTAAAATATGGGCTTTCACCCCAACCATGCCGCAGCGACTGCTCCGTCATAAGCCCATCGGCACTTTCGTAAAGCCTATCCCAAATGTGCTGGTCGATTCCCCAAGTGCGATCAAGGGTGTGATTAACAATCAGCAAGAAATCATGTTTATTCAATAGGTCCTTGACAACCTTCAGATAATCGCAAAAAGCCTTGTTCCAAGCGTCAAATCTTCCAGCATACTCCCAGTGGGGATGCCACCGGCTAATAGCTAAGAAGAAATGTTTCTTACCAATCTCGACATTGTCCATTCCCAGACCATCGTAAGCATATACAAGACCCTGCTTCCTGCCGGAGACGTATTCAAGAAACTGCTGTGCTGCCCATTTCCGAAAGTCTTCGTTTCCAATATCGAGAAAGAAACGATTGTAGTGAGGAGACTTTTTGTTATTCGGATGCCACCGAATTCTGTTTTCGTAGTTTCTGGGATCAGCCTTTCCCCGATCTTTGGTGCCATTCAACAGAAACCATTCCGGGTGGTGCGTGTTGATGTAGTCATAATTAAGTTGGGTCAAGGGATTGTTCGGCCTGACTGTACAAGCGCTGATGTAATATAACATGACTTGGTCAGGTCTGGTCTTTCTTGCATACTGCCAGACAGGACGATTGTATTTAGACACCATCTGAGCACACAATATTGCATCATACTTGCCAATGTTTTTCGAAGCCGTGAGAACATCAAGCGGTTTGCCACGCCAGCTTTCCCCCGTCAATATCTCTCGGTTTCTTATAAACACGCAGCACATGCCTCTGTGGGAGGATCCTTCCAGTTCCCCGGCAATACATGCGCTACGAGGACATACCAATACTATCAGAGCTAAGCCAAAAGCCAATAGCGTGAAATAACATCTTGCCATAATCCAAGTCCTACTATTGAAAGCAAATACTATCCCAACTGAATCATATCCTAAAGATTCGATTGTACCACTTTTCATTCGGCATCACGGTAACGCGGAACAAGCAACCGTTGGTTCTATAATGCGCCCTTGTAGAGTTTTATCAAATCTTTATCAGAGAGAACACAGTTGGCTTTTCGACCCATAAAATAATATCCAGAAGAAGCGTCAAAGGCGCCTGGCTTGTTGATCAGATAATAATCTATGTACTTCAGCCAGAAGAGCATCAGCATGGAAAACAATGTAATGAGTTTTCTTTTAAACCTTGACCTCGCAAAGCTCAGGAGAAAATAGTGACATGACCAAGCTAACGCCATCCCCGGACCACCTGTCACTCCACTATCAATTTCTTCAAATTTTCTAAAGAGTCGACGATGTCCAAGATGAGTGAACCGTGTGAAGTCATATCGCCCCTCATGTACCTGTTGCATAAAAGGTATTTCTGCATAGACTAAAGCCTGTTTTTTGAGCACTCTATGAATTTCTTCCACGCACCTATAGGGATCAACTACGTGTTCCAGGACTGCTTGTATAATCACGCCGTCAAACGAGTCGTTAATAAAAGGAATGTCATGTGCATCACATATTAATCCTGTGCGAGGTCCGAAACTAACGTCACTCTCAACCATCTCGATGGAAGAAAGGTTCAGAAGAGATTCCATCCCCTTTCCTATAATACTACCGCCTACAACCAGCACTTTTGGTTTGCTTAACTGGCATAGAAGGATTTTGCCGAATTTATCGTAGTTCCCTTTAGCCCTCATATTTTTGCTTAACTTGGGCAACATGCATACCAGCAATTTCTTGATACGACCCCGATGGCGGTTGAGAGTTCTGCTGCGGCAGTGGACAAAATCGTCAATAGAAAACACACTGGAGGACTCGTTGATTAATACCGGAATCCCGTCCACTATAGGAAAATACATTTTGCACTCAGCATTATTACAAACGAATTGGTTTGAAAGCAAACTAAGGCTTGTCCTACAAATCGGACAGCAAAATAAGTTCTGGACATCTTGAGATATTTTCAATTGTGATTGCATAACATTTCTCTTTTTGCCCGTTAGAAAACATCCACCGAGCTTAGCACGCCCTTCTTGTCCTAAGCGGTGTTACATAAGTTTTTTAAGGTTATATAGGTTGAGCAAAAGAATAGTATTGGCCCGAATCTACCGATGCGAGCGGATTCCATTCGCACTATAAGTAAGTCAAAATCGCCTCCGCGACGTAATCCTGCATCTCATCCGTTAGTTCCGGATAGATCGGAAGTGCCATTATTTCCACTGCGGCTTTTTCAGATTCAGGGAAAGCTCCCTGCTTATAACCCAAATAACTGAAACATTCATTCATGTGAAGCGGAATCGGATAATAAATTGCACAACCGACACCCTTGCCCTGAAGATGCTTTACAACCTCATCCCGACGGGGAACTCTTATGCAATATTGATTAAAAATCGAAACACAATCAGGCCTTATATAAGGGCTCTGAACTACGCTGCCCTCGAATTTCTCGTTATAGTAAGAAGCATTGTCACGCCGGGCCTGTGACCATTTATCTAAAAGTGGTAGTTTAACCAGCAACGCTGCCGCCTGAATCTCATCAAGACGGAAGCAGCCACCGATATGGCGATAGTGGTATTTCGGATTCTGTCCATGATCACGCATTATCTTGAGTCGCTCGGCAAAAGCCTCGTCATTTGTAACCACCATCCCGCCGTCGCCAATACCGCCTAAATTCTTGCTCGGAAAAAAACTAAAACAACCAGCAGTTCCAATGCTGCCGGACTTTCTACCTTTATAAGTGCTCGTAATTGACTGGGCCGCATCTTCAATAACAGATAAACCGTGCTTTTCGGCGATCTCCATAATCGGATCCATATCAGCCATCTGACCGAAAAGATGCACCGGAATAATAGCCTTGGTCTTGTCGGTTATCGCTGCTTCAATCAACTCCGGATTAATGTTGTAAGTCTCAGGATCAATATCGACAAACACCGGCTTCGCGCCAGACCTGACAATACAACCTGCCGTAGCAAAAAACGTAAAAGGCGTAGTAATAACCTCATCGCCATCCCCGATATCAAGGCTCATCAGGCAATTCAATGTAGCATCGGTACCGCTGGACGCGCCCACGGCAAATTTGCAATCGCTCACCGCAGCCACTTGCTCCTCCAATGCAGCCACCTTGGGCCCACCGATACACCACTGAGTTTCCAGAACATCCGAAACCGCAGCTAATACATCTTCCTTGATTGTCGCGTACTGTGCTTTCAAATCCAGTAACGGAACGTCCATGTAAGCCTCCGATAAAACTAAATATTTTTCATTTAATCTTCAACACCAGACCGATCCATCCAGCCTGACACATTGAACAAAACAACATTATAACCCCACTGGCAATATCAAACAAGAATTCTTCATTGAAATATTTGGCTCTTTATTAAGAACAATCGCTCAAAATGCTATTTAACGCCTCTCGACCACTTTCCACAAAACTTCTTTTTCAACAAAATCATAGCCATCGAGCAGAAAATCAGGACAATAATGCTTCACTGGCGAAACCACATACAAACCCGGCCCTGCAACAAGCTCCGCTGCAAGAGACTCGTTTAATAACATTGAGCTCTGGCCTAAATTCGTATCCGAAAGGATTCGAACATCAATGTGCTTTGTCTTGACCTGCTGGACGCAGAGGAGTGGAAATACCGTTGTGCTATCGGCATAGATGGCGGCATTTGGTTCTACTGATTTCAGTGCCTCGCTGGCGAATTGACTGGCACCGTGATAGCCCGTTCTCCAGGGTTGCAGAAAATATTTGTACTCGTCGCGATAAGGAATATCTCTCTTGGTACCAATATTCAGCCCCATTCCCTTAGCCAAAGACGGCGCTGCTGCATAGACACCCGCTGGTAAAAATGCCAGAACCAATACAAAATAAATCAAGCCCTTACGCCCGAACTTAACGGACAAAAAATGCGATCCCACACCAACCATAATCGACGCCAAACAATAGAAAGGTATAAAAAAGGCATACCGATCCACCACTGTATAGCGAAACGCAAAGAGAAAGAACAGGATTGTCACTGCCAACAACACATTCCTCAAAGACCGAGCCGGAGACAGCTTTGATATCCCATAGCAGCCCACAAAAAATAGAACAAAATTAGGTGTTGGAAAATTCAAAATAATATACATAACGTTCTCTTTTATTATCCTAAAGCCCAAAGAGAAATTAAGTACCGCACCCTTATAGCGACCGCCAAATGCAGCCGAGGCCAAAGTCGCCCAAACTTCACCACTGTCCAGCATGGTTTTGAAAACCAGGTAAAAATAAAGCCCGGCACCGAGAAACCAAAAAACTGCCGCAATACAAAAATGCTTTACCCGGATTCGCTTGCGCACCAGCAAAAACACAACAAAAACTAAATAGCATAAAAATGGTATCGATGCAAACATATGGACCGACATCGCAAGACCATTGAAACAAGCCAAACCATAAAGGTAAACCACACGCTCGGTCCGAACATATTGAAGCAGCATTATCAAACCGGCCAGAAAAAAAACAACGTATAAACTATAAGTTTCGGCAATACTGCCGTGACGCCAAAACGTATGAGAAAATGCGAATGTTGCCGCCCCAATAACTGCCGGCAGACTCTTGCCCAGCCACAAACGCAAAAACAAATAAAGGTTCGCCACCGCTACTGCCGCCGCACTCGCAGAGACCAGGTTGACTCGATAAGCAAACTCACCCAATTTTATGTACTTTGCGCCAATCGCTAAGACATAAAAAAGTGGATGAGAAAGCGCAAGACCCAATTTGCCTTCGATATCATTGTGCCAAACCCGATATTGAATCATTCCACTGTCTTGCCACACAAAATCAGGTGCACAACTCACAATATACAAAGCCAGAGCCGCAACCAAGACAGCTACATAACCACCTGCCACCGAACCTCTGTTGTTAATGTGTTCACTAACCATAATAAAAAGATTTAGTAAAGACTCCCCAGCCAGTTACCCAGCCTCTGGCCGTAAGTAATAATCCCAACCGCAGCACCAATCCACACAATCATATTTAATTGGAAAGGCCTGTCACGCAGGATAATATCAGTCGGATCGGCATAAACTCCCTTCATTGAAAGCATAGCAAAACGAAAAATACCGTAAATCACCACCGGAAGCGTATAGACAAAATATATCGTCCCGAACCGGGCTATAGTACTCTCACTCAAGCTGTAAAGAAGAAAACCAACCACCGCAATACCTGCTGAAAGTGTCACCAGGTGTGTCAAAAGCTCCGGAGTATATGCAATCAGGGTCTTGCGGTGGGCTCGGGCCTCGGTTCTGTCGGATATTGTGACCATTTCGTTGTAACGCTTGCAGAAGCCCATGAACAAACAAAGCGTGAACATACAAATAAAAAGCCAAGGACTGATTTCCCCCCTGATCGCAACAACACCGCACAAGCCACGAAGAACAAAACCAAGTGCAATGCAAATAACATCTATCAATGCCTTCTCTTTAAATACGAGCGTGTATAACATCTGCAAAATCATAAATGCCGCGACTATCAAAAATACCAGTATCGACAAACTCCCAGCTATCGCCAAAGCCGCCGCACCAAGCACTGCCGCCATTACCCCCGCAGCCCTCACACTCACCTGCCCGCAAGCCAGCGGACGGTCCTTTTTCAAAGGATGAGCCAAATCCTGGCGCCGGTCCTTGAGATCATTGATTATATAAGAAAACGACGAAGCCAGGCAAAATGCGATCACCGCTATAACCGCCTGAGCCAATGCTGAACCATCGCCCAAACGCATCCCGAATACTACAGGGATGAAAACAACGACATTCTTGATCCAGTGACGCGGACGTGCCAAACGGACCATTGCTCCTGCCGATATTTTGTTCTGGATTTCATTCATGCTAATATCTTCGGCAATTATCAATTATGCCAAACACCTCTGAAAACTAACCCTCACTCTTTCGTTCGACAACCTTATAGAGAACGCCTTCCTCGACCGTATCATAATTGTCAAGGATAAACTCAGGGCAGTAACCACGGATTGGCGATACCACATACACAGACCTCTCCTGCATCAATTGCTCGATTGTGCTTTCATTGAACTTTGGCGCATCTTCGTCCCAAAAATAATCTCCCACTATTTTCACATCGGGACGCTTTGCCTGGGCCTGATGAACATACAGCAGCGTATGTATGACGGTAGCGTCGGCATATATTATCGCGTCATCATCAACTATCCCCAGGGCATCGTCCGCAAATCGCTGCGCTCCACGATAACCTCGCTTCCACGGCTGTAGAAAATAAACATACTCATCACGATAAGGCCTTTGCCTTCTCTGGCCCAGCCCCTTGTATATCTTCTTAGCCAATGCAGGAGCCACTGCATAAACCGGAACCGGAAGCAGTGTTAAAATAACTATAGCACTGGCTAAAATCCTGCAATTGTGCCGACGAACGACAATATCGGCACCAACCCCAACAAGTATCGCACCCAGAACATAGCAGGGAAGGAAAAACACATATCTGTCAGCAACGGTATATCGAAAAGCAAACACAAAATACAATCCAAGCATCCCGATCAAAATGTTGGCAAACGCTCGACTCGAAGACCATCGGCGAACAAGCCAAAGACCCAAAAAAAGAAGTATCAAATTAGGGCTCGGATAATTCAACAGGATAAATGTTATGTTCTCAGCCACGATTTTAAACGAAATAGATGTGTTTAAAACGGAACCCTGCCAGATCTTACCGAATAATGCCGAAGATAATGTCCCCATGACATCGCCGGAAACAATCATATTCTTTACCACAAGATAACCGTACAGAGATACACCCAAAACCCAAAACAAAATAATACCTGAAATATGTTTCAATCTAATCTCTTTACGTTTGAGAAATACCATTACGAAAACCCAATAACATGCCAGACTAAGCAGACCCCACAAATGATTGCTAATCGCAAGACCGTTACATAAAGCCAAAAAATATAGATATATGATCCGCTTGCTGCGCAGATATAGAAGCAGCAAAATAAGACCGCAGGAAAACTGCGCGGTATAGAGAGTATAAACCTCAGCCATTACCGCATGCTGCCAGAACGTCCACGAAAAAGCCAGCGTAGCCGAAGCCACAACAGCAGCCAGATTACGACCGCACCACAACCGAACCAAAAGAAATACATTAGCTACCGTTACCGCCCCGAATACCGCAGAGATCAGGTTTATCCTGTAAGCAAGATCGCCTATTGGTATATACTTGACCACTATACCAATCAAAATATAAAGTGGATGCGCCAAGGCCAAACCAATAACACCCTCAATATCGTTGTGCCATATCCGATACGCAAACAAACCGCTGTCATGCCACATTACCGCCGGTGCACACGTAAAAACATAAAGAAGCAAGCCTCCGGAAAAGACCATCAGGTAATATAAAAAAGTATCTCTGGCCTTCGTCTCTGTTATTTCTTCGCAAAACAAAACAATACAATCCTTGACAGAGTATTGAAAAATATTAAACTAATCTCAATTGAATTTTCCCGTTTATCCGCGGGTAAGTAACTTAAGAACAACCAGTTACGGATTTATTCGCGGACATTTATTACCCTTAAGGGTATAAACTAAAAGAAAATTATAAAATATTCGACTTTCTATATGGAAATACGAAAATGAACACGAAACCAAATAATCAAAACATGCAGAAAAAAAACAACTCACGAAAATCACTGCTCGTAATCCTGGTTGTCTTCGCAGCTTTCGTAACGATTGTAATTATCAACCATAAAAAAAACTCCATCGACTGGATTAAAGATTACCAAACCGGACTTGAACTCGCAAAAAAACAAAACAAACCCATGCTAATTGCATTCCACCAAAAGTTCGCTCCGTTCAGCACTCTAATAAATCAAAATACCTATCCGGACAAGAGAGTTATTAAATATATCGAGGATAACTTCATCCCGATATACATTGACGTCGATAAACAACCAGAAACCGCAAAACTATTCAATGTCGGATATTACCCGACACACTATATAAAATACCACGATTCAGAAAAACTCATCGGCCCGCACATCGGCCATGATACCCCAAAAGTATTCATAGAAAAACTCGAGCGGCTACTCAACGAAGCAGGTAAATAAAAGCTTATACCAGAAAACTTCTCTATGTAAAAAACAGTATCGTGGGGCTTGCCCCGCCAAAACTACCCAACGACATACGATATACGACATACGATATACGACATACGATATACGAAACTACATCCTACCGGAAAGATTCTCCCTATACCAGTCAACTGTTGCTCGAAGACCTTCTTCGAATGGCATTTGCGCCTCGAATCCGAATAACTCCCTGGCGCGAGTTACATCAAGACAACGCCTCGGCTGACCGTCTGGCTTTGAACTGTCCCAGCGAATCTCGCCCTCAAAACCGGTTATCTCTACTATCTTTTCAACAAGTTCTTTTATCGTTATTTCAAAGCCCACACCGATATTGATCGCATCAGAACTATTGTAATGCTCCGTCGCCAACAAAATACCCTCGGCTGCATCCGCGGCATAGATAAACTCGCGGGACACAACTCCAGTACCCCAGCATTCTATATGATCCGATCCGGATCCGACCGCATCGACACATTTCTTTATCAAGGCCGGAATCACATGACTACTCGAAGGATCAAAATTGTCACCCGGACCGTAAAGATTAACCGGCAATAAAAATATCGAATTGAAACCATACTCACCGCGGTAAGACTGAGACTGAACAAGAAGCATCTTCTTGGCCAGACCGTAAGCTGCATTCGTCTCCTCAGGATAACCGCTCCACAAATCGTCTTCCTTAAACGGAACTGCCGCAAACTTCGGATATGCACAAACTGTACCTATCGCAACAAACTTCTCGATACCACGCAAACGACCAGCTTCGATCAACTGAACACCCATCATCAGGTTCTTATAAAAAAACTCACCAGGATGATCGCGATTCGCTCCGATCCCGCCAACAACCGCCGCAAGATGAATAACAATATCAGGCGACATGTCATCGTACATACGATTGATATCTTCAAGCCTAACAAGGTCGTAATCGTCAATCTCCGGAACCAGAATAGTCTTACAGCCGCGACTTTCAAGGCCCTCAAGAACATAACTGCCAAGAAATCCCGCTCCGCCGGTCACTACAATACGCCTGTCCCCGAAGAACCCGCTCATGAACTCGCCCCCTCGTGATCGTTTACTATCTTTTCATTACCGGCGATTTCCATATCGCCGTCCACCATCATCCGTGCCAATTCCTTAAACGTCACCTTAGGCTCCCATTTGAGAACCTCACGCGCCTTACTCGCGTCACCCAAAAGAACATCGACTTCCGCTGGACGATAATACTTCGGATCTATCTCAACATAATCATGCCAGTCCAAATCAAGACAACCGAAAACCTCTTCCAGAAACTCACCCACTGAATGGTTCTCACCGGTAGCGATAACAAAATCCTCAGGTTTTTCCTGTTGAAGCATCAACCACATAGCCTCAACATAATCACCCGCATAACCCCAGTCACGCTTGGCGTCAAGGTTGCCTAAGTAAAGCTTGTTCTGAAGACCAAGTTTAATACGAGTTGCCGCACGAGTAATTTTCCGCGTCACAAATGTCTCGCCACGACGAGGTGATTCATGATTAAACAATATACCATTACACGCAAACATATCGTAAGACTCACGATAGTTCACCGTCTGCCAGAATCCATAAACTTTCGCGCAACCGTAAGGACTGCGAGGATAAAACGGAGTCTTCTCAGTCTGGGGTATCTCAACAACCTTACCATACATCTCGCTGCTCGAAGCCTGGTAAAACTTCGCAGGTGTATCCATTGCACGTATCGCCTCGAGCAATCGCAATGTTCCGACTGCATCGGTATTGACCGTGTAAATCGGTATATCGAAACTTACACGAACATGACTTTGAGCGCCGAGATTATAAATCTCATCAGGCTGAATCTCGCCGATCAGACTCGACAAATTACTACCGTCGGTAAGGTCCCCATAAACCAAACGAAGCGGAGGATGTTCATGAGGATCGCGATATAAATGATCGATCCTGCTCGTATGAAAAGATGAGCTTCTCCGAAGAACTCCCCAAACCTGGTAATCCTTCTTAAGAAGAAACTCCGCAAGATATGAACCATCCTGACCGGTAATACCAGTAATCAATGCCTTTTTCATATCCTTATCTTTCAATTATAAGTCCCGGATTTGTAGGGTGGACCTTCAGTTTATTTAAATCCCCTTGCGTCTTGCGTCCTGAGTCTTGCGTCCTGAGTCTTGCATCCTGAGTCTTGAGTCTTGCTGATTTTGTACATTCGATATTGTTTCGGATTTAGGATTTAGTACTTGGGATTTTAATTTGTTTACCTTGTTTTCTTCTCGCTATCGATTATTTCCTCAAGAATCTCTGTAAGTTTCTTCTTGGGCTTCCAACCGATAGCATTATTGATCCGCTCAAGCGACGGAATCCGACGCATCATATCCTCGATAGGCCGACCGTATGCCTGCTCATAAGAAACATACTCCTTGGTACTCTTACTACCCGTTAACTCGATAACCTTATCAGCCAGCCCCTCAATCGTTATCTCTTCCATCGAACCGATATTAAATACATTGCCCTGGGCATCCTCGCAATTCATCAAACCAATCACAGCATCGACAACATCACTAACCCCGCAGAAACACCGGCTCTGCTGGCCGCTACCATAAATTGAAACCGGTTCATCACGCAAAGCCTTTTGCACAAAACGAGGTACAACCATACCATACTGACCGCTCTGACGAGGACCGATTGTATTAAAAAAACGACCTATAACAACACACAATCCATACTCCTGGTAAAACGCAAAACCAAGAAATTCATCAATCGCCTTACCGCAGGCGTATGACCACCGCGAATACTTCGTACTGCCCAATACAATATCATCATCCTCATCGAACGGAACACTCTCATTCTTGCCATAGATTTCACTGCTCGAGGCAAGAAAAATCTTCCTCCCGAACTTATTGGCAACATCAAGCACAATCTCGGTCCCTCCGATATTCGTCTCAATCGTCCGAACTGGATGGTCTGCAATAAGCTGAACCCCCACCGCCGCCGCCAAATGATAAATCACATCGCACTCACCAGCCAGAGACTCCATAAGACCAACATCACAGATATCCCCCTCAACAAAGCTAAAATCCGCTTTTTCCCGTAATTTCTCGATATTTCCCAATTTACCGGTGCTAAGATTATCGACAGCGACAACCTCATCACCCTGCCCAACAAGACGCTCAACAAGATGAGAACCAATAAACCCAGCCCCACCGGTAATTAGTACATTCATCAAATAATCCTAAAACACGATAATATCTTCATTCCAATGCCCTGAACAATGTGTCTTGCATCTTGTGTCTTGCATCTTACATCTTACATCTTGTGTCTTGTGTCTTGTGTCTTGCACCTTGCATCTTGCATCTTGCATCTTGTGTCTTGCATCTTGCATCTTGCATCTTGTGTCTTTCATCTTGTGTCTTGACGGACTCCGTCCCCGTCGGTCACACCGAAAAAAAAAGCAACAACCGTGCATAATACCATCAATCGCAGTATAAAGGGGATAGAATTGCTATCAGAAAGCCCAAATAGGGCCGACTCGATCGATAAATAGTGCAATCTTTCGGCAGTTGCTCATCACCATAAGTATCGGCTAATAAAGAACATAGCTTT
>SDBT01001256.1_pt1 | contig 44026 bp, 75 predicted proteins | sample 2277101 | NCBI WGS metagenome assembly SDBT01 (sample SAMN10404973, study PRJNA504765) | marine sediment metagenome | isolation source: marine sediment core GS10_PC15, 103 cmbsf | place: Arctic Ocean: Southern Knipovich Ridge | collected 2010
TTTACCTTTTACTTCATAACCCGCTACCTTTAATAAAGCTATATCAAACACAGCGTTGTGAAATATCTTAGCAATGGTTTCATCTTCTAATATCGGTTGTATTAAAGAGACATCTGTAGTATAAAATCCTACTTCATCATCTGCTGAAATAGAACAGCCTACAATAGTATCTTTACGGGGGTTAAGGCCCGTTGTTTCTAAGTCAATGGCATATACTCGACTTATCGATAAGTCTTTTATTGACTTTAAAATTTTATAGGTTCGATTCACTTTCCCTCTGTCTTTTTCGTATGGCTTGAATTATACGTTCCATATGACCTTTTGTAGATCTTCCTGTTGTTTGATTTGCAAACGGAAGAAAGGCTTTAATTTCTTTTTCGACTATTTTAATGCAAGCTTCATGTTCTTGGAGAATAGCTTGTTTAAGAATTTTATTACACCAAGTTTTTCCGTATTGTCGGGGCAAACCAACTGTTATTCTTTTTAGATCATCCATTATCTCAATTTGCCTAGAATTAGGCTTCCATTTCTTAGTCATTTTCAATATCCTCCAATCCATCACCTGACATTAATTGAAAAGTGTAAGGTGTATTTTTAATAAACGAATCAATAATACCCGTATCACCATCACGATTATAAGTACACTCAACTAAAATCTTAGTATCTTCTTTATCGGGATAAAGGTCTAAAACCAATTCAGCTTGATATTCAATAGCTCCCGATTCTTTCGCCCCCGCAAGGGCAGCCCCACCATAAGCTGATCTATTTTTCTCACTGACCAAAATAGATGTTAGCCAAGGGTTTTGTAGTTTTAAATCTCGAAAGTAATAAAGCCATTCATCTACAACGGTTCTACGATCTCCTTGACCTATTGCAGATAATCCTTGTAAGGAATCAACAAGCAACAAAACTTTTTTCTTATACCTGTTTCGCAAAAACATAAGTAATTCAGTAATGACTTCTTGTTCAAGGCCGTGATTGATGTAATAGAAAGGGAGGTTGTTTAATTGTGAGATGGCTTTTTGATACCGTTGTTGCATTTTACTGTCATTATCAAAAAGGGAAGGCTCTTCAAAAAACTTATAAGGAATACCACCTAAATAGCAAAGTGAACGCACCCGCGTTCGCTGTAAGCCATTTTCTTTATCAATGAGTAGCACAGGAGTCCCCTTTTTAAGTCGGTTAATAGCCACATTAAGAATAAAGGTGCTCTTATAACATTTCGGCTCACCCTGCACAACAATCAAATTCGGTAAGCCAAAAATACTAGCATCAATATTCTTAAAACCGGTTCGTAAGCCCTTAACTTTTGCTGTGCGATAGGATTCAAACCTTGCCCAATCATATGCAATATGATAATGTTTCATTATTTTAACATCGGTCGCATACGTCTATAAAAACCAAAAGCCTCATAATAAAACGAATGTTTAAAGCTCAAGTTGGGCCAAGCACCGTATTTAATACGTTGCCAAAGCCATAACACCCGTCCAGAACGTCCATTACCATCCATGAAAGGGTGGATTGCCTCATATTCCATATGAGCCTCAAAACAAGTAATTTTATTGTCGTGAATACGATCTAAAAGAGTACGTAAGGCGGATTTTACTAATGTTCCATGTAGTCCGCGATTACCTGCAATAATTACAGCTTGATAATCATGTTCGCGTAAGACAGCTTTCGGTTCAATAGCCCTTACAAATTCTTCAAGATAACTAATTCTAACTACTGGGTGAGTAAGAAATTTTAATAGTGCTTTTTTATGATTTTGATGCGCCACTTCACCAAAAATACCCTCAATTTCGTTTGATTCCTGAGCAAAGCCATATGCGAAGGAATCTCGCAAAATTAAAAATCGCTCATCTAAAAAATCCATGGCTTACTCCTTTATCATTTTTTCAAGTCTTATAATTACATCATGAATTAAAGTATTTACATATTCATCCGAATACATAACTGTAAGTCGCTCGTCTATCACATTAAAAATTCCTTCCATTACTTCATGAAAAGCAGTTACATCAATAAAATGTCGGCTTAAAGCTTTATTTCGTGAGCTAAAAGTAATTTTACAGGTTTTATCTTCATGTGACGTATCAGCATCAGCAAAGACTCCTATAACTAAAGGAGCATATTTAGTTCGTACCTCATAATCAGGGCATAACAAAGCCGACCATTTTTTTACGGTTTGTTGAAAGTATTGATAAGCTTCTTTATTTTGTAATAATTTAGGCATACCTACTTCCACCAAATATAAAGTGTTACAATACTAAGACCATATAAGAAGCTAGTAAGACCTAGTTGAAGATCATTCCTCATTATGTTTACAATAAATAAAGCTCCGTATACGCATACCTGTAGCCATGCAAGACTATCCGCTATTTCGTTAATGTTCATTACATACCTTTATAAAGGAATATCGTCGTCCTCCTCATCTTCATCCTCTTCTTCTTCCTCATCATCTTCCTCTTCTTCCTCATCATCTTCCTCATCTTTTTCCTCTTCTTCATTTTCCTCTTCATCTTCTTCCTCATCTTCTTCTTCATCCTTGTCACGACTTTTCTTTGCATCATCTTTAGCATATAACGCAAAATCGGGATCGGTTCGGGCCTCTTTATACTTATTCCAAACCCCACTATAGGCCACAAAGCCCCCACTTTTTGATTTTAAAGAAACTGAGATATAAACCCCTAGCTTCTTTAAAGCACGTAAATACTTTTTTACCTTTGTGCGTTTTACGCCCTTGGCCTCGCGGGGCAAACTCATAAATACATACCCCTTAACCTTACTTTTGGTTTTTCTTTTTGGCATACTCCCGTCCTTTCTTTTTAGTCTCTCTTGTTAAATAACTTCGCAATATCTTAACTTCACTTGCTTTATACTTCAAATCAAGTTTTAAATCTTGACTACACCGATCCTTATATTCACAATACTGGCAATGAGTATCGCCTAAGACAACCTCATTTTTTACCGCCATCTTCAACTTATATTCTGGCTCATCTTCTATTCGCTCATCCGTAACATCATACTTGCGACAATAATCGGGGGGTGCTAACTTACCCGCTTTCAAATATACGTCCTGTTTGGCCCAATTATCGGCAATATCTTTAAGATTGACCGTCAGGTCAATATCTTTACAGATTTCCGGTATCTGTTCACAATGGAGGCGGTAGTAATGTGTTGAATCAGTTTCAGGCTTGTACTCAGCATAAAATTCTAAGAAAACGGCTAACTTATCAACGTATAAAAAATATAATAAGATACCATCAGTTATAGGTTGTGAGAATTTAGAATTATCTTTAGTTTTAATATAGGCATCTCGTAAATACAAACCAAGCTGTTGTGCATAACCCCATTCAGTATCCGGTAGAATTTCATCTTTGTAAAACTTTGACCATGCAGTTTTCTTAATCATAAAATTGGCTCCTATCCCAACTTTAGTTTTTAATTCAATAATCACGGGTTTGTAGGAAGTACTCCCATCCTGTTTGACTTGTGCAAAACCCATGTCGTAATCTCTAAAGCCATGCCAAGAAGTACCATAGAAAGTCCCATGCTCCCCCGCACTACCTTGCGTGGATAAAGTGACTATGCCAAGCATAGGTAATTTAGACATCAGTTCATATTGGATGCCCCGTTCGATCCATGATCCAAAGCGCATCCGAAAGTGACCAAGATTATCAATAGGATTAGATTGCTCGACCCCAAGGGCCTTATAACTAAGTGCTCGACCACATTTTATAACTCCGCTTGCATCGTGAATACAAACATCTCGATCCCTGAATCTAAGGGAAGGAAAGTTTTGCAAAACATTATTAATTTTTTTACCTATTGAAAAGTTTTTACTAATCATTATCAACCTCCCACAAACTATGTTTAAGTTGGTCAAAGTGTATTGTAGCACTTAAATCTAAAATATTTCGGATACTTTCTTTATCCGTTGTTAGTCGAGATAAAAATATAAGATCTCCCAAAATTCCTAAGACTTTACGATATTTCGTAATAGCGGGCTCACGATGTATAATTTTAATAACTTGATTAGGCTTTAACAATAACAATTCTTCAATCATCTTTACCTCCCAAAAATTTGCACTTCGTTTTTACAGGCGTAAATTTTAATACTGGAACAGATATATTTTTATACATTTTCCCCAAATTTAATTTGTCCCATATAGGATCATCATAATCTTTTTTAAAATGTTTTGATTTTAGAGGATGAATAAAAGCAATAGTTAATTTTCCTTGATTACGATAATATGATCGTTTATTTAATTCTATGGCAAAATCGGTTAAATATTTTTTTAGTGTTGGATCAATACAAGTCTTTATGCATATAAGAACATTTTGATATTCTTTTTGATATTCTTTTTGATATGATTTTTTATGTGTTTGTTTATTACCCACACGTAATTTTTCATTTAAATATTTATTATAATAGATCAATAATTGCTTAGTCATTTTAATTTTCCTTTGATACATATAATAATATTCTCACATGTGGTTTAATATCTGTCCCCTTGTCTAAAAGGATATGTTTATAAAGACACTCCTGATTAAATCCCGCAAGGAAAAAATCATCAGTTATAATTTCGGACTTTTCCAAAACGTGCCATATTGCATCAAGGATTGCAGGCGTGTCTCTCCGCCTCTTTGAATCTGTATAGTATTCAACACAAACTGAAACCGGATGATTGATGGGCATGGCTTGTTTTAAAAGTTGTTTTTGACTAAGTAGTTGATTTAAGGCGTGTTTTCGCCATCGAATGAAGGCTTTACTGGTAGGATATCGTTTGCCGGATCGTGTAATTCCAATGTTATTTTTACCCCCCGACACTTGACCCTCAATGAGATATTCTAAAAGCATATACCCTTATACCATATTCTAAGGGTAATGTCAAGGTTTATTTGCTATACCCATCTTTCGCCCATCGAGGTCCTTTGAGCACAAAGTTTGAGCGCGAAATTGTATGTTTAGCCGCGCCCCCACAATACGGACAAAGAATATATGTGGGTGGGGGAAATTTTTTATAGTAATACTCGGATAAGTGTTTACATTTATAACACCGATATTCATATAATGGCATTACTCTTGCTCCTCAATATGTTTTATGAGATCATCATGTTGATGGCGCAGGTTTTTAATAAGGTCTAACACTACCTCGCGTGGCATAACACTACCCCTATGTAGAGTCAATAGAAGCTCTAAAATGACAATTTGAGACTCAATCCTATCACCATCAATAATCTCTTCAACAGTATTCATAAAGCTCACCTCCCACTTATTATTTTGAAGCACAGTCTACAATAATTTCATTATAAATATCGTGGCTTGCTTGTAAATCGGCTCGACACGCCCCCAACGCCTCTGTCATGTCGTCAAGTTGCTCGATAATGGGGTCGGTTGCATTGTCTAGCTTTTCCTGTAATTCAGCCATAATCTCTTCACGAAAGCCCGTAGTGTCCACACAGGACACGATCCCAAGTGAAAATGCAATCAGTAAACCGTAAATTAGTATTTTCATACTAAATCACCCCTTTTCCTTGACATTGTAAGCAAATAACATTATCTTTTCGTCCTACGCCCTCACATACAGAGCAAGGTTGCACAAAGATAGCATGATCCCCGCATTGCGAACATACCCCGCACTTATCATCAACCTCACCAGCGGGGGGAGCATCACAACACCAACTTGTTATAAAAATATCATTGTCAATATCCTTAGCAGGATTATGTATCATTTATAAATTTCCTTTCAATTTTCTATGGTCCGAGGTCGGGATAACCCGACCGTCGGGATACCATCGAAATCCACACCGTTTGCAATACCGTTGCCCGTCAAGCCGTTGACTTAATCGTTTTGATACACACAACGGGCATGTTATCCGTTTTAAAGCATTTAAAACTTTATCCATTATTAGTTATCTCCTTAAATGTTACGATTATACCACATAGGGAGTCCTTCTTTATCTTCCCCTAAATCAAAATCAGGAGCATCACTCCCGTAGCAATTCGCACATGGTGTTTCTTTGATCGTCGGTGCGTAACAGTGCGGGCAAATATCCTTAGTGTCAAACTCATCTTTCTTTTCGTCCGTATAATCATAGTTATCATCCCATGTACCTGTCTTGTGATTCCAAGAACAGTTACTCCACGATGTTTTTGAAGCACTAAATCGCCAAGTCAATGAAGAGTGTAAGCACCCCTCAACATCGGTAAAATCTCCCAAGAGATATATTTTCTGGCCTGTTAATAATGCAAAACAGTTTGATCGATCAACCTTATAATTAAGAAGCATCATTTTTTGATTAAATCTTGCTCCTTGTAATATTCGTTTAATGAAATCCATTGTGTCAGATACTTTCTTGTTTCCGAAAGATTGCATTATCCCATTGTGAGCCAAGGCGTAATGACACACGAGCTTTCGTGCCGTTAGTATCCTATTGTTTTGTGATAATGGGAAGGGGTGAGTTTGTCCCTTATTAGTTATACCGCTGGTAGACCATCGAAAATGGATAATTAGGTCTTTATCTTGGTGGGGTTTTAATGCTTTCCAAAACTCTTTAAACGTCATGTACCCTTTGTCAATTAAGACTCTACCGTTTTGATTATAGGCCAACCCCGCTCCATCCGAGTTCATATCCCAAACCTTCTTTAAAGTCTTTTTATATATTTGCTGTTCCGCTGGTTTATAAATTATGTCACACACAATATTACCTTCTTTCTAAGTCAGTCCACGTTCGCTGGAGTAATTCATAACTGTATTCATGATCATTTTGAAGCAAGTCAGGGTTTAAAGTATAACCCTGAAACAAAAAGGTATCATTTTCCCAATGACCACGCCCGCTCTGTACAAAAGCACTAATTAACCTATCAATTTCGTCCCTGCTTCTTGCATTGTTACGTAGAACAGAAGCACGGTTTATCATATCTTTATGTGGTGTAATACCTTTTCTTTTAAGTTCTTTGTTATCATCCTTCTCAAATTGTTTGATTAAAAATCTATACTGATTTTTTCTTACATAATCTCTAAAACAACCCCAACTATTTTGACTTGTGCAATGAGTCAAACCAACCGTTTTGACATAGGTGCATAGGGCATCGACAAACTCAAGGGAAGCTCGAAAGCGGGTATAGTCAAGAGTCCCCCTAAAAATCCGAAATTCATAAGTATTTCGGGTAATATGTATAGCACTATATTTGCCTTGATCCCACCCTGCATTCCATTTCCTACCAAAACACGCCCATTCTTGCATACGTCCTTTTGATCTTTGGGAAAATTTGAGTAGTCGTTCACAATTTTGGGAAAAAAATGCTCGAAGTTTATCAAGATCATTATTATGAAATGAATCTCTATTGACGTGAATATGTAAACCACAATGATTATTATCATAAGACGTGGCATAGGTTTTTAAATCATTTAACATTTCTCCAAATTTAATTTTACGATATGCTTTTAAAGTATGGGGAGTTACGACCAGCTCTCCACCCCCGTCAATGCTTCCATCATGTTTAAAAATATATTTATGCTCTAAGTGCTTATTTATTATGGGGTAGATATCACTGAAATTGTTAAACTCCATTTCAAGCTCAAAACCCATGTATAACGTATTTTCCCAAGACTCTTTGTGCATTGACCATGAGTCGGGACAAGCTTCATAGGCCAAAATCCGCGGATTTTTAGAATAGCCATATAAATCAATATACTCATTTTCGTCAGGATCTCGACAATTGGGACAATAATCATCTACATTTAAATCATGTAAATGATTAGCATCTCCACAATTTGCACAAGTACCATAATTTTCATTAAAACAATCTTGACAATAAGGATCTCCATCATAAAAAGCACAATCATCTACATGCACAATCTCTTCACACCAACTACAAGTATTATAATTTTCATTAAAACAATCTTGACAATGTAAATTATCATTTGCTTCTCTCATATTGTTTCTTAAAAACCAATTACTACACTTATGGCAAGTAAAATACTCGTCTTGACAAGATTCGCAAATATAACGACCTGATAGCGTATTTATACAAGTGTTTCTTTCAACCGTTTCGTCACACTCAAAACATTGCACGAATGTTTCATTAAAACACTTGCGACAATAATAAGTATTGTCGTGTGTGTGGCCTGATAAGTGGTTGCGAACCCCACATACTATGCATTGTATCGCCATAAAAACCCCCTTTGTGTTAAGCCGAACATACTCCCTTTTCAAACGATGTCAAGCTTTATTTTGCATTACTCATACTTAGCAAAGTGCCTGATAAAACATTCCCTATCTTCGTGATTATCAATTAGTTTTGGAGTGCATCCATTTGCTTCTTCATAAGCACGGATAAAAATTGGCATGTCGCAATCTTCTTCTAAATAGGCATTGTTTGCATTAGTATAACTATAAGTGCTTATCTTATCCTTAATTCCTAATGTAACTAATAAATCTATAGGTACTTCAACCCAACCGTGACTAGAATCGTTATATTTAAGGAATGTTTCAGCTTGTGCTTCTCTCATCATACTAAATGGTGCTCCTATTGCTATTTTACCGTTAGTTAGTGTGTTCATAAATCCCCCTTGTTATTTAATTACTAATGTAAAATGTATATCTGTCTGGTTCAATAATCTTAACATCTTTTTCAGCTATAAAGCGTGAAGCAAAGGGCTTAATCTCTAGTTTTCCGCGTTTTCTTAATTCGTTTACTATCTTGTTAGATAACTTTCCGGTATTAAAAGAAAACTGTTCGCCTTTTTTAATTATATATGTATTCATAATACCTCCCTATTAAGACATTATACATAACGTAACAACGACACTTCCTATAGTCCACAATACTATCATAATTGCAAGGTCTATGTTCGTGATTGTGCTCATGCCCTATGCTAATGCAATGCTTATGCCAAACGTGCAAATTATTAAATCGAGCAAGATCAAGCAATTACACACGCTTCAAATTGCTCAATGGGTGTCATTACACTCACCTAAACATGCAGTAATAGTGAAACTGCATGATATTGCAGGGATTATGTCATGGGTATTTAAGGAGCCGCACCGCCAAAACCTTGACGCTTTCTTAACCTCTTAACCTTGCGGGGGGATAAACATTTATGAATTATTTACTTGACATTTACTTAAAAATGTGATATACTGAAAAGACTTTATAAGATACTTAGAGTCGTCAAGCCATTGAACGCGCCCAAAGGCGCGACTAAATAGGCTTGACTATCTATAAGTTACTTGATTTTAAAGTAAAGAGTAACTTAAAAATTCTATAAGTAACTTGCAAGGGGCAAGTTACTAACAATCAAAAGAAACTTATGCCACGACTTTCCAAAGGCGAAACTTTAACAAAACGTGAAAAGACCTTTGCTGATACTATAGCTGGTCAACTTAAAGATGGTGAAAAGGTTAACCTAGCGAAAGCCGGTCGTTCAGCGTATAAAAAAGACCCTGATCCGCGTAATGACTCATCAAAGGCGGTTGAGGTCGTGAAAAAACCGCGTGTACTTGCTAGCATTTCAGATACAGTTGATGATTATGCTAAACAATGTATCGGGACAATCTCACAATCCTCAATCTTATCCCTTGCCTGTAAGTCTATTGAGCGTGACTTACAATCTCACGACACTAAGGTTGTGAAATCTGCACGAGATTGGGTTATGGAGGCAATGAAGCATTTCAGTGCAGTTAAAGAAAGACTTGAATCACTCATGGATAAGTCACCGAAACACTTGCACTTACCAAAACGTTAAAAATTGTGAGATACCCAGTGTTGTGAAATTTCACGATTCGAAGTGTTAGCGGGGGAAACGTAGTGTTGTGAAACTGTAACAATATCAATACGTTAGACCACCCCCCCGACCCCCCGAATCGGTGTTTTATTGTATTGTATTGGCGACGAAAACAAGCGATCCTTTGTTGGATGGACAGACTGAGATAATTTCACAACCCAAAATTTTACAGTTCCATTTTTAGTGAGACTATATGAGACTACCCTACGACCTTAAAATTTTTACTTTGATTTTTTTACTCCCTATTTTTTTCACCATTTCTAAGTGGTGGAAACTATTTGAGAAATGGATGTTAACCAACGGGGGTGAGGTTAACATAGAGTAACCAAAGGAATTTTATGACTACAAAAGTAACTCCAAATGATTTAGAAAAACTCTCACAAAAATCACACAGTATTCTTTCACGAGCTGCAAGTGGTATAGGCGTGGATGCTAAGGAACGAAAGACTTTGCACAGTGAGATTGCTAAGGTGGGTGAAATTACTGAGGATGTCTTTGATTTGGATGCAGAGCTTCCGTCTCCCCCGCCCGATAGTACTGTAACGAAATAGGAGTGATATGCCACTTAAGAAGGGTTTAGTAGCAATATTAAGTTGTTTACGAGATCGAAAGATTTTACCAAAAACCCTAGCGTGTTTGTACACAAGCACAGTTCAATTTGATTTAGTTATTGAGGAGAACACAGTAGATTCTTGGGAGGGACATCATACAGATGCTCAGTTATTAGATATTTGTAATCGTAGACAAAAAGTTTTAGCAGGAGCTGTGGATTATTATCCATGGGTATTTTTTTTAGATTCTGATATTTATTTAAAATCAGATTCTTTGAGTAAAGTATTAGAAGTACCTGAAAATATTGTGGTTATTCCCTATAAACCACGTTGGTATAATACCCCTTGTGTGGGTGTTAAGATAAAAGGTAAACATAAACTACTTGGTAATTTGCCTTTAAATACCACAGACTTCCAGTATTTTCCAATTGCAAGTGCGGGGTTGGGGGCTACACTAATTCGTAAAAAAGCTTTTAATATTCCTTTTGAGGTCAAACAAGTTAGAATGATTAAAGGTGAGGATATAGGGTTTTTTTGTAATGCTGAGAAAATGGGTATTCAAGCTTACTGTTTAGCCAATCATACCGTTGAACACGGCTGCAAAATGGATCAAGATTTATTAAACTTATGAAACGATATCGCACATGGACCTATGGGAGCGTGACTATTATTGCCAGCAAAGACGCAAAGGTTTCTGAGGCATTGCTCAGAACTGATAAGTGGTCGAAAATAAACACGAATTTTCCCTTTCCAGTATTTGTTAATCGAGCAAACTATAAACGTGTGTCAAAACAAGTACTTCCAGCCGCTATTTTAAAAGGCTTGGCGGAGATGCTTTATTCTGACTAAAGAAATGATATATATCAAGGAGTTACATTTAGTGCTTGACAAATGTCTTATAATGTGGTATACTTTTAATCTAATTGGGAGGTCCATTACAGAGGACTTGACACCCAAGACCTCGCGGGCCTCCCAACCACCCCCGCACATTTTGAGCCGTCTCTGAGTTATTCGGGGACGGCTCTTTTTTTGTCTATGAGTTATACACCTATTTTTCAGAAAATTATTGATGAATGCGTCAAACGTGATGAGCAGAAGAAATCTGTTGAAGCGACGCGAGAGTATTTTAGGGAAGCCTGTATTGAGGTTGGGCAATACGAACGCCTAAACAATTTATATCGAATTCGCCCAAAACGTAGTCTCCTTGGAGAGCGTAGCCGAATGCAGTTTTTCCGCATGAATGAGATTCAAGAGTTTTTTTGGAAAAACAAGACCAACCGAGATTTGATTCTAAAAATGCGACAAGGGGGTGTGACAACCCTTTCTTGTTTGATAGCTTTAGATTTGTCAATTTTTCAACAAGGGGCTCAAAGCGTTATCATGGCTCACGCACGAGATAACGTGAAGAAGATCTTTCGTATTACGAAATCTGCTTTTCGCGCGTTCCAACGAGATTGGTATGAATTATGTCCTGTGACTGAGGTTGTGGATAATGTCACGGAGTTAGAAATTAATGAGACAGGTTCTCATTTGATGGTGTCTACAGAAACGAAGGGATTGACCCTAGATTTCTTACACATTTCCGAAGCTGCTTTTATTGAAGATACTCGTATCTCGGAGTCAGTTGAATCTGTTCCGTTGTCAGCGTGGATTATTATGGAAACAACGCCAGACGTAGCGGCAGGACTTTATTATGACTTATGGGAGTCAGGTGAGGTTGGAGATAAGAACTATAAATTGCAGGGGCTTTATAAGAATCATTTTTTTCCTTGGTGGTTTCATTATCCCGAGGTAGAAGATTTACCCGTCCTTAAACCCGATAAAGACTTTTATCTGACAGACAAAGAAAAAGTTATTGAAAGAAAGATTCGGGACCACCTACAACTCGATAGTATTGCCCCCCATATTTTATGGCGACGAATTAAGATCGCTGAGTGTGGTGGGGATGAAGGCGAGTTTATGAGGAAGTATCCCGAAGATCCTATGACTTGTTTTCTTAGTGGGAGTAAATCAGTTTTTCCTGCCAGCATTTTAGTCAATCTTTTTCGACAAGAAACAAATCCTCGATACCTTGGAGATTTAAATATTGAGGCTGCGGTATGAAGTTAAAATTTGTCGAACGAGATTGTGCAAGTATCAAAGAGTTTGAGGGATGGAAGATTTGGGTAAAACCCAAGCCTACTAACATTTATGTTATTGGTGCTGATGTTGCCGAAGGTGTTGGAAAAGATGGTTCGTGCGCCCAAGCTCTTGATGTCATGACCGGAGATCACGTAGCGTCTTATTGGTCAAGAAATGTTGATATTGATGATTATGCGGCTGAACTCTATAAAGGTGGCCACTATTATAATAAAGCACACCTTATCATTGAAGTTAATTCTGCGGGGGCTGGGGTTGTAGCACATCTTGGTGGTTCTCTGGGTGGTTTAGCATATCCTAATTTGTACCGTCGCATGGTATTTGATGAGTTTCTTCAAAAGCAAACTAAGAAGATTGGTTTTCGTACAACGAATGCAACTAAGCGTCCATTGATTGATAATTTAAAAGCGGGATTACGTTCTGGGGCATTACAGACTAAAGATAAAATGACGATTCAGGAATTGGGGACTTTTATTCAGGACGAGAAATCAGGGCGAATGGCTGCCAAGGGCAGCAGTCGGGATGATCGAGTCATGGCGCTTGCATTAGCTTGGGAACAATTTAGGATCTTAAAACAAAATTTAAAATATATTGATGGTGAAGATGAATTGGGATTGCAGCGACAGCAGTTTGATCCCATTTCAGGTTTTCCGATTTAAAGGTTATTATGGCAGAAAAAGATTCAGTCGAAAAAGATAATGATCAGATAGCAATTAATTTAGTTTTAGATTCTAAAAAAGAATCTATGGATTTTTATAAAGATCGTTTTGATAGATTTGCTAAATATGATATCATGTATATTGAAGGAGCAAAAAAGAAGAATGTTCCTTATGGTAGAGCTAATTTAAAGTTACCTTATGCATTTCAACAAGTAGAACCTTTTGTATCTCAAATGATGGAGGCGACTACTGGCGAAAAACCTTATATTAGTTATGAGGGTCGTAATTTAAATGATGAGCCGAACGCAGAATTGATTACAGAATTTACGCAATATCAAATGGATATGGGTGGATTTGTTTTAGAAATTAATAAATGGTTTCGTTCATTAGCTAAATATGGTACAGCAGTTTTAAAAGTTGTTTGGGATGAGGAGATTATTGATGTAGATGAAGAAGGAACGGAACCTCAACAAGTAGTTGATGAACAAGGTATTCCGATTTTAGATGAGGCAGGTGAGATTTCAATGGAGGAAGTTGAAGTTGTTAATCAAGAGGAGGTAGCATTACATGATGGACCTACATTTTTCAATCTTTCTTTGTATGATTTTTTTGTACCTCGTGCTGCCGCAGATACAAACATACGTAAAATGCCCTGGGTTATCCATCGTACATATCGTTCGCTTGAAGATTTACTTCTTGAACCAAATTATAAACAAGCACATAAAGAAATTAAGGAATTAATTGAGGCGGGTAATGTTGATTCCCGAGATAAATCTAGTAAGAAGAAAAATCGTAGGGGAATTCAATCTAAACAAGATGAAATTTCACAAAAGTATGTCGATGATGCTGAGATTTTAGAGTGGTGGGGACGGTACCATTTTGAGGATGAAGATCAAAATAAAGATGATGAGGCCCCAACTACCCCCCCACAACATGCTTTACTTGTAGTTGCAGTAGTTAAAGATAAAAAGATTTTACTAAGAAAAGAACCTAATCCTCTTAAGTATAAATTTAAACCTTTTATAATGGCTAACGATTATCCGATTGATGGGGAGCCATATGGATATGGTGAATTAGATCATATAGACGGTTTAATTACTGAGGGTACGGCACTTCGCAATGCTCGTTTAGATGTAGCAAATTTATCGATTAATCGGATTTGGATTGTTTTACGAACTGCAGGAATTAATATTCGTAATCTATTTAGTGCTCCCAATAAAATTATTTTGACAAATGATATGGCTGGCATTAAGCCATTAGATATGCAAGGAGTTACGGCAGCTACAGTACAAGAAATTGCTCGTCTTGATTTTGATATTCAAAATACTACGGAGATAATTAATCCACGTCAAGATGTTTCTGGTGTTGGTGGAGCCTTTAGTGATACAGCTACAGGCGTAAATTTTATGTCAGGACGACAAAATTTACGAGCGGCTGCTAAATTACAATTACTTGAAGATACATTTTTCCGTCCTTTAGGTTTGATTCTTAATTGGTATAATCGTGATTTAGTATCAGCAGAACAAAATTTTAAAGTAACTGAGGATCAGAATAATCCTTATCGTACTGTTACGGCGGAGCAATTAGCTACCGAAGTAGATTATCGGGCTGTTAGTAATCCACAGCGTTTAACGATACAGGAGCGTAAGGAAAATATGGCATATCTTCTTCAAACAGTTGCACAAATTGAAGGAGTTAAGCCAGGCGTAAATAATTTTACTGAGTTACTACGAGAAGTTTATAAAATTTCGGGTTTTGCACACCCTGAGAAATATGTTAATGAATTACCTATGCGTGTGATTAAAACTGATGATGGGCAATTAGTTGATGAACAGGGAAATCCTGTTGAGGTTATTTCACAAGAACAGGCCGAAGAAGGAGGACCCACCACCGGAGGGTAATTTTATGGATGATCAGGTAGTAGAGTTACGTCGAACTTACCGCGATTTACAAGCAATTGCTAAACTCAAACGTACTGCGGGATGGAAGTTTCTTATGACGGATATGGAGACTCATAAAAAGGCGTTAATGGAAGCAATTTGTGAATGTGAAGATGAAAAGCAAAATGTTAGTTTGCGCGCAGAACGACGTGCATATTGTATGTTAGCAAAGTTGATGCAACAATATGAGGTTGATTTAGAAGTGGTTAAGGTAGAGATGGAGAATTTGGAAACGACATAATAAGGAGGATAAGATGGGAGAGGAAATTGTAAAAAAGGAAGAAGAAAAAAAGAATCTAGACGAGGAAGAAAACGAAGAGGAAGAAGTATCAGAGGATGTAAATGATGAGGAAGAAGAGGAAGAAGAATCTGATTTAATTCTTGGGAAATACGAAACCCAAGATGATTTAATTACTGCTTTACATGATTCACAAACCCGTTTGGCTAATACTCAAACAGAATTAGATCGTATTCGTAGCGGGAAAGATACAGAACCTGTTATTGATCAGGAAACTCGTACGAGGGAATTTGCAGTGAAAGTACGAAAAGATCCATTAACAGCTATTGAAGATATTATTGATAAACGGGTTGGAAAGAGCGATTCAAAACGTCAAAAGCAAGATTTTAAAACTAGATATAATTCTATGACCAAACAAAACGATTTTAAGGCTTTAGAGCCTACGATGGCTGCAATTGCTCAAGAATATCGACCTTTAATTGAAGATGCTGGTATTGCTGATGATCCTCAATTATTGGATATATTATATTTTGCGGCTAAAGGAGTGGCTCAAGATGGTGCTTTACAGGATGCAGAAACTAAAGGAACTAAAAAAGGAGAGAAATTAGCGAAGCGAAAAGGAAAAGTGCGCATTGAGGGCGCAGGAAAGAAAGGAAAAACTAAAGTAAATTTTGATAACTTATCTTCGGCGGAGATGAAAAAACGCATTAAGGCTGATGGTGCGAGGTAAGTTAGAAAGGAATAATTAATGGAAACTACAACGACCTTATCAGATAATTTGCACTCATTTTACGATAAAAGGTTGTTAGAGAGTGCCGAAGCACAATTACGTTTGGCTCCTTTGGCGATGGATAAAATGCATCAAAAAGGAAGTGGGACGGATTACTTTTTGCTTCGATATGGTAATTTCTCGGAAGATTTGAGTGAACTTACTCAAGGCGTTGTTCCGAGTGAGTCTACAATCGATACGAACAAATATACTGTGGCAATGAAGCAGTATGGTCGATATGTGGTCTTGGCCGATTTGTTGCTTACCACAGCAATTGATCCGGTTTTGGAAGATGTTGCAGATCGTCTTGGATATGATGCAGCTGTGTCAACAGACAAACTTATCCGAAATGATTTGGTAACGAACGCGACTACGAATACGCAATATGTTGGTAGTGGAAATACCACAGATGATAACATCTCAGACAACGAAACCTTTACGGCTCCCGAAGTCATTAAAGGAATTCGTGCTTTGCGCGGATTTGATGCAGCGCCCTATAAAGATGGGTTGTATCGTTGGGTTGTTCACCCCTTCATTTCAATCGATATCATGGCTGATACGGCTGCGGGGGGTTTCATCGAGTTGAATAAGTATGTTGCTGGCCTTGCTGATGGTCCTCTTAATGGGGAAGTTGGAAAGGTGTATGGTGCTCGATTACTGGAATCAACGGTAATTAGTGCTGTAGAGAATAGTGGTGTAGTTGATGTGTATCGTACTCTATTGTTTGCTCGTGATGCGTTTTGTATGACCAAGTTTGATCGTAATCATATTCGTATGATTATTAAACAGCTTGGTACTGGCGGAACATCTGATCCTTTGGATCAAATCGCAACTGCTGGTTATAAAATGCAGCTTGGTTTGAAATATCTTGGCGGATCATTTTCAAATCACAATTTGGCAAGCCCAGATACGTGCATTCAGATTCGTGGTGCGGCTACGTCTGTATAATTAAGGAGATGTGGGGAGGGGGTTTAATGCCCCCGCCCCCATCCTTTTTCTTATGTATGAAGCTATTGATACAAATGATTTTGGTCATAAATTAAAGTGGCTTAATAGTAATCTTTGGATTGATCCCAATCATGCTACGACTCCATATGAACAAGGCTATGAATGGGTTGGGCTTTATAATGGTTCTAAGTATGAATTTGGTATTCCTAGATTTTGGATTCCTAAATATTCAATTATAGCTTTAGAGCAAGGTTATTTGCAACGATTTGCTGATGAATTTTCTCCTCAAGATTTAGAAGATATTTGGAAGCATGGATTACTACCGGATTTTTGGAAGGAGAAGGTTAATCAGCGATTATATTTACGGGGCCTAATTCCAATTTTATCGGATTTGGTTCGACGGAATGTAATTAATCATAAACAAGCAGAAAAATTATTTGAGGTTTCATTTACTCCTCAACGGTTAGTATACCCTGCGAATTTTATTAAACGATATTTTTAAAAACTAAAAAGGGGCCAATTATGCCGATTACATCAGGACAACCTAATCCAATAGGTGTTGCAGCAGCTTCAGGATCAATTGCTGCGGGGGCGGTTGCCGCCGGAGCAGTCGTATCAGGCGCTATTCTTGCGGGCGCACTTGCAGATGGCGCTGACGTTACGCAAGGTATTACAACGGATGCAAAGAGCACGGCGACTGACGGAACTTCTGTTTCTATTATGCAGGTTTTGAAAGAGATTAGTTATATGGAACAGAACCCTGCTTCTAGAGCAGTAACTGGAACATTTTACCAAGGTACTCAACCAGTAAGTTTAGCTTCTGCACAAATAGCTAGTGGTGCCTATGCTACTGGATCTATTGGAGATGGAGCAGATGTAACCCAAGGAGCTAAAGCAGATGCTAAAAATACAGCTACTGATAGTACTGCAATAACCATTATGCAGGTATTGAAGCAGATTTCCTATATGGAACAAAATCCTGCTTCAAGAGCAGTAACAGGAACCTTTTATCAAGTCACCCAACCAATCTCAGAGGCTGCCCCAGGAACAAGAGCAGTAACTAATGCAGGTTCATTCGCAGTTCAAGTAGACGGAACCTCAGCATTTTCAGTAGACACTTCCGTAGCCCTAGAAGCCTCCTCAGTATCTAAAGCCTCAGCAGGAAGATTATATGCCATTACAGGAAGAATAGATTCAACAGCAGGTACAGACGTCTATTACCTTTTATTGATGGATGCTAGTACATTACCTGGTGATGGAGCAGTAACTGATCTAATGCTCCCATTAAAAATCAATCATACTACGGGAGAAGATTCATTTTTTGATGTAGATCTCACAGGAAATGATGTAAATGCAGGAATAGCGGCTGGTACAGGAATAGTATGGTGTATTTCAACTACAGAATTTACTAAAACAATAGCAGGTGCTGTAGCCTCTGCCTCTGTCTTATACGTATAAGGAGTAAAGAATGACAATCATAAAAAAGAGAAATTCAGGAGATGAATTAGATCATACATATGTAGATCAAGACGTAACATCAGGAGCTACTCCCATATTTGGTTCACCTACTACTGGATCACAAGTAGCCATTAAGGATTATGTAGATCATGCAATAGGAACTATTTTAGATTACCAGTTTAATAACACCGCTTCTAATATAGATCAGGAATCTGAAACTACATATAAAATGACTACTCTTATTGAGGCAGGTGAAGAAACAATTTCCAGAGCCACAATCACAGCAGCAGCAGACCAACTACTTTTTGTCTTTGCCACCGAATCAGGAGAACCAGGAGGTCTTGATCTAGTATTAGGTACTTATAATGCCCATGTTCACTTAGCCATATCAGGGGGTGGAGCTAGAACAGTAGACACCTATTGGACCCTTTCATCCATTGATGATGATGGTACTAACGAAGTTCTTTTAATGACTTCTGAAACTGAACCTGCAGTATCAGGCAGCGAAACAGCATACGATATACACGCAGTCTTAGCAGCAGATGTAGAAGTAGCCACAGCTTCTCGTTTCCTTTTTAAATTTTATGGTAGTGGAAACTCAGGAAATGATGCTACTATGGCTTTCCATGTAGAAGGTCTAACAGGTACCCATTTAGCAATTAAAGCCCCTTCAGAAATATTCAATACCATTTATGCTAGAACAGATGGCAACTCCCCCACCCAACTACCAGTAGCAGGCGGTGGTACAGGAGCAGCTAATGCTGGAGATGCCGCAGAAGCATTAGGAGTAGGAGCCACAGATACCCCCACCTTTGCAGGAGTAAATCTAGGTGATGAAAACCTAAATACATATAACGAAGGAACATGGACTCCTACCATTACACTAGTAGGAGGAGCAGGAAACACAGTACCTGTATTCACCACTAATGATGCTGAATTCACTCAAATAGGCAATAAAGTTTTCTTCTCGCTCTATTTTACAGGAGATGGAGGAGATGAAGGAGCAGGAACAGGGGTAGTAAATATAGCCCTACCTGTAACGGCATCTGGTAGTAGTAACATTCTTCCTTATACTAGTTATTTTCTTTGTCAAGGATTAGATGAAGTTCTTGGAGGAACTTATATAGGACCATTAGCTACTACCATGTCTCTTAGATACCTAGCAGCTAATACCCACGTAGGGGGTACAATTACAGGAGCAGAATTTGCTAATGTAGGTAGAGTAATACGCATAACTGGATTTTATTTAGTATAAGGAATAATTATGAAAATTAAACAATTAGTAGACTGTCAAGTAGCAATCAGACGATTCGACACAAAAGAAAACATTGTCTTTAATAAAGATACTATTATAGAAGTAGATGAAGCTACTGGAAACTACTTACTTTCTATGAAAGTAAAAGATAAAGACAATAATCTTCAAACAGACTTTATTGAGGTTGAGTAAAGAATAACTATGGCCGATTTAACACGAGGTAACATTTTAGATCGCGTAGCAAGTTTCTTAGGTAATGAATCTGATACTGATTTTCGTACTTATCTGGAGACATCGTATAACCATATGTTATATGCCTTATGGGATGCCCATGATTGGGAGTTTACACATAAGAGTGGGGCTTTTTCCACCATTGCAGGGACGGAAAGTTATGATTTAACTTCTACAGTTACAGATCTTCGATCTGCTAATGATATTGAGCTTTTATATGATTCTACAAATGGTGAATGGCTTAGAAAAAGAGATTTAAAAGCAATTCGTAAAACTTACCCTAAAGCTGATACAAGCGGTAAACCAAAAATTTATGCTCCATGGGGAGACAAAACGATTTTTTTAAGTGATGAGCCGGATGGAGTTTTTGCAATGAAAACATTGCACAAAGCTTTACCCACGATGCCAGCAACAGATGCATCAGCTTTAGAGGATGTATCTGGGGTACCTTTATATATACAGTATCTTTTTGAAAAATTGTGTTTAGCCGAAGGAATGGCTTTTTATGATGATGGTCGGCGTACTGCTTTGCTGCTAGAAATTGATACAAGATGGTTACCTAAAGCTATTGAAGCCGATATGCGCCACCTAGAAGAAGGTGCCCGCTTTAAATTTTGGGAAGAAGAGATAGCAGCAACAGGTAGATCATTTGATGATTTTTTACGTGGATTATTTACAAATGATGATTGTTAAATGCGATTGGATATAGTATGGCAATAAGAGATGGACGTAAAAAGCAGTATGGAGTTTTTGGCAACGGGGTGGATAATACAACCGTTATTGATTCTCCCGATATTGCTGGAACTCTATCAGTTGCTTTAAATTGTGATTTGGTTGATGATTCTTTAATTAAACGTCGTGATGGTTATACCACAGCTAGTAATGCTTGGAGTACTAGGCGCATACGCGGGGGATTTCAGTATACCAATGTTAGTGGAGAATCTGAAAATTTAGTGTATGGTGAGGATTCTACGTTAACAGGAACTTCGGGTATTTTAGCACGACTTGAAACTGATGGTACCTTTACTACTTTAAAGTCTGGCTTAAAAGATGGAATTAAGCCTGTTTTTATTCAGGTTGATGTAAGATGTTTTCTTTTTAATGGAGATCAAAATTTAGTTTATGATGGGACTAATGTTAGGCAAAGTGGTATTGGACTACCATCATTAGCCCCAACACAAAATGCTTTAATAGATGGAAATTTAAATACTGATGGAGCATACTTTTTTGTATACCGATATTTGAATAGTGTAACGGGAGCTAGATCTTCTCCTTCTCCAGCATCTGATACGTTTACGACAGGCTCGGCAGCCGCTCAAGCGGGTATCCGAATTAATGTAACACCAGGAGATGCTTCGGAAGGTGATTTAATTGAAGTCTTTCGTTCTGTGGCAGGCGGTCAGGTTTTATTTTTAGACGGCACGACTGATATTGCAAACTCAACCTATGATGCTACTGTAACAGATGCGGGATTAGGCACTGAATTAGAATTAGATGATAGTCGTTTGGACGCACCCGCAAAGTTTGCTGTATTGTTAGATAATAAAATTTTTGCGGGTGGTTTTGGCAGTCAAAGCAAGAATGCCATACGACCTAGTAAATATGGCATTAATGGCGTCATGCCAGAATCTTATCAAGTCGGGGATGAGATTCAATGTAATCCTAATGATGGGGATGAATTACTTGGATTAGGTTTAGCTGGTAGTCGGGTTATTGTGATTAAAAAGAAATCTATTGGGGCTCTCATACCAATAGAACTTTCCATTGGTGGCCTACAGCGCGGAGGCACCGAGAAGTATATTTACCGAGAAATTTCTGCTGAATTTCAAGGTTTGACCCACCACACTATTGTAAGTCTAGGCAGTTTTTGTTTAATTTTAGGTCGCGATAATTTCTATCTCACAGACGGGGCGGAATTAAAACGCATTGGACGACGAATTACTAAAACTATAAAGAGTTTGAATTTTTTATATGCACATAAGTTTTCAGTAATTACAAAATCTGATAACGAGCAAATTTTATTTTCTGTGTGTCGTGGGGGTCAGACAGAACCCGATTTTCAATTTGTTGCACACTATAAAAATTTTCCTAATCGACTGCCCTTTACCTTTTATGGGCCTGGAACCGATACTTCGACACACCCAGGTGTTATTGCTGCTTCTTTTTGGGACGTTACTTTAGAGGGTGAACAGTATACTTATTTTGGTTCTTCTCAAGCTGATGGTAGAGTTTATCAATTAGGTATTGGGGCATCAGATAATGGAAGTGGGATTTATTGGGATTGTCGATTACCGTGGGATGGCGCTAAAAATCCGATAGCCCAAAAAGTTTTTCATTCTTATTATTTAATTTTAGCAACTACTGGACCTGTGGCTAGTAGCAATATTACTTTTAGTTTTGAGGAGAATACAATTGAATTGGCTGTTAAAACTAAAGTTAGTAGTGTTGTTACAACTGCCGCTACTTGGAATAATGTTACTTGGACTAATTTTAATTGGGCTGGATTAGTATTTAAAGTAATTAAATTTTTTCCAAATCGACGAGCATTTTTAGGACGATTTGGTTTTAAAAATACTACTGCAGACCAAAACTTTGCTATTAAAGCGGTAGGTCGAGTTATACAACCCACACCCCTACATTAATATGAGTAGACCACAAATAGATCCAGGCCACTCGCCTGTTGTAATCGAAGGTAACTTTGAGGGTATTAAAAATACTTTATTAAGTGGCGTATCGTATGATAATTTTAATCAACTTGTTATTGAAGGAACTACAGCAATTACGGTTGATGCTCAAAAGCTTTTTTCACATTCAATGACGCCACAGCCTATTGGATGGTTTCCTTTGATTGGTGATGTATATGTGCAGGAAATTTCTTCAAAAAAAATAGATGTGCGCTCTACTAAATCAGAAGTAAATTTTAAAATTGTTTTACTAGGTGGACAATCGATTACAAATGAATCAGTTCGCAGCGTGGGCGGTGAGAATTACGGAACAACGGATGATCATACTAGTGATATTTCAGTTAACATTCAGGATATTATTGATGCGCGCGTGAATATTCATCCAATTGTGATTGAAACCACAACGCATGAACAGGCTGGTGATGGAGCCGTTCCTACTAAGTCATATGTTCACATTGTAAATAATACTACTCATTTTTATGTGACACAAAATGGAAATGTGGATGAATTAGTAAGAATTAATCGTAGTACCGGCGTTTCGGATACTTTAACATGCGGGGGTGCCGCCCGCCCTCTTAGTGCAATGCAGTTTGAGGGCGACTATCTTTATGTTATTGAATCGGCAGACACAACCGGAACTGTTAAAGCCTATAAAATTGATCTTTCGTCATTTACGATTGATGCAACATATTCTTATACTAGTACTGGAAATGCTAAAGATATTACAGATATTTATATTGATGGATCAACAATTTATTTTACAGGCCGCACAACGGGAGGTATAAGCTCTAGGTTATATAAAGCAACTCTTACGGGTGGTGCTGTTACTATTTTAACATTAGCTGCTACTAATCGTCGAGCTAAAAAAATTCAAGATGATGGAACTAATTTATGGGTAACTGAATATAATATAGGTTCGGTGGCGTCTAGTGTTTATAAAGTATCAAAAGCAACATTTACAGTATCTTCGACAATTAATTTAGGGAATGAAAGCCATCGACTGTGGAATTCTGTTTTAGTAGGCGGTAATTTGTGGATACCCGCTAAATATGCATCCAGTACTAGTTCTGCTTCTCAGGCTATTACTTATCCCACAGCATTATTTCAAATTGATATTGCTACAGAGGCTGTAACACTCCATCCGATTATAAATGCGTCTCAAGGAGATGGGAATGCAGGAGGCTTTACTCAAAATATAGTAACAGCGAATGGGTTTATTTATTTATTTGCGTCGGGTGGAGATAGTGTTAAGATTGTTGAATTTGATACATTAGATTTTACTCAGCGTATTGGATGGTTTCCATTTATGTCATTTTCAGGAGATGTATTTTTTTCAATGAATGATGCAATGATTTTAGATGCTGTTTCAGGAAATCCAATTGTGTTTAATACTGGTAGTTTGGCTCCTCAAAATTTTGAATATTTTGAGGTAGATTTTTCAAACATTGATGGTGAATTTTTCTTTTAAGGAATAATTATGGCAACAATTACATTTACTACCGCCGATTCTGAATTTAATGATGATGCAAATGCAGATGGCAAAGAAGTTCGTACACGCTCGAATGACATTAAAACTTTTTTAGAGGGGAATAATTTAGAGCCGACTAATAATATTAAAATGACGGTTGCTTATCCGTGGACGAATCGACATAGTTTTACTGTTAATGATGCTTCTAATAATAATGTGTTGATTACTGTTCAGGCTGTAATGGATGCTTTGAAGTATGGACTAAAAGTAATTTCTGCAGTAGCACAAGTTAATTCGGCTTTGGTGTATCACGAATTATCACATGCAAGTTCAACAGTTCCCGTACATGAGTTAGTTAATGCTGGATCAGGACCAGCATCAAAAGTTACACAATCAGGAAATAATTCGGCTTACAGCGGAAATTGTGATCAAACTAGTATTACGGCCAATGTTTATACTGCGACACAAGTAGGTACAGGAAGTTTACTTGGTGGGACTTTACGTTCTTTAGCTTCTCTAACATCAGTTTTAAAAGCTACTGTAATTACAACCCCAATTACAATTAATAATACAGATACGGAAACGGTTGTATTAACTGTTACATTACCCGCTAATTTTCTTAAAGCAGGTACAACAATTAAAGGACGTATTTACGGAACAATTGCCACCCCTGGTGCTAGTTTAGCAGACGCAAGATTTTATGTAAAATATGGTGGTACTGCAGGAACAGAGTTGTTAGATTCAGGTGCTGTTACGTTAGGAAATAGCTTAGTCAATTCATTAGTAATGTTAGATTTTACTTTGACGTGTTTGACTATTGGAGCAACCGGCACGGCGGAAGTCCAGGGCATCTTGAATTGGGGCAGCAATACTGCACCCGCGGCTCGGGGATTAGGAACAGCAGGGAGCGGGGCTACTAATGCGGCTGCTATCACCATAGATACTACTGCTTCCAAGGCTTTAGTTGTGACCTTCGATTGGTCGGCTGCGGGGTCTGGGCATACAACTGTGATCCGAGCAGGACACATAGAAATATTACCTTAATTATGATATTAGCCGGTGAATTTTTGCAGTTAGTACCTTTTCAAGCATCATATGGATCGCTTTTAAAAGGATGGTTTTATGATGAAGCCTATCAATATATGTTTCGTCATTTTCCTAAAATTTTAAAAGATGCTGATTTTAGCCAATACCCAAATATTATTGGTGGTGAAGTATTTTTAATTGTTTCTAAAGTTGAGTCGGGTGGTGCAGTAATAGGATTTGTTCAGCTGATCCCCGATTGCAAAGCAAATCGGGGGGCTTACGTAGGAATTTTGTTAGATAAAGATTATCAAAAGAAAGGTTACGCGGCATCTGCCTTTTATCTTTTATTTGATTATGCGTTTAATCGCTTAGGACATAGGAAACTTGTAATTGAAATTATTGCTAATGATGATAATCTTAAACGTATTGTAGAAACAGCTAAGTTTCGATTTGAAGGACGATTATTTGAAGAAGCTTTTATTGAGGGATTTTTCTACGATGAATTAAGATATAGTATGACTGATAGGTTTTTTAATAAAACTTATAAACCGGAGGGTAAACCAAAATGGGCGGATTCTTAAGTGCAGCAAAAACACCCGCAGCTCTAGGAGCCACAGCAATAGGAGGCCCAGGGGCTGGTGCCGCTGTAGGTGGCGGACTCGAGTTAATGGGTGGATTAATGGAAGGTGAAGATTTGTTAGGTACTTTATTTAATACTGGACAAGCTGCAGCCGGAGGTTTTGCTGGTGGTGAAAAAGGTTCTTTTGATATTTTTGCAGCTTTAGGATTACCGAGTTTTGGAGGGAAAGATGATGATGCATTAAGTGGACTTTTAGGAGCCCCCCCTGGCGATTTAGTGGCCCGTAAAAAACCACAATTTACCTTACTATAAGAAGGAGTACTATGAGTGGTGGCACCTTACAAGAAATGCAGCAGAAAGCTCAAGATACCCAACAAGCCTCTCGAAGAGAAGGCGGTGTTGTACGTCCAACAGGAAAGTTGTCTCAACCAACAGATGTTTTTTCTTTAAGTAACATTGCACGAATGCGTGGTTTTGGGCCAGGCACAAAGACGACAGGAGCGGAAATATTAGGATTCGATCCAGGTATTAGTAAAGCTTTTGATCCTACTAATGTACCAACTCAAGATACTGGTGCTCTTACACGAAAGTTTGCTGAATTAGTAAATGTGGGAGGACAGGAACGAATGCCTGCAAAGAGTGATTTAAGTACTGCTCAACCCACTACCACTAAAAGATTGGTTAAATAAAGGATATATGATATGGGAAGTAAACAAAAAATGGATTCTATTGAAACTAGCCGAGGAACACTTGAAGAGACACCCACTGGTATTGGGCAGTTTCAAGATCAATTTGGCGCTGAATTTAGGGGATTAAGCGAATTATTTAAAAATCGTCTTGCAAAACCATTTTCTCTAGAATTTCAAAAACCTTTTTCCGATACGCCTGAAGCCATTGTGCAAAATTTAATGAGTCGAGGAGTTCAAAATATCAAAGCCCAGGAATCAACAGGCTTACGAGAATTAGCCTCAAGATTAGGCCGTGCGGGGGGTGGGGGTAGTACAGCTAATCTTTTATCAACTTTAGGACTTCAATCTCAAATTGGCTCACGAGGAGCTATGAATGCCTTAATTCCTATGGGATTGCAAGAACAACGAGCACAAGATGTGTCTAAAGCGCAAATTTTTGCGCAGCAAAATTTGCAGCGTTTACAAGAACGAGCACAATCGTTTCAAGAATTAGCACCCGGGGTTGGATTACTTGGGGAGTTAACTAAGATGGCACAAGTTTCCAAAGGTCGTAAAGTTAAACAAACAGGATTTAGACGAACAAAGAAACGTGGTTCTAAAGGATTTTTCTAAAATAAGGAAATAAGATTATGGCAGATGAAACAAGCAAAAAGAAATCTGGCGGTAAAGGGGTTGAAAATACTTTAGGTATTGTTGGTGCAGTATTAGATCTTGCAGGTCCTTTGCTTTTAGGGCCCGATGCTGCGGGAATATCTTTTGGTGGTCCGTTTCGAGCAGGTGCGCAGATGTTTTCTCAAAAACGTGAGGAAGATACTTTATTAGAGGCGCTAGGAAGTAATCCTGAAACTGCTCCTTTATTGGAATTAGGAACTCAAGCTGCTGATGCTGGCGGTCTTTTAAATGTTTTGGGGTCTATGCAACGTCAACCACCTTCGTCTGTAGAACAAGCAGTTTCGGCGGCAGCACCTACTGATTTTGGTGGAGCAGATTTTATCCGAAGCATTGCACAAGGAGATCCTAAATTTGCCAAACAATTGATCTTGGCAAGTGCTGAAGGGGATACTGAAATGGATCAAATTAAACAATTACTTACTTTACAATTATTAGGAAAACGGCTGGGGTCCGAGACAAGTGAGCAAAAACGAAAAGCTGCAGCAAAGATAGCCGAAGAAAAAGAACAGCGATTAACTAAACAGCAACAGATTTCTAATGCTAATAAAGCTCATGCTAAAGCTGTAACTGCTCTTAATAAGAATTTTCCAGATAAAAAAAGTAAAACACAACAACGTAAACGAACTAAACTTCAAAGTCAATTAGATGATAATTTAAAAGTAATTTTAGGAAAAATTAAAAAGGGTGAAGATCCTGGTGAATTTCCTCCTATTGTTTCAACACCAACACGCAAGGCGTTTGGTTTCTTACCAGGAGATCCTAAAATAACTATTGCACCAGTTAAGAAAACTAAAAATTTAACATCTAAAGAAAAAAGAGTTATAAAATTGTATCGAAAAGCTTATCCGAATGCTTCGGATGAACAAATTTTGGAAAGTGCTAGGGCTAATAAGGATTTATAATGCCGATTTTACCAAGCCCTATTAATAAAAAATCAGAGATTTTATCAAGCCCAATTACTAAAGAATCAGAGATTTTAGCAAGTCCTTTAGTACAAGAAGAACCTGTAGATATCGGCAGGCAAAATATTGATTTACTCTCAGAAGAAATTCTGTCTAGTCCCGAAGAACTTACAAAATTTTTGCCTATAGATTCACGACAATATGATATTAAGACTAAACAAGTTATTGAACCGCCTAGCAGATTAAGCCAAGCATTTGATTTTGGGCTTGTTAGATCCACCCCAGGTTTATCAGCTCAATTAGTTAGTGGACAAAACTTTATGTCTCCTACTACGGGTTTTGAGCCGGAAACTATTGGTGAACATGTTGTTGCTACATTAGGTGAGTATACACCAGACCTCCCCCTTTTTATTCTAGGCGGGGGTATCGGTGGCATGGCTTTAAAAGGTATTGCTAAGAAAATGTTTTTTCAAACAGTAGGTAAAAAAGTAGTTAAAAAAGCTTTTAAACGGCGTGGTGCTAAAGGCTTACTGAAATCTATAGCACAACGAGCAGTTGGCCGTGGGGTTATAGGAGCCCCTCTTTTTGGCGTTCCTGCATTAGTTAAATCGCCAATAGAGCAGGCAGTTGATACAGGAGAAATACATAGTAAGGAAGTAATTGCTGATGTGACTGAGGCTATGGTTACAGGCGGACTTATAAATTCAGCATTTCCAATAATAACATTTCCCTTAAAAAAAGCAGCCGACGTTGTACTATTTGATCCTATTAAAAAAGCTTTTAATTCGGTAGTAAATAAAGGTATTTCTAATTACTTTAAAAAATTAAAAAGTGTTGGTTTAACAGAAAAAGAAGTGGTTGAAGAACAAATAGACACTATGTATATGTCCTCGTGGGCCGAGGCTAAATCTTTGATTAAAGCAATTAAACAAGGTAAGGTAACTGGTAAAGGTTTTTCAAAAGATTTAAAACCTATTATTCAAGAAAATGTTTTCGCGGCTTTTAGTAAACGGGGGTCCACCGATACGAAAAAATTAGCTGAGAGATTGTTTGCTCTAAAAGCTGAAAAAATGGGATTAAGCTTAGAAAATACTAAATTACATTTAGGTCATGGTTTATTGAATAAACTTGAATTAGCTAATATTATAGAGCGTATTACCGGCACTCGAACTGTAGAATTAATTGGTAATTTATTTTCAGCACATAATCGAGCACAAGATTTAATTCCTCGATTTCATCAAATGTTTCTTAAACCATTAAAAAATCTTCGTAAATTAGGTATTAAAAAAGGCGAAGATATTACAAATTTAATGGAGCACGTTGAACAAATTGGGGATGATGTTATTTGGAATCCACGAGCCTTAAAAATTAAACATAAAGTAAATATTAAGGAGTGGGTAGGATTACACCCAAGTGATAAAGTTTTACGACAGCTTTTTAAAACTAGAAGAAAATTAACTGAAATTTATCAAACTGTTCCAGAATTACGAGAACAAGTAGGCTACTTACCTCGTTATGTTCCCATACGAAAAAAGGTAGTAGCAGGGGTTTTAAAAGCAGCGGGTCGAGTTACACGCAGCATTTCTAATATTCCTATTAATAAAAAACGTATTTCAGGGGTCGTAACAAAAAAAACTGAGCGAGATTTTTTTAAATTAATTAATGGATATACAAGACATGCCGCTAATTTAGCCTCCTATCCTAAAGTTATGAAAGAAGGACATAAAATATTATTTCAGTTGTATGCACTAGGTAAAGAAAGTTTTGCTAAAGATATAGAAAATACTATGGCCCGTGCTTTAGGGCTCCAATCTACAAGGCAAGTAAGTGGGTTATTGGCTGATCGACTAATTCACGGAACTGGACAAGAAGTAGCTTCAATTATTACTTCATTACAAGTTAAACCAAGCATAGCAGGAGAAATTTTTAATTCGGCGCGCAAGTTAATGTATGAGGCATTAATTGGAATGAATCCTAATACATTAGCAAAACAGTATCTACAACCGGAATTAGTTGGAGGAGTTGAAATAGGATTAAGAAATGTTGAGGCCGGAAAAGTTTTATGGAATACCGTGGCCCGTAAAGATGCTATGGAAGCTATGTCTATGATGCGGTCACGAAGATTAGATGTTGCTGAAATAGGTGAGTTAGCACCCGTTAGAAAATTGGTGCAGGGAATAACACAAATTTTAGGTATTCCAGGTAAGCCTGGAATGTATACTTTTGATCATTTTGATTTAAGAAATCGTGGTGTTATGTTTTTAGGCGCACGAGCGCAGTTTAGGCGCGCCTTTAAAAAAGATGGTCTTGATGGCCTTACTAAAATAATGGATGGCTTGCTTCAAGGTGAACGTGCTCAAGTACGTAGAGCCTTTAAAGAAGGCGGGACCAAATTGGCTGAATCAGTGTATAGTGTTATTCGAGCTAGACGCACTAATTATTTATATTCCATTGTAGACACCCCTGAGCTACTTGCGGCTGATGTTTATGGTTTTCGTGTAGGCCGAATTATTCCTTTTACTACTTGGAGTCGTAATCAAGCTATGCGATATATTGGCGATATTCAAAATAAAAACCCAGCTCAAATTGCAAAACGTATTATTCAGCCTCTTATTATGCTTACTGCTATGGAGCAATTACTAGGATTTCGCCCCAAAGGTGCTTTACCATTCACATCAATTTTTGGATTAGGTACTGTATCTCCTGTTCCCTTTTTAGCAGAACCCGCCGAACGCATAAGAACAGGGGGTGTAAAAGGAGCACTTAAGGCCGAAGGTGAATTAATACCACTTACACGAGTTTTTTTACGAAATCCTATTGAAAAAGTAGAAGATAAAGGATTAATAGAGGGTATGGGCCTTGTGGAAAAACAAGATGCTGAATTTTTAGAAGGATTTTTAAAAAGTATGTGGACCCAAATAAAGGGTCAGTAAGGAGGAAATAATGGCAACCCCCACAGAAGTAACTACTAATATCCCGTATCGAAGTACTGATATTGTCGGCTCTGATATTGATGCAGGTAATAATGATTATGTACTCAGTTATCATGAGTTGAATAATGGTCGAGGTTTCAGTATTGTTACAGGAACCTTAACTGCTGTCGATGTGACAATTTTAGGTTCTAATAAGGATACAGTTTTAAAAGATTTCACAAACGATTTAGTAGGATCTGCAACTCTAGCATCTAACAAAGTGTATATGATTGATATTCCTCAGCCCTGCAAAAAGATTACTGTTCGAGTAGCTCGTACGAATGCAACCAATGCTGTAAACTTAACAATCTTTGCACCAAAAAGGTAAGATGAAAACTGTTTTTAATAAAGCTTTAGAGTTTACCCTAAAGTGGGAAGGTGGATTTGTAGACCATCCTAATGATACAGGTGGACCTACTAATAAGGGTATTACTCAAAAAACCTATGATAGCTTTAGAAAAGAACATAAAGAACCATATGGATATTCAGTTAAATTTATTGAGGATGATGAAGTAAAAGATATTTATTGGTTTAATTATTGGGTAAAAGCAAAGTGTGGGGAAATTGACATACCTGCTGTAGCTATTGCAGTTTTTGATTTTGCTGTTCATTCGGGTGTACGTCGAGCAACGTATAGTTTAGCAACTTGTCAATATAAACATTTACAGAACTTTAATGTGTCTAAATATATCGATGCTCGTGAAGCCTATTTGATCAAAATTGGACGAGGTTCTAAACAAGTTTTTCTTAAGGGATGGATTAATCGACTTAATGATTTACGTAAATATGTAAAAGAGGTGGTATAATGACTATGACGATCACAGCAATATTAGCTTTAGTAGGAACCGTATTTGGTAGTTCTGTAATCGCACAATTCGTCACAAATCTATTTCAACGTAAAAAGGTTAATGCTGAGGCTGAATCAATGGTAGCTGAGCAAATACTAAAGTGGGCAACAGTGCTTACGAAACGAATTGAATCATTAGAAGCACAACTTGAGGAAAAAAATAAGATGATATCAGAACTTCAAAGACGATTAGCTAAATTAGAAAAATGTAATGGAGTTAAATAATGCTTGGTGGATTAGCAGCTTTTGGAATTTTAAAAACTTTTTGGAAACCTCTAGCCATAATCGGTTTGGTTGTAGCTGTAGGAACTTTTGGGTATATTAAAGGAAGGACAGACTGTGCGCGCAAAATCGAAAAAAAGATTCGTATCGAAACAGAAAAGAGAAGAGAGGCGGTTGAGAATTTTAGAAGCAAGTCGGAACTCTGGTTTGAAACCAATGAAGTTCTCATTAAGGCCCCTAATGACGAACGCGATAGCTGCATCCTCTCAGGGGACCCATACAAAACGGGGTGTTTACAATGATAGCTAAAATCCTAGCTGTACTGCTTTTAGTTTTCATGGTTATAAGTTTTAATAGCTGTGCCACAACCGCTTTGGTTAAGATCAAATGCCCCCCCGATCCTAACATGAGATCTGTAGAAGTTAGGGGTGGGAAAATCCAGGGTGAGTCGTTGACCAATACGAAGTTAAATCATATTAAGCTTTGGAAGCATATTCATATTTTAAAATTATTGGGTTGTAAAGCCTCGATATCACATAATGTAGAATTTACTCTTCCGGTACCTAAGTATAGAAGGTATTTTTGTCTTACAATTCCTTTTAATTTTAATGACAAAGTATAAAGCAATGGGAGTAAATAATTTTTTACGTCAGAGCTTCCATGAGGAAGCGTTAAACCTAAGAAGGAGGAGAGTAATATGAGCGATACAGATAAAAATGTAGGGCCGCGAGTTGCAACCGGAGAGTTTGAGGGTACAGGGGCAGAGCTTAGAGTCCTTTGTGGCTTCCGACCTGCAATAGTGATGGTCCACAATGTTGATGGTAACGTAGGATTCATGTGGAATAATTCTATGGCTGATGATGCTGGTTTTAAAATCACCGGTGCTGTCAGTGGTGGTGCTAGTGCTACAATAAATGCAGGTTATCTAGTGTACCAAGTAAGGGAAAATCCATCAGCATTAGACTACAATGATGGTACTGAGAAAGCCTGGACAGAATTGGACCTCTCTGGTATAGTACCTGCAAATACTAAGGCGGTAGCACTCAGAGTAACACTTTCGGATGATACCGTAGGTAGTTACATCAGAGTACAACAAAATGGTGAGGGGAACCAATCATATGATACGCACGATATGATGGCCCAGGTAGCTGGTAGATCTCAGACCCAAACAATGATTGTAGAAGTTGATGGAGACAGAAAAATTAAATACTCTGTAGAAGATGCTGGTGGAGCATCAGTAACTGTATTTAGTATCCTTGTAGTTGGATGGTTTGAAACTGTTTCACTACCTACAGGTGCTCATACCCATACGTCTTTGTCGTCAGCGTTTGTTACCTCTGATGGTATCACACCCTACAAAGATGGCTTCGTTATTGGAGCTGACACAGATGTTAATGTCGGAGCAGAGACAATGTATTGGACTGCTTGGAAATTCTAACCTATAAAGGAGAAAAAGATGCCTAGACCTTTAGAAATAATCACAGGCAGTCAGTCAGGTGATGGTGCTGCCGTTACAATCACGGTTGGGTTTACGCCCAAATACGTGAAGTGGGTCAATAGTACAGACCGTATTACTTCGGAAAAAACCGATACTATGGCTGCTACTGAAACCATTAAAACCATTGCCAATGGTACCCGATCCTTAGAAACCAGTTCTGATATTCTATTCAGCGATACTGGTTTTGTGGTGAAATTGGGTATTAATGTTTCCGGTAAGGACTATGACTACATAGTGGTTGGTCCTGGAGTCAACTAAAAGGAGATCAATATGCCTAGACCGTTAGAATTCATTACAGGTAGTCAAACGGGGGATGGTGCAGAAGTTACCATTACTGTAGGCTTTAAACCTAAATATGTGTACTGGCAAAATACCACAGCACGTATCTTGGTAGAAAAGTCTGATACAATGGCCGCAACTGAATCGCTTCAAACCATTGCCGACGGAACTCGTACCTTAGAAACAGGCTCTGAGCTTGTGCTAAGTGATACGGGATTTGTTGTCCATCTTGACATCAATGTAAATAATGAAGATTATGATTACATTGTGATTGGACCTGGAGTGAATTAAAAAAATAGGTACCTAAAAGATACCTATTTTTAAAATACTTTAAAGGGCTCCCTCTCAAAAGGAGGGGGCCTTTTTTATTAAGTTGCTTCTGTAATTCTACCCCGACTATCTAAACAAAATTTCCCTTCTCCTCCAACACACCCTACTCTTTGAAAAGTTCCTTTATTAAGATTTATCTCTAAAATATTCCATACACCATATCTTAAAATTATGCTATCATCTCGTTTCTCAAGAAAAAATTCAGAGTGGTTTAAAACTCGCTTTAAACTTAAAGTAGTTTTTAAACTTGTTACAGTTTCTTTACTTAATGGAATTTCCTTACCATCAATGATTAATTTATCCATCTTAACCTCCTTATAGGTTTGAACTGGTTTATGACAGATCCTTTTAAATATAGGATCAAAGCACATTATAACAGCATTATAATAAGACATATTTTCTTAAAATTTCTTTAATTTTAATATATAACCCATACCATAATATGATTTATACTTAAATGGTGTGTCTGAAAAAGTTAGGGTGGGGGTATATAAATCACATAATTCTGTTTTTTGTAAAAAGTGCATGGTTAATTTAGTAGCCTGTCTTATAAATACAGCGTAAAGATATTTTACTTCTTTTTTTGATATTTTTTTACCAGCAAATTTTACCCACTGACCGTAAAATGTACTTTTCTTATTCGATTTAACTTTAAAATTACTCATTGTAATATGTTTAAGTTGAATTACTTTCATTAACTTAGGTCTTATAAAATCTTGAAGTTGACCTTGGTTTTCTAATTGTGATAAAATTACACTCATATCATTCCTCCCTTACAATTTGTTCCTGCAAACCATCTGTAATACTATATAACTCATCTATATCTTGACTTTGTTTCCACAGCAAATTATAATTACCTCTCATACCTTCATAAGCTTTATTCGCACGTTCTCCCCAATTCCCCTGATTAAGAACAACTCCTGCAAGCACTTCGTTTTGTTGCACTACAATTTGTGTTTGAAATTCAATCAACACAAGATTATACCACACTAAAGCCCAGCAAACTAAGACTGTTCCTACTAATATTACAGCCTTAGTTATTCTCCATGCACTTCTAAGAATACTCATTCTACTATCCTACCTTTAAAATGTTTTATAAAAACATCAAGGATAATGTCGTCAGCTACTCCATGCCAAAACATAAACTCCCCTAACTCTTTTCTTGTAATAACCTCGGGGGTGGGTTTACTTTCTTTTTCATCATCTGGAAGAAGATCAATCCATCGACTTATTGCAAGATCATATCCACCTTCTTCTGGATATACTGATGTTTGTTTCCAAGCATCTAATAAATTTTGTTTAGTAATCATCTTTTACTCCCATTTTCGCAACCACATAGTTGCTCTTTTAAGACCTTTAAAAGCTGTTACCTCACTTGCCGTAAGCGGAGCATTTAGTTTTAAATAAGCCAATAACTCTGCTTCTTGGGCTCTCTCTAAAGTTTTATAGTATTCCATTACTATTAATGCTTCTCTAAGAGCCGTTGCCACCCCATCCAGTTGTTTGTAGCTAGGAGGCTGAATTTTTCCTCGGCTATACCACATATGAAGATATTTTCTAATCATTTTTACCTCTTATATGATCCCACAAATCATGATAAACATAACCTAAAAGCCAAGCTTGAAATTCACTTGTCATAGGACTTCGATCAAACCATAATGCTGCTTTTTCTCGATTATACCCAATAATAAAAATATCATCAATATCCTTAACATTTTTAGAGACATCCTCTAAAACTTCTTTAGCTGTACGCATACCTATGTGTCGTGTGAAGGATAACAGTTTACTCATTACCTACTCCAAAAGCTTTTAAAGCTTCTTTTAATCGTGTATTTTCTTTAAGATATTTAGGAATTATCGCAAAAAATCTAGTATCTCTATCCATAATTTTTATCCTTAAATTTTTAATTTCGTCTTCTAAACGCTTAACTAAAACATCAGCATGTTGCTTACACACAAATCCACACGTTGTCCTCCCCCGCCCATCATAATTGGAGCACGAGCAATGAGTAGCCATCTTTAATTTTGCTTCTAATTGTTTTACTGTAGAACAGCTTTGATCTGAACTCATTAAAGAGCCTCCTTAAGAATTGATCGCGAATAGCGTTGACACACCTTCCAATTCCTATTTGCAGGCCCACAATTATAAGCCCTTAAACCCTCTTCAAGAGTGCCGAACTCAGCTATAAGGCTGAGGAGGTAGGCTTGTCCTATAGCTACGTTTAAATAGGGGTTGTAGAGATCTTTCTTTTTTAGATGAATCCCAAACAACTCTTTGGCTATAGGTTTAGCAGTTGAATATCGTAATTGCATAAGCCCAATCTCACCAACGGTTCCACGGGCTTTAGGATTATTATTACTTTCTTTAAGAATAATCCTTTTCGTAAGTAAATGTGAATCTAAAAGAGGGACTGCTTGTGATTTAGGAGTTAATAAAAATACTCCAATTAACATAACCCCTAAAAAAATTAACCAGCAAATTTTTCTAATACTATCAGTCATAATAACTCCTTATTAGCCTTTTCTAATTTCAATAAAGCTTGTGTAGCAATAGCCCACGTTAATCCATACCGGAGATTGGTTTCAAAGTAACAATCTAAACACTTCCAATCTTTCAGTATTTGTTTTTCTTTGGGAAGAATTCCATCTTCAATCCACACAAAGTTTTCTAGTAAATCAATTCCACGTGTTTTATTACCACCACTAAGTTTTCGCCAAGTAGCATACTCAAAGTTTGGGTCGTTGTAATCAAACCCCATCATAACTTGAAGTTGATTAACTCCACAAAACCCTACAAAAGAACCACTTTCCATAGGTGCGTCTGTGGGGTGGTGGCAAGTAAGCCACTTAATTTTATGTCCCGCCCTAAGAAACTCTTGAAGTTTAGGACGTAGATCAGGAACCAAAAGAAATAGGGACCCCAAAGGGTCCTCATGAAGATAGTTACAGACTCCATCTACGTCAAGATATAGTGTTCCCATAATTAATTCCACCAACCTTTATGAGCTTCTTTTATAATTTTATTGACTAAATATAATAAGCCAATTTCATTACAATTTTTACAGGCTTCGTATAATGTTTTAGCTTTACAACTAGGAAACAATTCTTTGATAAATTTAAATAATTCTTCTGCACTCATTATTTACCTTCTCTTTTCTCACATTCCTTAATCATTGCATCTGCTATTCTTCCAGCAGCTTGAGCTAAATCGTGAGGTCTTGATTCCTCTACAGTATTTACTTTCTGTCTTTCAACCCAAATTATTAATCCATTTAAAGCTGTTGCAGCAAAGTAATGCCAAAGTGTCATACCTGGATCTAAGGCCGCATATGGTTTTCCTTGTGGGTCTAGTTGTTGACCAGGAAATGCAAATCCACAACTTTTATAAGGACTAGTCATAAAAATCTCCTTTTTACCACCAAAAAGCCGCTAAAACAGCCAAAATCCCTACCAAGCAGCCTCCCCCGCGTGAAATCCAGTCTATGGGCCTACCGCCCCCTCTCTCCGCTAAGATCGTCGTTCCTACGGGGACACAGAGCATTCCGGCCCACCAAGGGGTATGTAGGACCATAAGAAGGGCTATCAGCGTCCCTGCGAAGGCTGTTGAGAAAAAGTGAGAACTGAACACAGTAAGTTCCTCTTGAGATATAATAGGACTTAATATTCTTACTATCCACGCTTCAAATGTGCCGCCCATGGTATTTCTCCTTTTTGTTGGTAAAACACGGCTTACAGATGGTTTGAATCCACCCTTTTGTTTGAGTAACATTTTCTGTTGATCCGCATACTTCACAAATAGTACCTGATAAGTAGTCAGCCAACCAAATCATACCGTCTATAAGAGTATCTTCATTATCTAAGTAAAATCTTAAAGTGCCGTACTTTTCTTTTACCTGAGCAGCTTGAGGTATTTCTTTATTGTTATTTTTACAGTAGTTAGTAATACAAGCACATAAATTATCAATTAAATAGAACCACCCATCACCTGTAGTGATTCCCCAACACATACAGGTTTGAGACATTGGTAAATCTTTTTGAGCAAATAATTCAGGATATTTGTTATAAAGTTTTTGTTGTAATTCTTTTTTCATTTGGCTTTTCCTCTTTCTTTTCTAAAACCGTATCAATTTCTTTTTTAACATCATTAAAAATGTTCACCAACTCATTTAAAGCTTTAACTTCTTCGTCACCAGTAGCTTTTTTGTCTCCAAATTTCTGACGTGCTCCATAATATTTATTGAAACCTACAAAAACTGTGTTAAGAAAACTAAGTAAGGCTTCAATAACTAAAGCCATATGTTTTATTACGACATTAGGATCAATCATTTTTTTAGGACTACTATTAATTTCTTGAATAGGTGGCGCAACCGGATCACCTGGTTGCCATATCTTTTTACCTTCCATAAGATTTCTCCTTTTCCTGTGGTGGGGTCCATTGATACTTACAATCTGGGCAGATAGATTTAACTACACAATCTGCTGTAACATCAATTAATGTAATTGCACGATTATAATAATATGGCGGTCCATAGTGTTTGTGAAATTTTTCAGGTATGGGTTCACCTCTTAAATCAATTCCACAGTTAAGACAATAATCACCATTAGTTTGTTTAATTTTATCAATGGTTTTCATTACAATTTCATCGGTTTAAACTCAGCGTGGCTACCATTAAACACAATCCCACAACCTATTACTCCTTTTTTCTTTTGGTATTTACCATAGCACATAGCTAATGATGTATTGTCTGCTCCACTTCCTGCATTCATACCAAATATTAAACTATTGTGATTAGCTGAATAATGAACACCCGCCTCACTATGTACATGGCCTTGTGCAAAAGATGTGCGTTTAAAAATAGCAGTGTTTAAGGCTCCATTAGGACCAGCACCCCCGCGATGTTCACATAAGACATCAAACTCTTTAATAACATGGTATAGGGGTTCTACTTTCCACCCCTTCCCCAATCCTAATAATTCGTCCCACGATTTAAGAAATTCGGGGGGTATTCCCATCTTTTTAAGGGCGTTCTCAGGACGTACGTCGTGATTACCTAATACTAATACTCCTTTAGGAAAGATTTTACATAGTTGTTGTGTGAATTCAAATCCTCTGTTATACTCATCTAATGCTGTGGGTGTTCCAGGTTCTTTGGTAAATTCACTAATCGCGTGGAAATCAAATAAATCTCCTAAATGTATTATTTGGTCATTACATTTATATTCCTTATGAATATTTTTGTAAAACTCTAAGATACCCTTATGGTGATAAGGAGTGTGAGTATCGGTTATTATTAAGTATGGTTTTGTTTTTTTAAACATAATATGTATGCCCACAATTACGGCCATGAATCCCAATTCCTAAACCGTAGATTTCCCATTGATGGCATCCCCACCTTGAATAATGGGTATAACAATAATAATTATATCTAAAACCCATAAACCAAATTTCAAATCTACCTATTCGCATATTATTCCTCTTTTATTAAAGTAACCTCACCTAAATCCTGCACAGGTTCCTCTACCAAAACCCCATAAGGAATCTTTTTATTTTTGATTCGTTCTTGTGCTTCCTCATGAGATAAATAAGGCTCCTGACCTCCCAACTCTTTTTGTGTTTTAATATCTGAAGGAGTTTTTGCGGTGGGTGTGGGTGGAGCGTTAAACGCTTCAAGAGGGATCACAGGAGCCACAGGCTTCGGTGTTTGTTGAATAACTTGAGTCTTTTCAGCTACTTGTCCAGTCGTCTCAAAATAAATAGCGTCGGCTAAAATCCACTGTATTTGTGCTTTCAGGTGAATTATTGGGTGGCCTGCGCTAGTTACGCCGATAATAATCCCCGTTCCTTGACCTGTTTGGATGCGAGATATGGGTTGTGGAAGGGTTAAGTCAACCTTAAACACTGTTCCATCCGAGCTACCAAAATATGTGACAGTATCTTTCAGATTAAATTCTTCATCGATGTCACCCATAAATTTAATGTAATTTCCTGTTTCTACAAGATAAATACTTGCTTGTAACATAATACCCTCCTTATTAATAATCATTTTCCTCTAAAACTTCGTCAGTTTCACAATCATCTACATCAACTGATTCCACAACCATATACCCATCTTCATCTAAAATCAATTCTTGTTCGGGTTTCAACTCATCATAAGCAAAATCTTCTTCAACATCATCACTATCAAAAGGAATGAAATCGTGCTGTCTCCAAACTCCATCTTTATCTTTAATAAGTGGGGTCATTAATTTACATCTCCATTTTCTTTAATTTTTTTATCTTCATATTTAGCTATAACCCTTCTATAAAACTCAAATGCTGCACAAATAAAGCTTCCCATAATTAAACAACAAGTTGTAAAACATTTACCTTTAAATCTTAAAAATTGATGGGCAAGGCGATAAATTAAATAAGTTAATTCTCCGGCTGTCGTAGGAAACTGATTATCTCGAAAACGAAGTTTTATTTTTGTTTGTTCATCTACATAAGGCATAATTATCTCTTTAAATTAACTTTTACTCCAATACTTTCTGTTAAATCTAACAAAGGATCTCCATAACTTGAGCCTAGAGGCTTTATAAGACGATAAAAACTAGCTTGTGTCATTCGATTTGAAGCCAATAAAGGTAAATATTCTTTAAATAATACTCTATGTAATCGATGTAATATTTTATATTGTTCTTTTGGAGTCACATTATTTTGGATCAATTTATATGTGCCAAATTGTGTCATTTTTAGGTTTTCCTCAATAAAAGTTCTAAAGCCATGCTCAGGCGACAAAAAGCATGGGATAGTTCTTCTATTTTAATTTCTTCGGGGTATTTCTTTGCTTGATTCATATCAAATCGCCTATTATATTTTAAATATTGAAATACATGAGCCAAAGCATGATTGATATGATCTTCTACGTCTACTTTCTTCCAGTTATCTGCTTCATACTTCTTAGCACCCTCTTCATATACTTTAGCTAACTCTTTGATTGCAAACGGGGGGAGTAAATCATAGCGACCCTCTATTTTACTATTTTGACCACCTTGTTCATTTGTTACAAATTTTTCAAAAAATTTATCTCTATGTTCTAGCGCCGTTTCTCCCAAAATCTTTGTAATATGTTCTAAAGGCCCTACTCCATAACAAGGCGGCAAACTAGAACAATTATCTTTATCAATATCTTCTTGGTCGGCAAATTCTAAATCTTCATTGCGTAAATACCATCTTTTATTACAATTATCTATAACATAAAATCCACTTAAACAAAGTTCACTAACCCAACATGGATTTACAACACAAGCATATTTATATTTAATACAATTAACCCTATCCCCTACTTTAAACTTCATGTTTCTTCTCCTTCTTTAAAAAAGTAATGCACTCATCTATATTGTCAAAAAATTTATCAATACAACCAAAGGTCCACAAAGGAATATCTTGATAAGGTACGTATCGAATTACATGAACAGGAATTTTATGGCCCGATAGCTTTTTTAGGCATTGTAATAGTTGTAACAATCGCACGGCTGTCATTTCACTAGTTGTACCACTTGATTTATTTACCGACTCATCATAAAATACAAGCAGCATACTACACCGAAGAATAACTCTCAAATCATGCCATACAATATCTTTTCCAAGATATTGATACAATTCAATATTTCTACCTTTAGCAAGATCTTCAAGTTCTTTCGGCTCAAGATCATGCTTATTAAAAATAGGATTTTCTTCAAGACATGGATTAAAAACCTCATACCCAAGCTTTTCTAGTTTTGGGGTAATGATCCGCCGCCACGTTTCGCCATTATCGGCCCGTTGCTCCATTCCCCCCGCTAAGTATATCAGTGGTTTTTTCATAAAGTATCTTCGTGTTTATCGCCCTCTACATATGTTAGGTGAAGCCGTGCTTTATCGTAGCGTGTTCCTTGAACGCCAAAAAGATCTATCAGATCTTGCACTAATTCTCGAAAACCCCCATGAGGATTATTAATCTTAGTTTCATCATCAATGTAACTTGTGCAATATGAAGATCGTTCTCCTTCACAAAGATCATCAGGATCACATAGTACTTGTGTGACATATCCATTTGTGGTTTGTTTAATTAATACTTCCATATCTTACCTCCCACCGAACTTACCATAGTTTTTTACATTTGTCAAGACTTTTCTTCTTTTTCCTGCAAGGAGTCAATGAGTTTAATATCAACTTTTAAGGATACGCTTAATTTCACAACATTTTCCATAATCTCACGGATCTCATTAATCGTAGCATCATCAGTATTTTCACATTCCAAAGTAATAGAATCGTGGACTTGATTTACGAAGTTTGAATAACCTGCAGCAGCCAGGGCAATCATAGCTCGCTTGCAAATGCTGGCCCCAAAACCCTGAATAGGATCATTAAAACCTGCTCTAAATGCATGACCAAATTTCTTTTGTTCATCACTTCCTAAATCAGAGAGTCGTCTAATACGTCCAAAATGAGAAACTACTAAATGATATTGAAGCATAAAACTCTTTTGTTGTTCAAGATATTTACGTAATCCTTTATAACGTGCAAATAAACTTTCAAGAATAGCATCACCTTTATCAGAAGTGTCATAACCTTTATAGTTTTTAGATGGTGTGATTTTTAAAATAGATTGGGCTCTCCACCCCGAACAGTTATAGATGGCTGCAAAATTGAGAGTTTTGGCATCGTCACGATTTACTTCCCGGCCTAAAAGCTTAGTTAAGAAATTAGCCGTTTCTTGATGAAGATCTCTATTTTGTCGGTATGCCTTAAGTAATAATTTATCTTGACTTTCGTGAGCCGCTAACCGAAGCTCTAGTTGAGAGTAATCCGCATAAATAAAATACTTGGTGCGGGGGATAAAGACTTGTTTGATCCCACCTTCTTTAGGAAGATTTTGTACGTTAGGACTATTCGAGGAAAACCGCCCTGTTTTGGTTCCTGTAATATTAAAATTAGCGTGAATAATCCCACCTTCTTGAAGCTCCAACAATCCATTTAAATATGTATTTTTTAATTTCTTAAGTTTACGAAGCTCTAACAAATTAGATAACCAAGGTACTTTATCTTTTAACTCTTCTAAAACAAAAGCATCAACACTTAGCTTTTTAGCTTTCTTAGTTTTTTTAGTTAGTTTACAATCGGTGTGATCTACCAACAACATTCGTAAATGATCGTCCGAATTCCAATTAAACAAGATTCGCGGGGGGATCGTTTTAATTTTACCCGACTTGTTCTTAGCTTTTCGTTTTGCTATGTCTAATTTATGAAGCTTATCTTCGATTTGAGAAATGACACAGGCATTTATTTTTGTAATTTTAGCCCTAAGTTTTTTAATTTTCTTATCAAATTTTTTCTGTTTACTAACTACTAATTCTAAATCTACTTTAATCCCTCGCATAGTCATATCAATGACGATAGGAATGATAGGCATTTGTTCTTCGTGATAATAATCAATTACAGTTTTCTTAAACCCATGTTTCTTTTGCCACTTAGCAAATTTGCGTAATTTACCAATGAAAAATTTAAAGAGAGCAAAGGTATTTAAGGCATCTTCAATAGCATAATTCTGTAATAGCTCTATAGGAGCTTTAGAAATACTATCTTTTTTCAAACTATTATTTTTTAGCCATAAATCCATTTGACTTGCGTAGAAAAGATATCCATTATGAAAAATATTTCCAACTAATATCTTCAATTTTAAACTTCGATACTCTGAATTGTAAAGTTGTGCCAAAATCATAGTATCATAAATTTTACCTTTTACTTCATAACCCGCTACCTTTAATAAAGCTATATCAAACACAGCGTTGTGAAATATCTTAGCAATGGTTTCATCTTCTAATATCGGTTGTATTAAAGAGACATCTGTAGTATA
>SDBT01001257.1_pt1 | contig 44016 bp, 36 predicted proteins | sample 2277101 | NCBI WGS metagenome assembly SDBT01 (sample SAMN10404973, study PRJNA504765) | marine sediment metagenome | isolation source: marine sediment core GS10_PC15, 103 cmbsf | place: Arctic Ocean: Southern Knipovich Ridge | collected 2010
GCTCGGTGATTGTGGTGGCGCTCAATTACTACACCGACTACAGCGTTGCCAAGAAGCCTGATCTTGCGGCGATCTCTCGATACGCATGGGGACGCGAATATCATGTAGTTGTCGGTGAGCTCCTCGAGGCACTCGTTCAACGTGTCAATCACTGGATTCCAAACTGCAGCAGCCGTTGGTACGTCGACACTGGCCCGGTTCTGGAGAAGGCCTGGGCCGAGCATGCCGGGATCGGATGGATCGGCAAACACACCAATCTGATCACCCAGGAGCGTGGCTCCTGGCTCTTCCTGGGCGCTCTGCTGGTCGACGTCCCCTTTGCTGCCGCGTCTCCACATGTCGACCGCTGTGGTACCTGTGAACGCTGTATCGGAGCATGTCCTACCGGAGCCATCGTTGCGCCCTACGTGCTGGACGCCCGGCGCTGTATCTCCTACTTGACCATCGAGAACCGTGGCCCCATCCCCGAGGAATTCCGGCGCCCGATGGGGAATCGCGTGTTCGGTTGCGACGATTGCCAGGATGTTTGCCCGTGGAATCGCTTCGCACGACCGTCGGGGCTGCCGGCGGAGTTCTCACCACGCGGAGGCCTTGATGCCGTTCGGCTCGAAGAGCTCCTGGGTTTCAGTGATGTGGAATTCAAGCAGAGGTTCCGTGGCAGCCCGGTGTTGCGCGCCAAGCGCTCCGGGCTCGCCCGCAACGTCGCAGTCGCGCTCGGCAATAGTCGTGATCCGGCAGCCGTGCCCGCGTTGCGCCGCGCCCTTGGCGATGAAGAGCCGCTGGTGCGCAGCCACGCCGCATGGGCATTGGGCGAGATCACCTCAGAAGAGGCGACGGCCGCATTGGAAATCTGTCTAGGCAGCGAGCAGCATGAAGAGGTGGTGGCGGAGGCATCACGGGCCCTGCGTCGGCGGAATGAGAGGCGTTTCAACCCTGGCTATGAGGGTGAGGGGGCGTGCTAAGCTTGCCGCCGATAGGGGCCGAGTTGCCATCTACCTCGGCGAGTCTTGAACACTTCGGTAACGGATGGGCCGCGAAATGAGCAACCTTTCTTCTCGGAACACTGTCGCTCGACGCATTTCTGGCTGGGCGTCGAGCCTACTGGGGTTGATCTGCGCGACGATGCTATTCCTGCCGTCGTCCGCGATTTCAGAGCAGGAGTCGGAGGGGCTCGTCTACCCGGTCGACATCGTGGCTTCCGATGAAGCCATGGTGATCGCTGATTTCAAGGCACATGCCCTTCTGCGCGTCGACCTCGACGGTTCCGTGGCCACCATCGTGGCGGGAGAGGGTCTCCCTCGCACCCCGCTCTACGGAATCCGCTCTGTCGTCGAAGCCCCCGATGGGGAGGGGTGGATCGTCGCCGACCCGGGAACATTCGGGATCTACCGGGTTTCACCTGAAGGCGACCTGTCACTGATCACCTCTGAGGTCGATATTCCACAAGGCCTGGTGGTCTACGACGAGCAATCGGTTCTGGTTTCCGACCTGCGTGGAGGGATCGGGGCAATTCTGCGGGTCACCCTCGATGGGGTGGTGACAGTCTTCGCCGAGCTCGGCAGCCCCAAGGGCATCGTGGCCGACGGCGATGACGGGTTCGTCGTCGTTTCGCACGGCCAACGCGCTCTCTTTCACTTGTCCCGTGAGGGGCGCATCAGCACCATCGCCAGCGGCGCACCGTTCGATTTTCCGCACGACGTCGTGCGCCTCGATGAAGACACCTTCGTGGTGAGCGACGGATATGCGCACGCGCTGTTCAAGGTGACGCGGGACGGTGAGGTGACAGTGTTGGCGCAAGGCGCGCCGCTTGTCAGCCCTCAGGGCATTGCCCTCGGCCCAGACGGCACGCTGCTCGTTGTCGATCCTCAAGCCGGGTCGGTCTTCCAGGTTACCAAGGAAGGCGCTGTGACGACGATCGCCACTGTGCCCGGAGCCGGGGGCTAGCGCTCCTGGTCCGCTAGCCCGGACGTCAACTTACGCAGATCGGGCCGGCCGGCCGAATCCCAGGCTGTGAGCCAGAAGCTTGCCACTTTTTCAGCTCCGTAGGCCATCCGGACGGCTGCCAAATCACCGCTCTGCTCCCACAGCTCGCGCATATAGGCCGGATTGTCTCCGGCAGATCCACTGTCATCCAAAGGGGCGACGCGTTGCGCAAGAAGGTCGGCACGCAGCAACGCGTGCACAGCCGGATATCCGTCGACGAGCATTTCGAAGGCGGCCTCGATGGGACTGCCGAGAACCAATGCCTGGGGTGCCGCGGCACGCACGCGTGTGTTGAGAACTTCGTCATAGTACTCGACCAGGTGTCGCTCGAACCGTGAGTGGATGCCGCGCAACCCGCTGAGCTGCCCGTCGTAGTTGACGGTCAGATGGAACGGTTGTGAAAGATCAGCCACGTAATGGGCCAGGATTGCGCTGCGGCAGAGGACGCGATGCAGATCGGGATCGGGTGCCGCCATTTCGTCTCGCAGGAGGATCGTGTAGGCGGCGGCCGTCCAGGGAGCACTGCCCCAATCTTCCCATTCGTTGCCGGCGAGCTCCCGGTATTGGCTGAAGTCCCTGGGGATCTCGCTGAACGGATATGGAGCAACGGCATCGGCATCGAGGAAATGACGCGGGCGCTCATTGCCCTCGAGTGCCGCGAGGCCACGCTCAGGGGAACACACGGTTTCCCAATCGAGATCGTCCCAGCGCCACTTGTCCGGGTCGATGCTATGGGACGCGAGGAAGTCTGCGTGCGACTGATAGAACGTTCGCAAGCCGGGCGGCAGCGCCTCGATCGCGGCACGCGTGATGATGAAATGACCGGTAAAACCCCAGGCACCGGCTGGGGCGGGCGACATCACTGCCGACGCGATGCAAGCGATGACAACGGCGGCCTCCACGAAGGTGGCCTTGCGACCCCTCATTGGGCACCTCCGCCGCTGGACAGCTGATCGGCCAAGCAGGGATGGTGCTCGAGGATTTCATCGTCGCTCAGGCCTTCGAGCTCGTGGGGAAAAACGATCCACCGGCTGTCATCGATGACCCAGTAGTCCGGCACCAAGTCAGTTTCGTTCTTGGCCGACTTGTAATAGACGGTCGCCAGCTTGATTTGCGGGGCATTTCTACGAGCACGAGTCCGGATTTGATCGAGGATGGCCACCATCGTGTGTCCGGTGTCGAATACGTCATCGATGATCAGCATTCTGTCGTCGGCGCATATGACGTCGATGACGTGCTCGAGACCCTTGATCTCGACACCGCGGTCGCCACGTTGCATGCCGTGGTAGGACTGCGTCTTGATCGTGGTGTGGTAGGGGTCGACACCCTGCAAGCGAAAATACTCGTGAATCGCGATGCCGGGCGGAGTTCCGCCGCGCCAGATGCCGATCAGGTAGTTGGGTCGGTATCCGTCAGACCACACTCGCCGGCCAAGGCGGAAGGAGTTCAACAGCAGGGTGCGCGCATCGACGAAGAGCTTGTCGTCAGGTTCGACCAATTCCCTGCCTCCGACTCAGGCGGTTTGAGTGCTGCGTCATGATCACCCGCGCCGCGCAGTCTCGCAACCGTGCGGTCAGCGCACCCAACGTATGGCGACGGCCCCGGCAGCCACACCGAGAAGATAGGGCCAGAAGCCAGCCAGCGCAGGCCCTCCTGTAACCACCATGGCAATGGCAGCGACTACCAGCGAGACAATCATCGCGGCCAGGGCCGATCTCTGGGTTGGACGAGAGCTATGCAGGCCAGCCAGCAAGGGCACCGCGAGGGCGATCACGAGGAGCCCGTAGAAAACCGTCAGCGTGCCGATAACGGAGGCAAAAGTCAGGGCAACCATGGAACCGAGGGTCAGCCCCACGAAGGCAGCGACACGGCCCGCTCGGAGAAGTCCTCGGTCATCGACACGCGGATTCCAGTAGCCCTGGTACAGGTCCTTCGACAGAGATGTCGAGAGCATGAACAGAACCGCGTCTGCTGACGAGAGCTCAGCGGAAAGCACGGCCGCCAGCGTGAGGATGCCGAGTCCCGTCGGCAAGACCTCCACGAGGATTCGGGGCAAGACACTGTCGGCACTCGCCACGATGGACCAGTGGGCGCGAGCCAGCATGCCGAGGCCCACTGGTATGGCCGCGAAGAGCATCAATGCGACGCCGCTGAGCGTGAGGCCACGTCGGACAGTGGCGGCATCGCGGGCACCGAAGGCCTTCTGCAACAAGCCTGGAGAAATGACAAACGACGGCGCCAGAACACCGACGAAGCCGAGCACACCCAGCCAACCAATGCCGATAGGTGAAAGATATGCAGCGCCCGCGCTTCCCATGTCCTGGGCCACGAGGCGCACGGCTTCCAGCCCGCCTACAGCTCGTGCGGTGATCAGCAGAGCAAGGGGGAACGCCACCAACTTCACTCCCAGCTCCACGACATTCACGCGGCTGGCCGACCATAGTCCCCCCGCACCGTAGTAGAACATTACGACGACCGCCCCGAAGATCGTCCCGATCGGACGCGGCAACCCGGAGGCTGCGTGCAGAACCTCTCCCATGGCCCACAATTGCGCTGCCAGGGCGGCCAGCGAGCCAATCCACAGGATCGTCATCGCCAGGGAACGAACGGCGCTCCCGTAGCGCGAGCTCAGATAGTCCCCTACGGTGTAGCAACCGCGGGCGCGGGCCTCCTCCCACATGCGAGGCCCCACCCAACGAGCCAAGATCAATGTGCCGATGGCGGCCGAACCGACCCACCAGATGGCCGAAGCTCCAATCTCGTAGGCGAGCCCCGTCGTTCCCACCGTCGAGCCGGCGCCAATGTTGGCGGCCAGCACTGTGGCGGCCAGCAAGCCGGGGCTCAGACTGTGTCCAGCGACGTAGAACTCGGAAGATCGGCGGACGCTACGGCCGAGCCAGAGCCCTAGAAGGGCTAGCGCAAGCCCGTAGGCCAACAGAAGCCCCAGAGCCAGAGGTCCAGTCATAGGAGTCGCATTCGAGATGATTCAGCCATCTTCCAGACGAAGTTGATTTCAGATAGCGAGGGCTGAATCGAAGAATCCGCCCGTAACATGGCAGAGGTATCTTGACGCTCCGCGGCGGCGCCCGTAATCTGGCGCTCACGCAGGCGGGTGAGCCTGACTTCGTTATCAGGGGTTTCGCACACGCGGCCCTCCCGGGCCAATCTCCTTTTTGGGGGTCGAAGAGTATGGATCACACAGGGAACAATTATATTCAGCAGGTGAGGTCCTTCTCGGAGGACATGATCGATTATGTCAGGGATCGCGTTCCCATCGAGCACGGTGTTCCCTCGGGCCTCTCGTTGACCTCGCGCCAGGAAGTGATGGATTATGTGCGAGAGCACGAGATTACCTCCATCCGCCTCTGGTTCACCGACGTGCTCGGTTTTCTGAAGAAGTTCGAGATCACGCCGGCCGAGCTGGAAGGCGCATTCGAAGAAGGAATGGGTTTCGACGGCTCCTCGGTGGAAGGCTACCAGCGCATCCAAGAGAGCGATATGGTCGCCTTCCCGATCCCCGAGACTGCCGAGTTCATCCCGTTTCCCGTTGGCCCGGCGCGCTGCATTCGTATGTTCACCGAGATTCGGACACCGCAGGGAGGCCCCTACTCTGGCAACCCACGGGTCATCCTCAAGCGCACTCTGGAGCGCCTCGCCGATCACGGCTTCTCGCACATGAACATCGGCCCAGAAGCAGAGTTCTTCTACTTCAAGGCCGACGGTACGCCGACCATTCTCGACCGCGCCGGTTATTTCGACATGGTGCCGGTCGACGTTGGCGACGACTTCCGGGAAGCCACTCGCTTCGCCCTGCAGGCCATGAATATCCAGGTCGAGTACATGCATCATGAGGTGGCTCACAGCCAGCACGAAATCGACCTCAAGTACACGGAAGCGCTGAAGATGGCCGACAATCTCCAGACTTACAAGTGGCTGGTCAAGGAGATCGCGCGCCGCAACGGCATACACGCTACCTTCATGCCGAAGCCTCTCGCGAGCCAAAACGGCAGCGGCATGCACGTGCACTTGTCGATCTTCCAGGACGAAGAGCGCAACGCCTTCTATTCGAAGGATGATCCGCACCACCTGTCGCAAACGGCGCGCCATTTCCTTGCGGGGGTACTGCGCCACGCCCAGGAGATGTGTCTGATCACGAACCAGTGGTACAACTCGTACAAGCGTCTGGTGCCGGGCTACGAGGCCCCTGTCTACATCGCATGGGCCCAGCGCAACCGCTCGGCACTGGTGCGTATCCCCACGTACAAGATCGGCAAAGAGGTCGCCACCCGCATCGAGTTGCGCTTCCCTGACGCTGCCTGCAATCCCTATCTGGCCTTCGCGGTGATGCTGGCTGCCGGTCTGCGAGGACTGGAGGAAAAGTACGAGCTTGCCGAGCCCGAGGCCGACGATCTCTATCACTACACGCCCATGGAGCGTGAGGAAAAAGGGATCCAGTCATTGCCTCACGACCTCTTCGACGCCGTGCAGAAGGCCTACAAGTCCGAGTTGCTGCGCGAAACGCTGGGTGACGACGTTCTCGACACGCTCATCGAAACCAAGCTGCACGAGTACGATTCCTATCGACTCCACGTCTCGCAGAGGGAGATCGAGGAAAGCATCAACCTGTAAGAACCGGGCGACGGGGGGGCGGATGTCTCCCCGGCGCCACTCCACACCGGACAGACAGCGACAGGTCGCACAGCAGGCCTGGCGACCTTTCGCGGGAGGTTGCCTCATGCGCCAAGCGCCGTCCTTCCTGCCCACCGTGCTCGTCTTGGCGATTTCCGGCGCTCTGTCGGCGCTGCTGCTGCCGGCCACGGCGGCGATGCCGTCCCTGGAGGAGGCACGGGGAGGTGCGGCCGCCGCGACGGCCTACGCAACGCCTGCTCTCCCTGCCCTCTCGCAGCTGCCCGCTTTCTCCGATCACGTCGCCAACTACCACATCGACGTGCGGCTATTGACCGAGGAGAAGGAGCTCGTTGGCACCCAGACCATGAGCTGGACGAATACCTCGTCCGACCCAATTGAGGACCTCTGGTTCCACCTCTACTGGAACGCCGCCAAGAACGACCAGTCGACATTCATGAAGGAGTTGACTGGCTCCGGTGGCGATGATCGCGGCTCGGGTATCGAGGAGTGGGGCTGGATCGATGTGGAACGAATCGAGCTTGCCGACGGCACCGACTTGATGCCCACGTTCGAGTACATGCAGCCGGACGACGCCAACGCCGCCGATCAGACGGTCTTTCGAGTGCGGTTACCCGAGCCGCTAGGGCCTGGTGAGCAGGTGGTCCTGGAGATGGCCTGGACCTCACGCATTCCCGAGGGCTTCGCTCGTACTGGCTACTACAACGACTTCTTCTTCATCGTGCAGTGGTTCCCGAAGATCGGGGTTTACGAGGACGGTGCCTGGAATTGTCACCAGTACCATGCGGCCACCGAGTACTACGCCGATTTCGGCGTCTACGAGGTCACCATTACCGCACCGCAGGAGTACCAGATCGGAGCCACCGGCAAGCGGATGAACGAGCGCGATAACGGCGATGGCACCTACACGGTGACCCACTACCAGGAAGATGTGCACGATTTCGCCTGGCTCGCGGATCGCGACGTGATCGTGGTGGAGGATCGGTTCGAGGAGCCCGGCCTACATCCGGTCGACATCAAGCTCTTCTTGCAGCCGGAGCACGCCCACTACAGGGAGCGCTACCTCGCCGCCACCAAACACGCGCTGCACTACTTTGGCAACTGGTACGGCTCCTATCCATATGACGTGCTCACTGTGGTGGACCCACAGCCCGGCAGCACCGCCGGCGGGATGGAGTACCCGACGCTGTTCACCGGCGGCGCGGCATACTGGAACCCCGAGTGGGTGCTTTCCCCCGAGGGTGTGACGATCCACGAGTTCGGTCACCAGTTCTGGTATGGCCTGGTGGCAAACAATGAATTCGAGCATGCCTGGCTCGACGAAGGCTTCGATAGCTATTCGGAAACGAAGGTCGGCGAGATCGCCTATGGGCCCACGCTTCCCGCCTACCAGGTGGCCGGGCTCAGCTTCCAGCGCTTCGTCCCGGTGAACCTGTCGGCTGTTCCGGTGATCCCGTTGCCCCCTTGGCGTGGGCGCGGTACCGATGCCGTGGCGTTCTTCCGTGACCTCGCGTTGATCACCTTCCCGAGCGGTGTCGGGCAAGGCGCTGCCGACCAGCACCGACGTGGCTATTTGGCAGGGCCGACGGCCGATCAGATGGAGCGCGACGGATGGGATTTCTTCACGCCCTCTTCCTATGGGCTCAACTCCTATCCGCGACCCGCTGCCTTCCTCGAGATGATGGAGTCGTACTTCGGTGAGGAGCTCTGGGGGCGCGTCATGCGCACCTACCACGAGCGCTGGAGGTTTCGTCATCCCACCGGAAGGGACTTCTTGGCGGTTGTCAATGAAGTCACGGACGAGGACATGACCGAGCTGTTCGAGCAGGTGGTGTGGGGCTCGGGTCTTTTCGATTATGGGGTCGACTACGTGACTGCGAATGCGACAGAGGAGGATGTCTTCGTCTCCCGGGTGGCGGTGCGCCGCTATGGCGATGTGGTATTTCCGGTGGAGTTGGTGGTCACTTTCGAGGATGGCTCGATACAGACAGAACATTGGGACGGAAGGTATCGCTGGAAGAAGTTCCAGTATGAGCGAGCCGTTCCTGTAAGCCGCGCAGAGATATATCCAGGGCGGCCGCTGTGGCTGGACGCCAATCTCACCAATGATGGAGCCATGGCCGAGCCGACCGACGTTGCGGCCAAGCGATTGACGTTGACGTACCTATTCTGGCTCCAGAACGTTCTCCACTGGTTCAGCCTTTTTGGCTAGTAGGCCGTGGTGAAGGTGTGGTGGGTCTGGAAAGTGGGACGTGTGGGCGAGGGGAAGAAGGGACGACGACGAGATGAGCGAATTCGACGATCAGATGGAACGTGGCACGAGTAGCCCCGGCGCTCTTCAGCCCACAGTCCTCGGGGCTCTGTGGTGGGGCATGCGGCGAGCCTGGCGCAGCAAGTCCGTGATTTTCTGGCTCTGGCTGATCAACCTCTCCATGGCTCTCTTCCTGGTGGCGCCCCTCTACGCCATGATCTACGACCACACCGCGATCAGCACGAGTGCAGAAGAGCTGGCCTCGGGCTTTACGGCTACCTGGTGGACCGACTTCAGCTTCGCGGAGGGAGCAGCGCTGGCGGCTTGGGAGGGGAGTCTGTGGATTGCAGGGGCCTTCTACCTAATAATGCACGTCTTTCTGGCAGGCGGAGTCCTCGCGTTCCTGTTCAGCGACCAGCGATTCCCGTTCTGGGCACGCTTCGCCAGCTCTTGTGGCGCCTACTTCGGTCGCCTCTTCCGCCTCCTGCTCATCTCGCTGGTCTTCTACGGGGTGGTGTTTTGGATCGACGGCCTTCTCTTCGAAATGGTCGAGCGTCTTTCGGACAACGGCGGTCTGCAGCCACAGGCATGGTGGGGCCATCTGATCCGCAGCGTCGTCACGGTGTTTCTGTTCTTCACCGTCAGTTTGGTGTTCGACTATGCCAAGGTGCGCACCGTGGTTCGGGATAGCAGATCGATGATCATCGAGACGGCTCGCTCCTTAGGCTTCGTGCTGCGAAACGCCCCCCGGGCGGCCGCGTTGTACTTGCTGTTGGCGTGGGTGGGCGCTGCCCTCATGGCTTCCTACTGGGGGGCATCACGGACGATCGAGGGCACTGGCGTCGGCCTGCTGGCGCTGTTTGTCGCGCAGCAGATCTATGTGGCAGCTCGTATTTGGCTCCGGCTGGCCACCTGGGGAGGCGCCATGTCGCTCTTTCGGGGCCTGGCCGCCCGCCGCCTGGCAGGCTAGGTCATCGCCTGCTGGCGACCGCCATCAACGGCGATGGTAGTGCCGTTGATGTAGGAAGCCATGTCGGAGGCCAGAAAGACGACGAGATTGGCCAGCTCGTGTGGCTTCCCCAGCCTCTGCAGCGGCGACAACTGCTCCCATGAGGCGTAGACCTCAGCCACAGACAGCCCCTGGCGCGAAGATACCGCCTGTGCGAGCTCCTCGAGCCTGGCGGTCGTCGTATGGCCTGGACAGACGTTGTTGATCAAGATCTGATCCGGACCGATTTCGTTGGCCAGCGTCTTCGCCCAGCCAACCACCGCGGAGCGAAGGCTGTTCGACAGCATGAGTCCGTTGACCGGCTGTTTTACCGATGTCGATGTGACGTTGATCACCCGGCCCCACTTCTGAGCTCGCATGGCGGGAAGAAGCCTACGCGTCAGCTCGACTGCCGACATCAACGTCAGGTCGACGGCGTGGCGCCAGTCTTCTTCGGTAAGATCGTCGAAGGGGCCGGAGGGCGGGCCTCCGGCGTTGTTGACCAGAATGTCGATGGTTCCGAACTTCTCCAACGCCAAGGTCGCGAGGTTGTCGATTTCTCCCACACGAGTAAGGTCCGTGGGAACTGTGAGAACCTCTGCGCCCATCTCCTTGATCCCTGCCGCTGCTTCGTCGAGTGTTGCCGCCGTGCGCGCGCACAACACCAGATTCGCGCCGGCTTCGGCAAGACCTTCCGCGATAGCCAAGCCCAGCCCTGTGGAGGAGCCTCCGACGAGTGCAGTTCGGCCATCCAGGCGGATATTCATGGTTCGATCTCCGGTGACATTTGATGGTTGCTGCCTCTTCGGGCAGGACGTGATCAGGTGCTGACATCTGCCCACCCGAGGACCGAATTGTGATGGTGAAGCCTACAAACACATGCGGGCCAGGTCCAGCCGACGCGCGCCGACACGATCACACTTTCACCACGGCCTGCTGGTCGCCCAATCCCACATCCATGAGCTTGATAGAATGCGTTGAGGGGATTGATTGCACAATCCCGCCTCTCCCGTCCCGCGTACAGCGGCAGAAGTGCACAGAATGGGTATGTGACCGTTGCGTCGAATTCTCTTCGTGGTGGTAGTCGTCGTTCTGGGATCCTCCGCGGCGGTTGCGTATGAGCTCAATTTCGGCCGATTCTCGCCCCGGTCGGTACCGATATTCGTGGTCTCGATTCTGGGTTCCTTTGCACTCATCACCTCGTTCGCCGTTTGGACGGCCGCCCGGCTCAGGCTTCCCACTTCACTCTTCTTCTTCGACCTCCCAGTCTCCCGCCGGTGGGCACGGTTCCTCGGCTACGGGGTCGGACTCGGGATCCTCATTTTTCTCACCAACCGTGCTGTCTACCTGACCTCGGCAACGAGGGTCTTGCGACCCTGGTACGTCGCCAACATCGACAGTCACGTTGGCCTGTTCGTGCTCGCGGCTCGCTCCGCCCTGCTCGAGGAAACCTTCTTCCGGCTCTTCGGGATTCCTTTCATTACTTCGCTCGTGATGCGGGCTCTCTATGGCTGGCGGCCGCGCATGTCCTTCCATCGGAAACTTGCCTCGGACCCTGTGGACGCCATGGATCCGCCGCGCGCGGTGCTTGTCGTGGCGGTGATCGCCTCGGCACTCTTGTTCGGCCTGCACCACCCGCTCTATCCGCTTCCCGCCATTGCGTTCGGGCTAACGCTGGGGGGCATCTATCTTCGCGCCGGATGGGAGTCGGCCGTGGTTGCACACTTCCTCGGCAACTATCTGCTCTTCGCCTGGATCTACCTGTAGCAGACCATGGCAGCGGCCCGGCGGACCTGAAACCCAGCGGCCGTCGTTTGCGTATGTACCCCTAGATTCATCCAGATCCGGTTCCGGTTTGGAGGCCAGGATGCTCGAGCTGATAGGGCTCATTGTCTGCGCCGCAGTGATCGGTGCCGTCGTCCTCGGACTATGGCTGCTGCTGCTCCCCTTCTACCTGCTATTCCGCCTCTTCGGGTTCGCAATCAAGCTGACCCTGAGTGGCGCTCTTCTCGTGCTGGTCTCACTTCTCCTGCTGCCGCTCGCTTTGCTCGTAGGCGCGGTCCTGGTCGTCAAGATCGTAATCATCGCCCTCCCGTTGCTCATTTTCGGCCTGTTCGTATGGGGAGTGCTGGCGCTGGTCCGTCCAGCCCCGGCGCAGTAGGTACGCTTCGACCATCTCGGACAGGTCGCGCTTGCTGCGCAGGCGGGCCTCATCGGGCGGCAATGAGCCCTCGTGCAGCCATCCGGCGCAAATGATAAAATCGGTGCCCATGCCAATATGCGTATCTGTCGTGCGTACTCCCGGTGAGCTCAGAGACACCATTGGACACAAGGTCATGGTCCGCAAGGACTGGACCGGCGTCGTGGTCGAGGAGCTCGTAGGTGATCGGTTGAGTGAAGCAGGCTTCCACCCGAAACGCCAAGAAAAGGTGTTCTTGGTGCAGTTCGATCAATGGGAGCAACCGATTGCGGTTCCCGCCACCAACATGGTATTGACCGAGGAGCCTGACGAAGAAGGCTCCTGAGCTTTTCCACCCGAACGCCGAGATTCTGCTTTCCCCTCGGCTCGAGGTTTGCCCTCAGGCAGACTTGAACTTCCGGAACTCGGACAGCGCGAACCGATCCGTCATTCCGGCAACATAGTCGGCAATCGCAAGAACCTCACCTGCCTCGGAGAATCGCCGCCGGTGTCGCGCAGGTAGCCTGCGGGGATCTTCCTTGTATGCCCGGAGCAAGCCCGCCACGACTCCCTGAGCCTCATCCATGGCAGCCCGCACGTGCGGGCTGCGGTACAGATTGGCCATCAGAAGGTCGGCAATTTGATTCAGCGATTTGGTCACTTCCTCGCTGTGCCCAACGAGCCGGTCCGGATGGCGCCGCACGTCTGCCAGGGTCTCGATGACGCTGGCCTGAATGTTCTCTTGCGTCGTGTCGATCAGGTCGGTCACAAGAGTGTCGAGCAGCCGACTGATCGTCTGGTTGAATCTTCCCCGTTGGTCCGCATCAGGGAATCGTCGTGCCTGCTCCGAATAGAGCTCAGCGAACAGGGGCAATTCCGTCACCAAATCGTCCACTTCCAATATACGAGCCTCGACGCCATCGTCGATGTCATGGACGTTGTAGGTAATCTCATCGACCCAGTCGATGATCTGAGCCTCGAGGTGAGGCTGCTCTTCCGGACGGTAGTCATTGAGCTCCCCGTGACGAAATCGGTCGTACCGGGTGGTGTGCTTCACGATGCCTTCACGCACCTCGTACGTGAGGTTCAGGCCACGAAACGAGGCATAGCGCTCCTCCAACTCCTCGACGACGCGCAGGGCGTGGCGATTGTGCTCGAACCCACCGTGATCCGCGAGCGCTTCGTCGAGTGCCTCCTCTCCAGCGTGACCAAAGGGGGGATGCCCCAAATCGTGGGCTAGCGCCACTGCCTCTGCGAGAGTCGCATTCAGGCCGAGAGCAGAGGCCACGGTGCGGGCAATCTGAGCAACTTCGATCGTGTGCGTCAGGCGAGTCCGGAAGTGGTCGCCCTCGTAGTTCGGAAAGACTTGCGTCTTGTACTCCAACCGACGAAACGCACGTGAATGAATGATGCGGTCACGATCGCGGTCGAAGCAGTTGCGGTATGCGTGCTCGGGCTCGGGAAAACGGCGTCCCCGAGAGCTCTCTGCACGTGCGGCGTAGGAGGCGAGGTATTGAGGACGGAGGGGTGGCCTGCTCATTCGTCTACCGTTGGTTACAGGACTTTCCGATCTTTCATGCGGCGTCGGAACGCTTTGCCCTCGTGCCAGCATGCCATATCTCGGCGTGCTCGGCCGAGGGCGCTGGTCTTGCGCTCCGCTCGCGGGCGGGGTAAAAGCCCCGCGGGGTGGATCTCGTGCCCGGCGCGACGGACCGTCGCTCCATCACCCTCGACCCCAGAAACGAGATGAGATCTTGAGCGAGTTCAGCGTAGCGGCGGCCATCACCGAATTCCTGGTCTGGATCAACGGCTATCTCTGGGGTTGGCCGATGTTGATCCTGCTTGTGGGCACCGGTTTCTTCCTGACGTTCTATCTGGGCGGGGTGCAGTTCCGGCTTCTGGGGCACGCCCTCTATCTGGCTCTGGTCAAGCGCAAAGAGGAGGGTGCCGCGGAGGGCGACATTACGCACTTTCAGGCCCTCATGACCGCACTGGCGGCCACCGTAGGAACGGGCAACATCGTGGGAGTCGCCACAGCCATCGCTGCGGGTGGTCCGGGAGCTCTGTTCTGGATGTGGGTTACCGGGCTGGTGGGCATGGCCACCAAGTACGCGGAGGCGGTGCTTGCGGTTCAATACCGCACGAAGGATAGCGAAGGACGTATGTGCGGTGGCCCCATGTACTACCTGTCGCGTGGCGCCAACATGCCCTGGCTCGGGGTGCTTTTTTCGATCTTCGCGGCACTGGCGGCCTTCGGTATCGGCAACATGGTGCAGAGCAATTCGGTCGCCGAAGCGGTGGAAACGACGCTCGGGATCGAGAGGGTCTATACCGGCCTCTTCATCGCCTTCGCGACCGGCTTGGTAATCCTCGGGGGAATTCGTTCCATCGCCAAGGTCACGCAGTACCTGGTTCCCTCCATGATCGTCCTGTACGTGTGCGCCGCAATGTACGTGATCTGCACCAATCTACCGGCCGTTCCTCACGTCTTTGCGCTGGTGATCACTGAGGCCTTCAAGCCCACCGCCGCCGTCGGCGGGTTCCTGGGGGCAACCATGATTGTCACGATGCGGCAGGGTGTGGCACGCGGTGTTTTCTCCAATGAATCAGGGCTCGGCTCGGCGCCGATCGCAGCGGCCGCGGCGCAGACCAAGAGCCCGGTCACGCAAGCGCTCGTTTCGATGACGCAGACGTTCATCGATACCATCATCGTCTGCTCGATGACCGGCTTCGTGATCATCGAGATGGGTGTATGGGACTCGGGCCTCAATGGAGCCTCGCTCACCGTTGAGGCGTTCTCGGTTGGTTTCTCCGGCAATTTGGGTGGCTACGTCGTATCCCTGGCGCTGATCTTTTTCGCCTACTCCACAATCCTCGGCTGGTCATACTATGGCGAGAAGTCGATCGAGTATCTGTTCGGTGAGATCGCCGTGATGCCCTATCGTGTGATCTTCACGATCGTCGTGTTCGTGGGCGCAATTCTGCATCTCGACCTCGTCTGGCAGCTCGCCGACACGATGAACGCCGCGATGGCAATCCCCAACCTCATCGGCCTGCTTTTGCTGGCCGGTGTTACGCGCAGGTTGACGCGCGAGTACATCGCGAAAAAAAAGAGTGACAGGCTCTCAGGCGGCTCTGCTGGGCCACCAGAGCTGATCTCCTGATCTCCTGGTCTTCTGAAGCGGGGCCGATCGTTGACGGCGGGGGCGCAGTTGCGGTACGGTAAATACGTGGGTCCCCAAGGTAGTTGCTCCTCCCCCCCTTCCCTCTAGCGGTAATAGCGAGGATCGAGAACTGCTTCACTCGAGAGGGGAGTGATGAGGATGATGCGAAACAACCGCGGTTCCTGGTTGGGGGGCCTGGCAATACTCGCCACGCTCACTCTGCTACCCACTTCCGCCCTCGCCCAGACCCCTGATCAAGGCGAGATTCCTGCCCGCTTGCGCCATTTCGAGGGTACCGTCTCGATTCAGCGCGCTGCCGTGGGAACAACCGAGAGCGCTCTGAACAACCTGCCGGTATCGAAAGGCGACCGCGTCTGGACCGATGCTGATGGACGGGTCGAGATCGTGTTCAACGATGGGTCGACGCTCTGGCTCGATCACAGCACGACGATCGATGTCGTCAGCCTCAGGCCCCGCCTGCGCGATCCCGAGGCCATTCTCCGTCTCTGGTCGGGCAGCGTGTACCTGCAAAGGACCGTGCCGCCGACGGGCTCGCTACTCAAGGAGCTCCGCGTCGACTCGGGTGCGGGGAGCGTGCTCGTCGAAGGGCATGGGCTCTTCCGCATCGATGTCGACGACCAACAGCGTGTCTGGCTGTCGGTTTACAGCGGCCTTGCTGACCTCATCTCTGGTGGTCTGATCGAGTCCCTGAGTGCAGGCGAGCAAAGCTACGCCGAGCTTGACAGCGCGCCGGCACACTCCGTCGCGTTCAATACCGCCGAGCAGGACGACTTCGCCGCCTGGCGAGGCCAGTTGGTGGCACAGAATGCGCCGACGGAGCGATACGTTCGCGAGGTAGTCAACTATGTTCCCGAAGAGATCGTGCACCATGCTTATGATCTCGAGGGCTACGGGAGCTGGACCTATTACGACACCTATGGCTCGTGGGGCTGGCGGCCCACCGTTGCAGTCGGTTGGAGCCCCTATCGTAACGGCCGATGGGTCTATTCCTGGGCCGGATGGATTTGGGTTCCCTTCTCGCATTGGGGCTACGTGACAGCCCACTACGGGCGCTGGGACTATGTTGGTTCCTACGGCTGGTGCTGGTTTCCCGGCAGGAGATGGGGTCCGGCATGGGTGCAGTGGTATGTGTCGCCTCACCATGTCGGCTGGGCGCCGCTGAACTACTACAACCAACCTGTCGTGAGCATCAACGTTTACGGAGACGTCTATGGTGGCGTTCATGTCGGTGGCCGCTACGCGACCGGTGGTGTCGGCGGTCGACGCCGGGCAATAGGGCCTCAGGGCTCGGCCTCGGGTAAGGCCAAAGTGGTGAATGGTCTCGGCTATACGGCGGGCAAGGAGCGCGCATGGACGTTCGTCGAAGCGGGACAGCTAGGGGCTAAGAATGCGGGCAGCGTAGCCCTCGATCGAAAGGCGGCAGCGGCCGTCGCGAAGTCGCAAGATGGCTCGCGGGCACTGATCGCCGGCCCGCTGAGAGCTCGCACCCCGATCAATCTGGCTCCTGGCTCAGCCAATGCACGCAATGCCGTGGCCCGCTCCATGGCGGGCGATAGGGCCGGCGCAGCGGGTACCAGGGTCACCACTCGATCCGCGGGATCCAGGGCCTTGCCTGGTAGTAGCGAGGTGCGGCGGCCCGCGGCACCGATGGCGCGCGGCAGCTCTGCTTCGAGGCAGGCCGCATCGGCAACCCGCGCTCTACCTAGGGCTTCATCCGCATCCGGCCGAACGACGGGACAGGCGGGGGCTCGCTCGCCCAGCGAACGCGCCAGCACTCGCAGCGCGTCGCCACGCGCAAGCACCAGCCGTCCCAGCTCGACTCTGCGGCCAAGCCAGTCGAGCATCCGTCGGGCCAGCCCGCCCCGGTCGCAAACCATGCCCGGGTCTCGTCCGCCCACTGTGCGGAATCGGCCCGCGGCATCGAAAGGATCTTCGACCGTGCGCTCCTCTCCGACTCGGCCCAGCATGGGCAGAGCCTCCCCTTCGGTGGCTCGACCCGGCTCGGGCAGTGTGTTCCGTTCAGTACCTCGACCGAGCGCGGGCAGATCTTCTTTCCCGGCAGGCCGGTCGAGCGTGAGGAGCCCAACCGGCGGTAGCCGGACCGCGGCGCCACGGGGAAGCCGTGTGTCGGGACCCACGGTGTCGAGGCCCAGGGTGACTCGACCCAGTTCGGGCACGAGGGCGCCCAAAGCCGGATCGGCGAAACCGTCGGGCCGCGGCGCTGCGCCACGCAAGGCTAAGCCGAAGGGCGGCTAGGCGGCTCCTTGGACAGCCTCGTGTGTCTGGTGTGAGGTGCAGGAAAGCCGCCCTTACACCAGACACACATGAGCGGAATAGTGACTCTCCATATCGCTTGCAATCCACTAAACCCTAGACTACCATCGGCATATTCGCTGGGTTCTAATACGCACCTAGCCCTGCCTGGACCCCAATCAAATGAAGGTTGTCAGCCACAAGTTCGAGGTAAACAGCGAGGAGCGCCTCGACCTCATCGACTTGACCCAGAGAGTGCGCGAGCTATTCAACGGCTCCATGGTCAAGGAAGGCATGCTGTACCTGCATTCGATGCACACGACCACTGCCATCATGATCAACGAGTGGCAGCAGGCGTTGCTCGATGACCTCAAGTCCTTCTTGCGCGACGTGGTCGACGACAAGGATTACTTCTGGCACAACGATCCCGAGCACAGCGACTGCGTGCGTAGCAATGCAGCCTCGCATTTGCGCTCTTCGTTGCTGTCGCACAACGTCATGGTACCGATCGAGGAGGGCAAGCTGGTACTCGGGCAGTGGCAGAGCATCATCTTCGCCGAGCTCGACGGGCCTCAGAAGCGATCGGTCTTCGCCCAGATCATCGGCAATTAGCCCCCGCGGTCGAACCAGTCCATCTGGAAGCACGGCCGTGGTGACTCTGCCCACCGGGCTCAACAAGCCTGAATTTCTCATCACCCTCCTGCTGCGGTCGTGTAGAGGTCCGCGCGACGAAGCGTGATGAGAAATGCGGGCTAGCTCTCGCGCGGCGTGTGATAGGCGATGCCGAGCACCGTCCCCCAGAGTAAATGCCATACGGCGAGAGCTAGGGGGAAGACGCTGTCCCATTCGCTTCCGAAGACACCGCCACCATAGATCAATGGGAACAGCGTCAGTCCCGAGACCAGACACAACACGCCACCCCAGATCATGCCGCGCGCCCAACCCGGTCCCGGCAGAAGGGCCTGAATGTACAGGGCGTAGAGCAATGCCATGACGACTCCGCTGCCGAACATCTGCAGCAGGCCTACCGTCCAGGCAAAGGACACGGAGGCACCCTCCGGGGCCAGGATGCTGCCGTTGAGAGTGGCCAGGTCGATCCGCGGCAAGTTCAGGCTCGGGAACCATGTGCCCGCCACCACGGCTACAAATGTGGCCAGCAATCCTCCCCAAACAGCGGCTCGAACCTCTCCCGCCTGCATGCCTGCCTCCTTGCTTGCTGCGTCCGGCGCGCAATACCAACGCGCAACATCGGAGTTGCCCCTAAGGCTACCTCTAGTTCCAGCTCAGCCAGCTATCGCTGTCCGCTTCGAGCTCGATGCGATCCCTGAACGACTCCCAGGTGAAGTGCCGATGGGTGATGCGATCATCATCAGGCGCCCAGCACCAGAGCATGTTGGGGTCGGGAGAGCGAAAATCGACGGTGAATATCCCCTTCGGTTGCGCTCCGATCTGCAGGATCGCCTCGGCCCAATCGTTGAGCAGGGCCCGTGTCTCAGACTCCAGGCTCGTTCCCTCGCCCTCCGCTTCGGTCTCTTGGTAGGCCGAACGGAGCGAATGCAACCGTTCTTGCGTCTCACGGGTCAGATGAGCCACCGCGGGCAAGACCTCATTGGCCTCGTCGAGGGTGAAAATTCGATACGGATAATACATCGATGCTCTGCGGTTTCACCGGGAATATTTGCGAACCGGAGGTGTTCGCTGTTCCGGTGATCTTCGTTGCCGGCTAGACTTTATCATGCTCGCGGAAGGCCGTCATCGACCATCCTGCTCGGCCGTATTCGCCTTGTATTCGCTCGACGTGTCGATCCGACCCCGTCGATCTTGCGATAGGTCGCCTGGGAGCCTATAGTCAAATTTCAGACTTATCTCAGGGCGCGCGGGGTCAGCCCCCCACAACCGACCCTCCGCCCAAGGGATTCCGGGAGCCACCCACCGCCCACCCCACCGGAATCCCTGCGTCTACCGACCGGTCACCATCGAGCGCGTCGGCCAGGATGCAAGGGCCTTCTCTGTGGGAGACAGAATCGGAGAACCGAAGATGAGCTTCGAGAATTTCGCAATGGAGCGGTACCAGTCGACCTTCGAGCACGAGGTCCTCTTCAATCTGTCAGAGAGTGGCGTCGAGCCCCTCACCCTCGAAGAGTTGCTCGAGATGAGCGGCACCTCGGTAGAGTCATTTCTCTCCATTTCTCTTGAATACAACAATTCGCGCGGGACGCCGATGCTGCGCGAGCGCGTTGCCTCGATCTACCCCGGGGCGAATGCCGCGAACGTCTTGGTTACCAATGGAGGTGCCGAGGCTAACTACATACTCACGTGGGGCCTGCTGTCCCCCGGCGACGAGCTCGTTTTCCAGACGCCCAACTTCATGCAGGTCGGGAGCCTGGCGAATAACTTTGGAATCGACGTGAAGCCTTGGCCGTTGCGAGAGGATCGCGGTTGGTTGCCCGATCCGGATGAGCTCGACACTCTCGTAACCGACAAGACCAAGGCGATCCTCGTCACCAATCCCAACAACCCGACCGGCTCGATCCTGCCGGAATCGATCATGGATGACATCGTCCGCGCCGCAGAGCGTGTGGGAGCGTGGATCATCGTCGACGAGATCTACCGCGGGGCAGAGTTCGAGGATCGCGAGACCACGACATTCTGGGGCAGGTCAGACCGTGTCCTCGTGACCGCGGGACTGTCCAAGGCTTACGGATTGCCTGGATTGCGACTCGGTTGGACAATCGTCCCAGAGGAGCTCGTGGAAGGTCTCTGGGCACACAAGGATTACACGACGATCTCCATGGGAACCATGAGTGATCGGCTGGCAATCGCCGCATTACACGAAGACGTCCGCCCGCGCATCAAGGAACGTACCCGGGGAATCCTCAACGCGAACTGGAAGGTCATCGAGGCATGGTTGCAGGATCGAGCCGATACGTTCGAGTGGATTGATCCCAAGGCTGGCGCTATCGTCTACGCGCGCTACGATCTACCCATCGAGTCGATGGCGCTTGCCGAACGCCTGCGCACTGAGGCGGACTGCCTGATCGTGCCGGGCGCTCATTTCGACATGGAGCCCTATGTTCGATTGGGATTTGGACCGCGAGTATCGAAGCTCGAGCTTGCCTTGGAGCGTTGTGCCCAGGTGGTAGATCCGCTCCGTCAAAGCACCTGAACACTTGATCAAGGGGAGCAATGACGTCATGTCCACGGTGAGGGTGTTCTCTGGCATTCAGCCAAGCGGCGAGCTCCACATCGGCAATTGGTTCGGCGCGATTCAGAACTGGGTTCGGCTGCAGGACGAATACGACTGCATCTACTGCGTCGTCGACTACCATGCGATTTCCGACCAGTTCGGTCCCGAGGCGAAACGCTTCAGAACAGCCCAGGGAGAGTCGCTGCCGGAGCGTACGCTGCGCATGGCGGGCGATCTGATCGCGTGTGGGATCGACCCGCAGCGGTCGGTTCTTTTCGTCCAGTCGCATGTCCCGGAGCACACTGAGCTCGCATGGATCTTCGCCTGCATCGCCTCTTATGGTGACCTGGCGCGGATGACGCAGTTCAAAGACAAGTCGGACAGATCGGCCTACGTCAGCGTTGGCCTGTTCAGCTATCCCGTGCTGCAGGCGGCCGACATCCTGTTGTACCGAGCCTCCCGAGTTCCCGTGGGCGAGGACCAGGTGCAGCACCTCGAGCTCGCTCGCCGCATCGGCCGTCGATTCAACAGCCTGGTCGGCGTTGAGTACTTCCCCGAGGTTGCGCCTCTGCTCACCGAGGGCAAGCGCATCATGTCACCGGCCGATCCCGCCCAGAAGATGAGCAAGAGCCTGGGGACCAAGCACTACATCGGACTCATGGAGGACCCCAAGGAGTCGTGGAAGAAGATTCGTTCGGCGGTGACCGACGTGGGACTCGAAGCCGGGCAGTCCATGAGTCCCGGGGTCACGAACCTGATCGACCTGTTGAGACTGTCTGCCCCTGCAGAGCTAGCTGACGATTTCGTCGCCCGTCATGCATCAGGCGAGTTGCTCTACGGTGATCTCAAGAAGGCGGTGGCGGAGAGTCTCGAAACCGCCCTTGCCGCGATCAGGGAACGCCGCGCTGAGCTCGGGGACGCTGAAGTCCGGGAGATCTTGGCCGAGGGTGCGAAGAAGGCAGGCAGAATCGCTCGCGAAACGATGGCCGAGGTGAGGGATCTCGTTGGAGTGGGGGGCGCGGCTAGCTGAGCAGCGTCCTCTCGACGAACGGCTTCAAGGATGGCTGCCGCCCGACGAAATCTCGATGAGCGGCTGCCGCCACAGGTCCGACAGCATTCCAGGGCTGATGATATGAGTCAGCTCTTCGGCAATCCCCGAGGACGGCTCGACCCGAAACCGCAATCGCAGCTCTCCGTCCGCGACAAACAGTTGATCCGGGGAATATGCGACCAGAAACGCCTCAGTGGGCCGGCTGCATGGCTTCGCGCAGAGGAACAGTCCCCCCACTCGGCTCTGACCGAAGCTCACTCGTTGCAGAACATAGCGTTCGATGGTGACGGTGCCCTGGCCCAGCACCCTTTCCCCCGAGCTGGTGAGCTCGACCAGGCGTGCATCAGCGTCAGGGCCACTCAAACGAATTCGCAGATCACGTGACTGAACATTCGTGATGTTGAGCTGCAGTGCACTGCCTCCAAACGCAGACAGTCCATTACACCCAACGGTAACAAGCAGTGCCAGCACCACGACGACAGGCACGATCCACGAGATCGATGCGAGCCACCCCAACCAACGCGACTGCATAGCCGCTCCTTTCCGCCTTTCCTCAATGATTATCTTCAACAATATAACGCGGTAGCCGGAGCTTAAAGGTGCCATGCAGATCGTGGCCGAGGAGGGCTTCGTATGTTCTGCCCCGGTTGCTAGTCGATCTCGCCATCGAATAGCTTGCGGCCTTCGCACACGAGTCCCGCAACGCGCCCCTTGAGCGTCTCCATCAGAGCATCCGCGGCGGCACTGTCAGCCGGTTGCAGGGGCTCTCCCATTGCCACACCAACAGGGTGTCGCGTCAGCTTGCCGCCCCGCCTCCACATCTCATACGTTCCCCATAGCCCCACCGGAACGATCGGGGCACCCAGATGTTTGGCGAGAATCCCGGCACCTTTGCGGAACTCCTTGAGGTTGCCATCGATCGAGCGCCCACCCTCGGGGAATATGACCAAGACCATATCCCGGCGCAGTCCTTCCGCCGCTGCCTGCATCGCCTTCTCGAGCTGCCGGTTCTGGTCGATCGGTATGTTCCGGACGAGGCGGCCCATGCGGCTGCCGAACCAGCCTTCGAAGTACTCGCTATAACCAACGAAGAAGAGTCGACGAAAGACTCGCAACGGAAGCACCATAGCGAGCATGAGTGGGTCGGCATAGCTGAGATGGTTCGGGCACAGCATGAACGGATAGGCCGCCGGAAGATTTCCCTGCCCCGTCGATCGAAGGCCCGCAACGATTCGGTAGAGGAACCCTATGAGCCGGCCGAGGACCCAGAGGAAGGTTTCGGATACGGGTCGTCGCCGCAGGTAAGGATCCAACCCCTCCGGCTCCTGGGAGAGGATCCTCTCCCAACGATCCTGCTCGGGTAATTCGCGACTCCCCGCAGAACCCTCTTGGTACACTTGTCCTACCGCATCGAGCACGTCACCGACCGTGTGCAGCTCCCCGGCAACCTCATCTCCCAGGTCAACACCCATCGTGTCCTGAATCTCGGCGAACAACTCCACTCGATCGAGGGACTCGAGTCCCAGATCGAGGTCCAGGTGCTCTTCGCGCCCAATCTCATCACGATCCGCCAGCCGGGCGATCATTCCTGCTACCGTCACAACCCACTCGGGCTGGTCCGTCGCGACGGCAACGCCGGCTCCAGGCTCCACCCCGATCACCGGCTCTCCGGCCGCCATGCGCTCCCTGCCAGAGGCCTCCTGCTCAGCCGCCAGATCGCTGATTGCTTGCCTCTCGCGCTCCCTCCTCAGGGCGTCCTGTACGAGCTCAAACCGCTTCACCTTGTGTGTCGTCGTGCGCGGCAATGGCTCGTTTCTGATCTCTATGCTGGTAAGGCGGCGGGAGCTGGGCAGCTCTGCGGCCAGACCATCGAGCTCCCACTTGACCATTTCCCGGATATTGACGTATCCACGGCGCCGGGCAGCCTCGCGGTCGGGAACGATCACTGCATGCAGGCGTTCTCCTCTTCCCTCAGCGTCCGGAAGACCGACGATTGATAGCTCCTCGATCAGCTCGCAGGCAGAATAGTGATCCTCGAGCTCATCAGGGAAGATGTTCTTCCCCGATGCGAGGACAATCATGTCCTTCGCGCGTCCGGTAACCTGAACGAATCCATCGGCCTGAATACGGCCCAGGTCGCCGGTCCTCAGCCAGCCATCGACGAGAACCTCGCTGGTCGCCTGTGGATTCTTGTAGTAGCCCTCCATGAGGTTCGGGCCGCGGGCCCAGATCTCACCGATCCCGTCTTGATCCGGCTCATGAATCTCGATGTCAACACCGGGTATCGGAGGGCCGATCGCATCACCGCGTAGGGCGTCGAGGGGGCTGATGGCGAGAATGGCTGTGGATTCCGTGAGCCCATATCCCTGCGCCATTGGGAATCCCCAGTCGAGGAAATCCTCGACAACTGGTGCGCTGATTTTGGCGGCTCCAGTGACGAAAAGGCGGAGATCGTCGCCGAATGGGCGGCGGATCGCGGGCAGCAGTACGGGGCCAAGGTTCAGCCCGAATCGCCGCCGGCCAACTCGCACGATACCCAGGAGCAGGCGCGCTGCACGACCTCGCAGACCGCTGAGTGCGCTGATCTGGCTTTTGACACGGTCGTGGAATCGGTAGAAGAAGGCTGGTACGCAGATGAACACGCTGATCCGATACTGCCGAAAGGCGGCGAGAATCTTCTCGGCGGTGAGCTCCGAGAGGAACACCACCGTGGCCCCTACGAATGCAGGCCCGAGGCAGTTGGTAATCAACGGCAACACGTGGAACAGCGGCAGGATCCCGAGGAGCCTGTCGTCAGGGCCGAATCTCACGACCTCGAGCCCCGAGGATATATTCACCGCCCAAGACGAGCGTCGGATCATTACGCCCTTGGGATCGCCGGTGGTTCCCGAGGTGTAGCTGATGGTCGCGGTCTCAACAGGCGATGGGAAGGGTGCCCAACCGGCATCATCAGGCAAAGGGTATTCGGCCACCAAGGAGTCGAAGGAGCGCGACGCTCGTACCTCGGAGGGGAGTTCTACACTGGCCCGGCCAGATCCTCGGGCAGCTTCTATATCCCCGGAATTGTACGGCTCGCCATCCCACCGCAAGCTCCCCTCGGTGTCGACCTGCAGGAGCGCAGGAGGCGCTTGCAAACCGCTGCATGCTTCGGTGAGCTTGTCGAGATGCTCGGCATTGGTCAGACAGGCGACCGCCCCGGAGTGCTCGAAAAGGAGACCGATAGCCTTGCTGTCGAGCTGAGTATCGAGCGGAACAACGGTACCGCCGGCGTACCAGATAGCAAGAAAGGCCATCGGCCATGCTGGGCGGCTATCCATGCCGAGCGCGACGCGTTCCCCACTGCCGTACCCGGCCTCATGAAGTGCGTGCCCGAACCGCTGGACCCGGTCGATCAATCCCGCGTAGGTGAGATGGATGTCGCCGCGATCTCGCACCCATTCGAAGGCAGGGTGATCGGGTCGGTCGAGCGATTGCTCGTAGATTGTCGCTAGAGGATCTGCTTCCTTTCCATGCATGACCGGGAAGTATAACTTTGCACGACGCGAGTTTCCTATTCTTGCCCTGTCCAAAAGGGGATTCAACGATGCCGTCCATCTCGCTCGCGAGGTTTCGGGAGCTCGTCGGCGAAGCGCTCGACGGGCTTCCCGAGGAGTGGGCGAATCGACTCGACAACGTGGCGATCGTCGTCGAGGACGAGGCCAGCGACGCTGACCTGGCGGCTGTCGGTATCAATCCGGAGACGGGTGGGGAGTTACTCGGCCTCTACCAAGGTGTACCACTCGATGAGCGGAGCGTATTCTATTCCGCCCTACCCGACCGCATCGTGATCTACCGTGGGCCGATCCTGCGGGTTGCGCGCTCGCGGCAAGACATCCTACGGATGGTCCGCGAAACAGTGCTGCACGAGCTCGGCCACCACTTCGGGCTGAGAGAGGAAGATCTGCCCTTCTGAGGGCAATCTTCATTCGAGTTAGCCTCCGCTCAGCATCGCCTTCATGACGTAGCGCGCAATCATCGGATTCTTACGCAACCGGCGAACGGAGTAGGCGTACCAACTCGGTCCGAAGGGCACACCGACGCGTACTCGGTGGCCTTCGTCCAGGATCATACGACGGAGGTTGGGCAGGACTCCGTGGAGCATCTGGAACTCGTAGGCGTCGGGCTCCAAGCCCAGGCGATCGATAACCTGGAACGCCTCTCGAATGAGGCGCTCATCATGGGTAGCGATACCAACGTAGCATCCGGCCCCGAGCAATTCCTCGAGCAACCTCGTGTAGTTGTCACGGATATCCTCGGCATCGGTGCAGGCGATGTCAGGAGGCTCGATATAGATGCCCTTGCATAGGCGAACGTTCGCATTCACCTTGGTCAGAGCGCGTACATCGTCGAGGCTCCTGTGTAATCGGGCCTGAATCACGACCCCGACGTTCTCGAACTCCTCCTGAACCTGGTAGTACACATCCAGCGTATCGGTTGTGCACGATGCGTCCTCCATGTCGATGCGAACGAAGTTCAGGTAGCCGGAAGCGGTGTCGAGAAGGGCACGCAGGTTGTCGCGGGAGAAGTCCTTGTCGAGCTTTAGTCCGAAGTGCGTAAGCTTGATGTGGATGTTGCTATCGAGGCTGTCCCCGTCGATGGCCGCCAAGACCTCCTGGTAATCGCGCACCGCCTGCTCGGACTCTTCCCTCTCCTGCACGAACTCCCCGAGAATGCTCGTGGCCACCATGAAGCCTTCACCGTTCAGCTCGCGAACGGCCTTTATCAAATCATCGAGCGACTCACCGGCAATGTAGGAGCGCGCTATGCGGCGCACAATGGGCTTAGGTACCAGGGGAAGCGAAGTGGCGACCAGTCGATCGAAAACGTTCATTGGGCAGCCCGGGTGTGAAAGGTGTCCGGTATCATACATGCTCGATGTTGGCCGACGGACACGAGGCAAGACGCCTGGGCCGAAACTACCCACAGCACCTGCAACCGGAGTCTAACGGGATGAGCTATGACGGCATCAGCCAGAACATCGATCGGCAGGTCAAGAGCTTGCAGGTGGTTTGCATAGCATTCGCCTCGAGCTTGCTGATCTACGCCGGATTGGCATGGACGTTGGTCGAGGTTCTCGGATTCCAGGCCCTCGTCGAGCTCGATCCCACCATCAGAACCACGATCGCGGTCGTGGCCTTGGCAGCATTGCCGGCAGCCGAGATGCTCACCCGGATGCTGCGGGCGAAAGCTGCGGCTGTCGGGCAGGAAACCGGCGCAGAGGTGGCCCTGCAGTCTTACTCCCAGGCAGTGATCGTCGGGTTCGCGATGCGCGAAGCTTGTGGCGTCATCGGCCTCGTTTTGTCGCTCTTGACCGGTAGCTGGCTCTGGGCCGTTACGCTCTCGGCGGTCGCGCTGGTCGCGATGCTGGTGGCGTGGCCCCGCTCCCATACTGTGGAGGAATGGCTCCTCCAGCAACCCGGCGCGCGACGAGGCTGACCATTAGCCTGGATTTCTCAACGGGTCGTGGCTGCGCGTGCGCCATGGCGCGCGATGACTGCGTTGCGCTTGATTCGAGTGCTCGACGTACTGCACGAGCACGCCTCCGCGCTCGAACCTGCGCGCGCCTTGTCCTCGCGGCCCTGGCACCCGCTCGCTTCACGACCCGTTGAGAAATCCGGGCTAGCCCACCGCACTTTTCTCGATCATGGTGGCGAGCTCTCGGATCGTGTCGGGCGCGTGACCCGCGTAGTGGTTGTTGGCGTACAGGAAAGCTGCGTTGACTCTCGGCAGCAACTTGCCGATGAGCTCCGCCCAACGACGCAGGCGCGAGGATTGATCCAGCACGACCCGGTCGAAGGTCGTGGTCACCGCGTCGATGGCCTTGCGATCACCGATTAATCGTCCGTAGACGAAATCGGTCGTGATGACATCGATTTCCTCGGCGACAGCGGCGGGGTGCGGCATGTAGGACAGGTCGGTCATGACCAGGGCAGTGTGGTGGCGCCGCAAGATCCCGCACAGCTCCGGCGTCAGCCAGTCGCGATTGCGAATCTCCACCGCGTATCTGAAGCGATCGGGCAGACCTGCCAGGAACTGTTCGAGAAGGGACAGGAAGGGGGCGGAGCTGGTGAACGCCTGTTTGTTGAAGTAGGGGAACTGCAGCACCAGGGGACCACACTTCGCCCCGAGAAGATCCATGACATCGAGGAACTGATAGAGATCGCGGCCCGTTTTTTCGGGATCGAGCAGAACGGTGGCATCTGGTTTGGACCCCTGCCCTGCATGAACGATCGAGCGTGGGAACTTGGCGGCAAGTGTGAAGCCATCCGGCGTTTTGCGATCCCAGCCGCTGACCATTTCCCTGCTGGGAATCCTGTAGTAGGTGACGTTGGCCTCAACGGTAGTAAACTGGCTGGCGTAGTAGGTGAGATAGTCGCCGGAGGCGGTACCTTGCGGATAGAAAACACCCTCCCAGCTTTCCTCCGACCAGCTAGCGGTGCCGTACTGCAGTTCACCCATGAGGCTTGGCCTCCGTTTACAGCCTCCCACATCGCCGGTAGGAGGTGGCCGTCGTCAGCCGCCGCTGCCTGTCTCAAAAGAGAGGAATGTGATGAGCCCGAAGGACCGGCGACCAAAACACAAGAACAAGAAATCGAAAAAGCGTCAGCCTGATAGACACGAACTCTATCAGCTGGCGGTGCAGGAGCCCGAAGCTGACATCGAGTTCCTTCAGAATACCTTCCATGCCCGCTACGACAGGATACCGCACCTACTGCGCGAGGATTTTGGCGGCACGGCGTACCTGGCCAGCTCCTGGGTAGCCGACAACGAAGCGAACCTCGCCTGGGCCATCGACCTGGATAACGAGCCGCTCGAGTGGGGTGCGAAGCACAATGCTGCCCGCCTCACGGATGCTCAGCAGGATCGCCTGGCGCTCGTTGAGGGCAACGTGCTCGACCCCCAGGATCCACCGGTGGATATCATCGCGGCGTTCAATTTCTCCTACTTTACATTTAAAAGGCGCCGGCAGATGTTGCAGTACTTCAGGCAGGCGCATTCGAACCTCCGAGAAGAGGGGCTGTTCGTGCTCGACCTTTACGGCGGGCCCGAGGCACAGCAGCTCATCGAGGAATCAACGGAGCACGACGACTTTTCCTACGTGTGGGATCAGGATGAATTCGACCCCATCAGAGGGCGAATGGTCTGCTACATCCATTTCGATTTTCCGAAGGGCAAACGTATCGAAAAGGCATTCACCTACGATTGGCGCCTGTGGACGTTGCCCGAGCTTCGCGACATTCTCGAGGACGCCGGCTTCGCCGGCAGCGAGGCCTACTGGGAGGGTATTGACGAAAACGGCGACGGCGATGGGATCTATACCCATCAGGAAAGCGCCGAAAACACCGACTCCTGGATCGCCTATATCGTAGGTTACAAGTAGGAACCACCTGTTCAGGGCCGTCGCAGTGCCCTGTCGATGCCAATCCGCAGGCCGTCTTTTTCACTCGCCAGTCCACGCGCCATGCGCGGAGTGTTGAAAACGGCGGACGCCCTGCCTCGCCGGTCCACGAGAATCAGTCCGGCATGCCCTTGCACTCTGGCCAGGCGGGCGAGCGCAGAACGACCGGCTCTTGCCGGCGTGGACCCGGCAGCCATCCGATCGATGGCAGCCTTGGCCAAGGACACCCGCAGGATGGCCTCCCCCCACCCCGTCGAGGACACAGCGCCAACCTGATCGTCCGCGTAGGTGCCTGCCCCGATGATCGCCGAGTCACCGACCCTCCCCGGTTCCTTGTCCTGCGTGCCACCGGTCGAGGTGGCGGCCGCCACATGTCCTTCTCTGTCGATAGCCACCGCCCCGACCGTGCCGAAATGGTCCGGCTCGTCAGGTGCCTCGAATTCATGCTCGACGAGCTCTCTCTCGCCTCCACGGACGCGCTCATAACGGTCGAGCTCTCGCCCAACCAGCAGAGAGCTGGTCCTACAGAGCCCTATTCCTTCCTGCCGGGCGTACCTTCTTGCGCCGTCGCCCACCAGCAAGACATGCGGCGAGTCATCCATGACGCGCCGAGCCAGCAGAATCGGATTCCTGACACCCTGCACCGCGGCGACAGCGCCCGCCTCGAGAAACGTGCCCTCCATGATGGAAGCATCGAGCTCGACGGTGTTGGCGCGGCTCAAATGCGCTCCCTTGCCGGCGTTGAAGGTGGGGTTGTCTTCGAGAAGTCTTACCGCCAGCTCAACGACGTCTACGGAGGTAGCACCACCCAGGAGACACTCCCAACTTTCGGTGAGCGCTGCCGCCATGCCTTTCAAGCTTGCGTCGACGTGGTCATCCGGCACATTCCACGCACCCCCGTGGATCGCTAGAGCAATGGGCACACCCCATCTCCTGTTGCTAGGTTGCCCTGCGCTGCACTCCTAGCTGGCCGGTCTGGAAGCGTGATGGGCCCGCTAGAAACGCAGTAGAGCACCGATGGGCGCCGCCCCCGCGAGGAGCTCGAGTGCGCCGCGGCTGCGGACGAGCTCGAGGTCAGCCTCTTGATCGAGGGCTCGTTCGAGCGCGACGTCGACGATGTCGTCGACGATAGCGAGCGGGCTGCCGCAACTGCGGCAATCGCCTGCATCCTGGATCGACATCATCCCACAATGCAGGCACTCACCACCGGCCACCTGATATCGGTCATCAACGACCAGCTTCATGACCCGCTTTTCGACGAGGGCGCGAAGGGTGTCTTCGATCCCCCAGATCCCTCGGCCTGACGATACAGCCTCCTGGATCTCCTCGATCGTGCTCTCCTCCTCGCGCGCTTCAACCTCTTCCCGCAGCGGCCGGATCTTCTCCCGGATTTCCTTGGCCGGGGCGTCGATCGGCACCGAGAAAGTGCCATCGAGCCGATTGGCCGCAATCGCCGGCAAGTGATCCTTGTATTCGACCAAGACCTCCTTGCTTCCCGACACCAGAAGGTGTTTGGCCGAGAAGCGCTCGATCAGCAAGGAGGTGGCATGACCAACGGCACTTGCGTGCCACATCACGTGCGCGTCGTGCTGTCGCTGGAAACGCATCTGGCTCCAGCCGCCTTGCTTCTGGTGCGGCGGCGTGTCCTCGAACAGATCGAGCACCTCGAAGATGGACCCATGTTGACCCACGAACAGGCGAGCGTGCCGATTGTCGAGCAGGACCACCACATACTGATCGTGCTCGTCGAGTATGCGCACGAGCGGGCGCAGAAAGGGACGCCTCCCGATCTCCATGCGATTGCGAATCTGCAACGGCACGGGGACGAGCCACCAAAGATCGATGGGCTCGCAGGAGAAGACCGCCACACCCCTCTCGAGATCAGGAATCTTCTCGTCGAGCATGCGCTCGATCTTTTCGATTTCGGCGCTCGCGGCGTCTGCGGAGATCGAGGTTGGCTGCCGCTCGAGAGCAGCACGCGACATTGACTTGAATGCCACAGACCATGCTCGTTTCAGCCGCTTCCGTGGGCTCAGGTTGAGATAGAGGCTAACGATCGGAGCGCCGTCCGATTCCAGGGTGGCGAGTTCCTGCAGACGTTGCCGGGTAAGTAGATTGAAGGGTGACCGCTCGACCAGCTGGTCAACCTGCCGCTTCAATGCCTCCCGTTCAGACACTCCGAGAGTGGTTCCCATATCACTCACCTCCACGAGGTCGGACACACAAACCTCGTCCGTCAAGTATGAGGGGGATGAGGGCGGCGACGTGCGCGCTCTGAGATCGCACTGGACCGGCTGCAGCACGTGCGCGGCAGCGCTGGGCTGCGGCAACGTTCGGGCCCATCAGAGAACTTCCCACATCTTCTATCATTGGCCCGGATTGTAGAATTCGCAAGGCCTGATGCGGGTATAGGTACCCAGATACAATGTCGAGATGCGCGAAGCCCCTTCCCCCGAGATGCGCCGCCTGTATTTGCTTGCCCGCATGCACGGCGTGCAACGGTCCTATTGGAGCCTTTCCGGTGATCGCATAACCGCTTCTCCGGAGGCCCTTCTGGCCACGCTGCGAGCCTTGGCGGTCCCGGTGGATAGCTTCGGTGATCTCGAGGACGCGATCACCGAGAAGCGGCGCGACTACTGGCATAGCCTCTGTGAGCCTGTGCATGTCTCATGGGACGGCCAGGGAGGCGAGATTGTCGTCCGCATCCCCGCACATCTTCGCGAGCGCCCCCTGCGATGCCAACTCCGGGGGGAAAGCGGTGATCTGCGTGAGTGGGAGACTCTCCCCACCGATCTGCCGGCCCGTCGAGAAGTGGTCCTCGACGGACAACGCTACTCGGCCAGCATGCTCGCCTTGCCGGATAATCTCGCGCTCGGCTATCACCACCTTCGCTTGGAGATCGGCGATTGTACCTGTGAGAGCGCCCTGATCGCGGCGCCGTCGAAAATTTCCGTGCAGCCGGATGGTGCCGAGTGGGGAGTCTTTCTGCCCCTCTACGCGCTGCACTCGCAACGCAGCATGGGAATCGGGGATTTTACGGACTTCGAGGATCTGCTGCGCTGGGTCGTTTCGCTGGGCGGAGACACGGTAGGCACCTTGCCCCTCTTGCCCGCCTATCTGGATGAGGCTTTTCAGGCCAGTCCTTACTCTTCAGCGAGCCGGTTGTTGTGGAACGAGCTATACGTCGATCCAACAGCGGTGCCCGAGCTGCAACAAAGCAGTGAAGCAAAGGCATTGCTGGCGTCTGCCGATTTCCGCCGACAGGCAGACGAGCTGAGGTCTGCGGATTGCGTGCCCTACCGTGAAGTTGCTGCTCTGCGCCGCAGCGTACTGGATGCGCTGGCCAAGTCTTTCTTCGGTCAGAAGGCACAGGACAGCTCGCGGCAGGTCCAGTACCGACGTTTCATGGAAGACAACCCGAGAGTCGCGGATTACGCCGCTTTCCGGGCCACCATGGAGTCCGAGGGAGGGGCCTGGCCATCCTGGCCGGCACACCTACAACAAGGATGCCTGGAGCCGTTGGGCGAGCACATGGAAGTTGCTCGCATGTATGCGTATGGCCAATGGCTGGCGCACGAGCAGCTGGGTCGGGTTGCTGCCACCGCTGAGGAATTGGGTGCCTCCCTGTACCTCGACGTGCCCCTAGGAGTGCCCTACGACTCCTACGATGTGTGGCGTCATAGGGAGCTTTTTGCCACAGCCTCGACCGGTGCCCCACCTGTCTTTTTCACCGGACAGGATTGGGGCTTCCCTCCGCTCCATCCAGAGGCCCTACGCCGGCAGGGGTATCAGTACTTGATCGACAGCCTCCGGCACCACCTGCAGTTCGCCCGGCGCCTGCGCATCGACCACATCATGGGATGCCACCGGCTGTTCTGGATCCCCGAGACATTCGACGCACCGCAAGGGGTCTATGTTCGCTACCACGCCGAGGAAACCTTCGCCATTCTTTGCCTCGAGGCACATCGTCATGGGGCGATGATCATCGGGGAGGACCTCGGCACTGTCCCGGAGATCGTACGCGAGGCCATGGCGCGTCACGGCATACGCAGAATGTACACCCTGCAAACCGAGCTGACTGAAAACCATGAGCGCCCGTTGCCTGAGCCACCGCGGCAATCTCTCGCCAGCCTGAACACCCACGACATGCCCCCCTTCGCGGCCTTTCTCGAGGCTGCCGATATCGAGGACCTGCTGGATCTCGGCCGCCTCGACGAAAGCCGCGCCGGGCACGAAAAGAAAAAACGCGGCGCGCGGGTGCATGCCTTGATACACTTCCTGCGCTCTCGAGGATGGCTAGAAGGTGAATCGACTGACGCCGGCAGCCTGATGCGCGCGTGTCTGTCGTGGCTGGCTGCTAGCCCCGCCTCCTCGGTGATCGTGAACCTCGAGGATCTCTGGCAGGAGACAATGCCACAGAACGTCCCGGGCACCACAACGGAGCGCTTGAACTGGCAGCGCCGGGCTCGCTACTCCCTCGAGGAGATGAAAAGCGATCCGGCTGTCCTTGAGCAGCTTCAGCGTGTCAACGAGCTGCGCAGGGCACGCAATAATAATGCAGGTGAAGCAGTCGATCGAATGAGTAGGCGTGAACCATGAGCGAATCCCCGCATCTCCTGTCCATCGACTGCGAACACTCGCTGTTCAGCGATGACGATTTGCACCTCTTCAACGAGGGCACGCACCGGCGCCTCTACGAGAGGTTGGGCGCTCACCCCCAGGTTCGGGACGGGGCCCTGGTGGGCACCAATTTCGCGGTCTGGGCTCCGAACGCGGAACAGGTATGCGTCGTGGGGGACTTCAACGACTGGGAGGGTGGCAGGCATGCACTACGCCCGCGCCAGAGCTCGGGGATCTGGGAGGGCATGATCTCAGGCCTGGGCCCGGGACAGCGCTACAAGTTCCACGTCACCTCACGCCGCCATGGCTACGAGGTAAACGAGGCAGATCCGTTCGCCTTCGCCACCGAATGCCCGCCCCACACCGCCTCGGTTATCTCGGATTTGAGCTACGACTGGCAGGACGAGAGCTGGATGGCGCAACGCGCCTGGCACAATTCGCACAACGCCCCGATTTCCATCTACGAGGTACACCTCGGATCCTGGCGTAGGGTCTTGGAGGATGGCAATCGATCCTTGAGCTACCGTGAGCTGGCCGAGGAGCTGGTGAGCTATGTGCAGCACATGGGCTTCACCCACGTCGAGCTCCTGCCGATCATGGAGCATCCCTTCTTCGGATCTTGGGGATACCAGTGCACCAGCTACTTCGCGCCCAGCAGCCGCTACGGCTCACCCCAGGATCTGATGCATCTGATCGACGTCTTTCACGACAATGAGATTGGCGTCATCCTCGACTGGGTGCCGTCACACTTCCCCACGGACGAGCACGGGCTCGGCTATTTCGACGGCACGCATTTGTACGAGCACGCCGACCCACGCAAGGGGATTCACCCCGATTGGACGAGCTACATCTTCAACTATGGGCGGGATGAAGTGCGTTCATTTCTGATCTCGAGCGCACTGTTCTGGCTCGATAAGTACCACGCCGATGGGCTGCGCGTGGACGCCGTGGCTTCGATGCTCTACCTGGACTACTCCCGCGACGAGGGCGAGTGGATCCCGAACCGGTACGGTAGTCACGAGAATCTCGAGGCCATCTCCTTGCTGCGAGGCATGAACGAAGCCATCTACGAGGAATACCCCGGTGCCCAGACCTTCGCAGAGGAATCGACCGCATGGCCAGGGGTGTCACGGCCGACCTACAGCGGCGGGCTCGGCTTCGGCTACAAGTGGGATATGGGGTGGATGCACGACACGCTCGAGTATCTGTCGAAGGACCCCATCTATCGGAAGTTCCACCACAAGCACCTGACGTTTCGCATGGTGTACGCGTATGCGGAGAACTATGTGCTGCCGCTCTCTCACGATGAAGTCGTGCACGGCAAAGGATCGCTGCTGGGCAAGATGCCGGGTGATGATTGGCAGAAGTTCGCCAACTTGCGGCTGCTGTTCGGGAGCATGTACGCACAGCCGGCAAAGAAGTTGCTTTTCATGGGGGGCGAGATCGGCCAATGGTCGGAGTGGCAGCACGACCACTCGTTGGATTGGAATCTGTTGCTCGGAGAGGCGCACGCCGGCGTGCAGCGCTGGGTCATCGACCTCAATCGTTACTATCGGCAGCAGCCGGCACTGTTCGAGCAGGACCTCGACCCGGCGGGCTTCGAGTGGATCGACGCGCACGACGTCGATGCCGGGACCCTCAGCTTTCTGCGCTGGTCAGGCAACGGAGAGTCGGTTGTCGCCGTGGTCTGCAACTTCACCCCGGTGCCGCGGCATGGGTATCGCGTGGGTGTTCCCCGCAGCGGGTATTGGAGTGAGAATCTCAACAGCGACGCGCTCGAGTACGGCGGCAGCGGGCAGGGCAACTTCGGAGGCCTCGAAACCTCCCCGGTCGAGGCACACGGTCGTTCCCAGTCCCTGGAAATTACACTACCGCCGCTCGCGATCGTCATGTTCGAGCACGTTGGCGACAAGGCCTGATGCAGCGTATGAGATGCGTCAACGTATGAGATACGCGAGCGTATGAGATACGTCTGCATCCATGGCCACTTCTATCAGCCACCGCGCGAGAACCCGTGGCTCGAGAGAGTCGAACTGCAGGAGTCTGCGGCTCCGTATCACGATTGGAATGAGCGCATCACCAAGGAATGCTACGGCGCCAACACGGCCGCCCGCATTCTCGACAGCGACGACCTGATCGTCAAGATCGTCAATAACTACGCGCGTATCAGCTTCAACTTCGGCCCTACCCTGCTTGCCTGGATACAAAGCGAGCACCCGGGAATCCACGCAGCCATCGTCGAAGCCGATCAGCAAAGTCTGAAGCGGTTCGGTGGGCACGGCTCGGCGATCGCGCAGGCCTACAACCACCTGATCCTTCCTCTCGCCACGCGGCGCGACAAGATCACCCAGGTAACGTGGGGGCGGCGCGACTTCGAGCACCGTTTCGGCCGAGCGCCCGAAGGCATGTGGTTGCCGGAGACCGCGGCCGATCTCGAGAGTCTCGAGATCCTTGCCGATCAGGGCATTCGGTTCACGATATTGGCACCACGGCAGGCGCGCCGGGTACGCAAGATCGGATCCTCCGACTGGCAGGAGTTGAGCGCCGAGAGCAGCCTCGACACGACGCTGTCCTATCGCCTGTCTCTGCCGTCGGGAGCAAGCCTGGCTATTTTCTTCTACAACGGCCCGGTAGCGCGGGCAGTGGCCTTCGAGGGTCTCCTGCACAGCGGCACACGCTTCACCGAGCGGCTCCTCCGTGCGTTCCCGGCTTCATCCGATCAGGCATCCCTCGTCCACATCGCCACCGACGGCGAGAGCTACGGACACCACCACGCCTACGGCGACATGGCGCTCGCCTATGCGTTGGACGCGATCGAATCCTCCGGGCAAGCGCGCCTCACCAACTATGGCGAGTATCTCGAGCGTCACCCCCCGACGCATGAGGTAGAGATCGAGGAGCTCACCTCCTGGAGTTGCGCGCACGGAATCGAGCGCTGGCGCGGTGATTGCGGCTGCCGGATCGATCCCATGACGGGCTGGAACCAACAATGGCGCAAGCCGCTGCGTGACGCCCTCGACTGGCTGCGCGACACGCTGGCCAACATCTACCAGGAGTCCGCGAGGAACCTGCTGATCGATCCATGGGGGTCTCGCAACGCCTATGTCGACCTCGTTTTGGAGCGCTCGGAAGAGAGGCAACGCCAGTTCCTCGCGGAACACGGTGCCCGCCAACTGAGCGAGGATGAAATCGTAAGGTCTCTGCAATTGCTCGAGATGCAACGCCACTCGATGCTCATGTTCACGAGTTGTGGCTGGTTTTTCGACGATCTGGCCGGCATCGAGACAGTGCAGATCCTGCAATATGCGGCGCGTGCCCTGCAGCTTGCCGAGAAGGTCTCCAACGAGCCTATCGAAACGCGGTTCCTCGGGCTCCTGAAGGATGCCCGCAGCAACAACCCGGAGCGCGGGGATGGGGCGCAAGTCTATGACGACCTGGTGAGGCCCGCGGTGGTCGACTTTCCGACGGTGGCGGCGCACTACGCCATGAGCTCGCTTTTTGATGGCTTTCAGGACGAGGCGGAGATCTCCAGCTACTCGATAACCTGTGAGGCCCAGGAAAGGATGCAATCAAGCTCCGACACCCTGGACATGGGCCGAGTTCTGATCCGCTCGGCGGCCTCTCGGGAGGCGCACGACCAAGCCTTCGTCGTGCTCCATCGTGGCGGCGTGGATCTCGCCTGCGGCGTCTATCCTAGACGACCGGCGGAGCAGGACGCGGGATTATCCGAGGATTTGCGCGCCGCTTTCCAACGCAACGAGCTCCGCCGCGTTGTGGAGCTCATCGAACAACATCCCGATGCTCGCGCGTACTCGTTCGATTCATTGTTCCGTGATGAGCAGCTCCGGATTCTCGATTTTGTCGTTGGGGTGGCTCGACAGGAAGCAGAAGCCGCGGCCCGCCATCTGTATCAGAAGCACCTCGCGTCGATTCGTCTCCTGGACGACCCAGTCCATCCCTTATCCCGAGCCCTTCACGTGGCGGCGGAGCTCACCATCAACGCAGATCTGCGTGCCGCGCTCGCCTCGGACCATATTGACATGGAGCGGGCCACTCGCTGTCTCGAGGACGCACGCTCCTGGCAAGTGACCCTCGACGAGCGTGTGATCCCACTCGAGCTCGAACGCGCAGCGGCTGCTGTTGGACAGGGCCTCTCCGAGGACGCAAATAACGTGGAGAGGATTCGGCTGCTCAGGCAACTGGTCGAGGCAGGCGGGACGCTGACACCGCCGGCGAGCTTCTGGGACTTGCAGAATATCTGCTATCGCTGGTTCCAGACCCTGCCCGCCAGACGGCTACTGGAGCTCAACGAGGAGAGCGCGCCGACGGACTGGGCGGTTGAGCTCCGAGCCCTGGGCCGGGCCTTGTCGATGCATTCACCTTCTTAGCAGGCCTCCCCGCGCCCGCAGCAGCCGCGTGGGCAGGAATGCAGGCTACGGCGGCCCCGGAGGGATGTTGGCGGGTGGGCGTCCCCTCACCTTCGCGTACAGCTCGGCGTAGGTGCCGGCAGAGCGATCCCAGGAGAAATCCTGCTCCATCGCACGCCGTCGCAGTGCTGCCCAGACCCTCGGCTTTCGGTAGAGCGCCAGCGCTCGCTGCACCGCCTCGATCAAGGCGCTGGATGTCGGCGCATGGAAGGTGAACCCCGTCCCTCGCTGTGGGTCCTCTGTGACATCCATGACCGTATCGGCCAAGCCACCCACACCTCTGACGATGGGGACGGTGCCGTATCGAAGGCTGTAGAGCTGGCTGAGACCACAGGGCTCGAAACGCGAGGGCATCAGGGTGAAATCACAGCCCCCCTGAATGCGGTGGGCCAGCGTGTCTTCGAAGCCGATCTGGACGGCCAGCCGTCCGGGGTGAGCCGTCGCCAGGGCGCGCAGTTGCCGCTCCAATTCCGGCTGGCCGCTGCCCAGGATCACCCAGCTCGCATTCGTCTCGAGCAGCTGGTCGAATGCCCTGATGAACAGATCGATGCCCTTCTGCGGCACCAATCGCGTCACCATGCCAATCAGTGGAGTGTCTGCTCCGCCGAGTAGGCCGACCTCCCGCTGCAGAGCGGCCTTACACTTTGCCTTACCTTGCATGGCACTCACGCGGTAGCGGACCGGCAAGTGCGCGTCGGTCTCGGGGTCCCACTCGGCCGTGTCGATGCCATTGAGAATGCCGAACATGTCGGCCGAGCGCTCGGTCAGGACCCCCTCGAGGCCGCAGCCGTAGTCCTCCGACAGTACCTCGCGCGCGTACGTCGGGGAGACGGTCGTCAGCGCGTCAGCTGTGACAATGCCCGCCTTCAGAAAGCTGATCGAGCCGTAGGATTCCAGGTATCGCGGTGTGAGGTAGGCGGTCCCGAGCCCGGTGTATGCCAGATCCGCGGGGTCGAAGATCCCCTGGTAGGCTAGATTGTGCAGCGTCAGCATGCTGCGCGCTGCGGCGAATTGTGGATCGTTCGCGAAGAGGCTCTTCATGTAGAGCGGTATCAGGGCCGTCTGCCACTCGTGTGCATGCACGATGTCGCAGGGGCCTGAGCGCTCCCTGAGCAATTCGAAAGCACCCCTGGACAGGGCCACGAAACGCCGCGCGTTGTCCGGGTAGTCTTCGCCGCCTTCTCCGTACAGGCCGGGCCGGTCGTAGAGCTCCGGGACGTCGAGGAAGTAGGTGGCAGTGCCCTGGGCGGATCGCGCTTCCCAGACTCCCGCACTGACCGACTCCTCTCCCAGAGGAATGTTGAGCTCAGTACTCAGACGTCTCAGGTCGGTGCGATCGATGCTCTCGTACAGCGGTGTGACCACCGAGACCTCGTGCCCCGCCAGCGAGAGCGCCCCCGACAGACCCCCCACGACGTCCGCCAACCCTCCGGTCTTCGAGTAGGGCACGACTTCTGAGCTGACCATCGTGACACGCAAGCTGTTCCGCGAGCTTCTCGTAGTGGTTTGCATCTGTCGAAAAATCACCCTGTCCGGCGTATTTCTACACGGCCTTCACACGCTCAATGAGCGGCGACGTTACAATGGCAGCGGAAATCGAAGCCGAACCCCTCGAGCAGCGTGCCATAGGGCGCGCGCGAATCCTGGCCGGCAACAGGAGACGAGGTCATGAGCGTTGCCCATCACGAGCGTTTCGTCAGCCTGATCACCCGGGACACCCTCGCCCTGATTCTCGCCGGCGGCCGAGGGAAGCGTCTCATGCATCTGACCCGGAACCGTGCCAAGCCGGCGGTCTACTTCGGCGGCAAGTTCAGGCTCATCGACTTCCCGCTGTCGAACTGCGTTAATTCCGACGTGCGCCGTATTTTCGTTCTCACACAGTATAAGGCGCACTCATTGATTCGCCATCTGCAACTCGGCTGGGGCTTCCTGCGCGGTCACCTGGGAGAGTTCGTCGAGATCGTGCCGGCGCAACAGCGCGTTGGGGACTCCTGGTATCTGGGCACGGCCGACGCCGTCTATCAGAATCTCGACATCATGCGCACCCAGCGCCCCAAGTATGTGCTGATCTTGGCCGGCGACCACGCCTACAAGATGGACTACGGACCCATGCTCGCCGCTCACGTCAACAGCGGCGCTGACGCTACCGTTGGCTGTATGGTCGTGCCGCGAGATAGCGCCACATCGTTGGGGGTGATGACTGTAAAAGACAACGACATGATTGTGCGCTTCACCGAGAAGCCGGACGATCCCGAACCGGTCCCGGGGGAAGAAGATCTCGCCCTCGCCTCAATGGGGATATACGTCTTCAACGCTGACTTTCTCGATGATTTACTTCGCGAAGACGCTCCGCTCACCGCCTCAAGCCACGATTTCGGCAGCGACATCATCCCGTCGATTATCGACAAGAACGATGTGTTCGCCTACCGCTTCGTCGATCCGAGCACCGGCGAGCAGGCCTATTGGCGAGATGTCGGCACGCTCGACTCCTTCTGGGAGGCCAACCTCGAGTTGGTCGAGGTGACACCCCCACTGGACCTTTACGATCTCGCCTGGCCAATTTGGACCTATCAGTACCAGCTTCCACCGGCCAAGTTCGTCTTCGATGACGACGAGCGACGCGGCATGGCGACCGACTCCCTCGTTTCCTCCGGCTGCATCGTTTCCGGCTCTACCGTACATAGGTCGGTGCTCTTCAACAACGTTCGGGTAAACTCCTGTGCCAATGTGACGGGGGCCATCGTCCTCCCGGGGGTGGACATTGGCAGGAATTGCCGGCTGAGCAAGGTCATCATTGATCGCGGCACGCGCATCCCCGAGGGCACGGTGATCGGCGAGGATCCCGAAGAGGATGCACGCCGGTTCTACGTCACCGAGAGCGGCATCACCCTGATCTGTCCGGAGATGCTGGACGGAGCTTGAAGGCGCTGGCCGGCCCTTCCCCTGGACAGGTCACGCAGAGAGACACACGCATGGTGGAAGATTCCTGGGTCGGCGAAGAACGGCGCCTCCATGAGCGCCACGCCATTGTCTTTCCCGTCGAGGTGCAGGTGGCCGAGCCGGGGGCGCCCATGAAAAGGCTGCTGGGCGTCAGCATCAAGGTCAGTCGCGGTGGAGCGCTGATCAGGGTCGACAAGGAGGTACGCGAGGGGGCGCGCTGCCGGATCACCTTCAAGCAGGCCGCCGGACGCGTGGCGCCCGCCACGGCGACCGGCAAAGTACGTCGCTCCGGTCCCGGGGAGCGCGGCAAACGGACGATCGCCATTCAGTTCGACGAACTGCTCGAAACAGTGAAGGCACCCGGCGAGTTGTAGCAGGCCTAGCCTGGATTGTCCGCCCAATCTCGAGTGCCCGGCTGGAGCGTGAGGCTCACCTGCTTTCGCGGCGAGATCTTTCAGCGGCCCAGGCCGGCCTTGTCCTTGAGCTCGCGGCTCAGGTCGCGGGCCAGCTTGGTGGTGGCCTGCTCCAGGTTCTGCTCGGCGTTGACGGAGGTGTACCGAACCGTCTCCGTTCGGGGTCCCGCAAAAACAACACCGTTGCCGAGAAAGATGGCTCTGGCGGTAAGAGCCACGGTGTACTGGGTCTGGACGCGCCCGAAGTATTCCAGTTGGTCGGTACCCTGCAGCCGGGCAGAGAGCACGATGTGGAACCGGGCCACCTCTTGCATGGATCGCGCCGGCGAGGAAGGCCCGTCGATCACCAGGAATCCCTCGCGCCCGAGGACCTGTTCCGTCCAGGCGATCACCAACTCCAGATACTCGTAGTCTCCCTCGATCGTGGTGACCACGGAATTCACCGGGGGCGGGATGAAAGCGGGCGGTCGCTCGGTTTCCGCCTCGGCCGCCTCGGGTTGTGTTGCTGGCGGAGCCGTGGGCTCTGCCGGCGGTTGCCCAACTGCCTGGGCAGGGCTTTCGGTCTGTGGAGTCTCTTCAGCCTCGCCGGTCCCCGGTTCAGCGGCGACTGCGGCTGGCCCCTGGACCTGAGCGGCTGGTTCAACGGTATCGGCAGCCGAGGTTCCTGCGCCCTCGGTCGCCTCCTCACCGCCGCCTTCTGCTCCTGTCTCACCAGCCGCCGCCTCCTCTTGCTCGGCCAGCGCGACGGCACCCCCCAGGGATGGGTCACTCCCGGGCTCCTCGGCGGCCGTCGGATCGAGAACCTGCTCGTTTCCGCCTGAGCTGAGCCACTGCCAAGTTGCAATCGTGCCAATCGCGCCAATCGCAACGATTATGATGACAAGGAGAGCAGCGATGCCAATGAACAAGTTTCGGTTGCTCCGCGCGGGCGCTGGCGGCGGCATCGCAGGCGCCTTCTCGACGACCGGGGCAGCGGGCGCCGGCTCCGCAGACTCGAACGCCGCCGCTTCTGCGCGCTCCCCTGCACTCTCCTCGACGGCGGGGGGGAAGCCGGGCTCCGTTCCGACATCTGGCGGCGCGGGAGTGTCATCCAGCACTACGGTGGCGTCCTCGACAAGTTCCGCTGCCGGCGGAGCCACCACGGGTGGCGCAGCTGTCTGTGTCGGAGGTACGCCCTCCCCTGCCACTTCGGTTGCCTCGGCGGGCGCCGCAGGGGCGGCGGCCATCGCAGGCGCCGGCGCCAGCCGGCTGGGCACCGCCTCGATGTCTCGAATGGCGGCGACGAGGTCTTCTGCGCTCTGGAAGCGCTTGTTCTGGTCTGGCTGCATCATCCGGGAAAGCAGCGTCTGTACGTCCGGCGGCACCATCGGGTTGACCTGCTGGATCGGGGCGAAGTTGCCCTCGATGATCTGCAGCACCAGAGCTGCCGGAGTATCGGCCTCGAACGGTGAGGTCCCGCCCAACATCTGGTAGAAGGTCACACCGAGGGAATAGATGTCGGAGCGACCATCGAGCTTCTCACCGCGACACTGTTCGGGCGAGATGTACTCGGGGGTGCCGACGAGGAGTCCAGCGTTTGTTAGCCGGGTCCGAGTGTCCATTTGTGCGATGCCGAAATCAGCCACCTTGGCCCGCCCGGCGGCGTCGATCATGATGTTGGCGGGCTTGATGTCTCGGTGCACGATGCCCGCCTCGTGGGCCACCGACAGCGCCTCGGCGGTCTGCCGCACGATCGGTACGCTCCGCGCCGCGGTCAGGAATCCCTCTCGCCGGATCACCTCCTGCAGCGATTCCCCTTTGACGTACTCCATGGCGAAGAAGTGGATGTCGTCTTCCTGTCCGATGGCGTAGATCTGCACGATGTTCGCGTGGTTGAGCTGCGCCGCGGCCTGCGCCTCGCGCTTGAAGCGCTCGATGAACGAGGCATCCTCCGACAGCTGGCGGCTGATCACCTTGAGCGCCACGATGCGGTTGAGCGACATCTCGTGCGCCTTGTAGACGGTCGCCATCCCGCCAGCACCCAGCTTGCGCAGAACCTGATAGTTGCCGAGGGTCCTACCGGTCCAATCGGTCTCCTCTAAAACCACGGGCTTCTCCCTTCGGCTGGTCGATCACGGGGCAGCACCGAACTGCTGTCCACCGCCCCAGACCGGGACATAGAAGGAACAATCGGCCCGATCTGGCAAGCTGCCCCAATCGCTAGTCTGCTGAAACCCGAACCAGAATTGCAAGTGCCCAGGCTGGGACTCGAACTCGGACGGCCTTTCGGCCAGAGGATTCTAAATTCTAAGCCACCGCTTTTGCCAGACGAAGCAATGGCGGGGGTTTTCTCTGTTTTCCCTTCAAACACAGGAGCTTGTGGCCATACGTAGCTTCACGTAGATTACGTAGCTTGAGCCTCAGCTAAGGGCAGAACGAGGGCAGAATGAAGCGCGCCCAGATAGGCTCCGGGCC
>SDBT01001258.1_pt1 | contig 44012 bp, 38 predicted proteins | sample 2277101 | NCBI WGS metagenome assembly SDBT01 (sample SAMN10404973, study PRJNA504765) | marine sediment metagenome | isolation source: marine sediment core GS10_PC15, 103 cmbsf | place: Arctic Ocean: Southern Knipovich Ridge | collected 2010
CCACTGCTAGCAGCGTTGCAGGATGAGGACGCCGAGGTGCGACGACGAGTAGCTGTTGCTTTGGGGCTGTTGAGGGATGTGCGGGCGATAGAGCCACTGCTAGCAGTGTTGCAGGATGAGGACGCTGAACTACGTTTGTCATCAATAAGGGCCTTGGGCACACTGTGGACACTGCCAGTGCTTGTCCAGCTGGGCAGTGAAAGTGCTAAGATACGACGCCGGGCAGCCGGTGCTCTGGGAGAGTTGGAAGATAAGCGGGCCGTGGAGCCGTTGCTGGCGGCGTTGCGGGATGAGGATGCTAAGGTGCGGCGAGAAGCAGCCAGCGCTTTGGGACGGTTGGGGGATGGCCGGGTGGTTGAGCCATTGCTAGCGGCGTTGCGAGATGTGAACTCCGCGGTACGGCGACGGGCAGCCAGTGCCTTGGAGGAGTTGGGGAGTGTGGAACCATTGCTGGCGGCATTGCAGGATAAAGAAGCTTGGGCGCGGCAAGAGGCAGCCAGCGCCCTAGGGAAGTTGGGAGATGAGCGAGCCGTGGAACCACTTCTAGCGGCATTGCAGGATGAGAACGCTGAGGTGCAGCAACGAGCAACTAGCGCTTTAGGAAGGTTAAAGGATGAGCGGGCCGTGGAGCCGCTGCTGGCAGTGCTGCAGAAAGACAGAAATGCTGCAGTGCGGGCAGAGGTAGCCAGTGCTTTAGGAAGGTTGAAGGACAGGCGGGCCGTGAAGCCACTGCTGGCGGCGTTGGAGGATGAGGCCGCTGAAGTGCGGCGCAGGGCAGCTAGTGCTCTAGGAAAGTTGGGATATGGGCGAGCTCTTGGGCCACTGCTGGCGGCGTTGCAGGCTGAGGATGTTGAGGTGCGGCGACGGGCAGCTAGCACCCTGGGATGGTCGGGGGATATGAGGGCCATGGAGCCATTGATTGTGGCCTTGCAGGATGAGGACGTTGAGATGCGGTGGCGAACAGCCATGGCCTTAGGTAGGTTGGGAGCCGTGGAGCCACTCGTGGCAGTGTTGCGGGATGAGGATGCCGAGGTGCGGCGGCGGGTAGTCATCTTCCTAGGTCAGGTGGAGGATGAGCGAGTGATAGAGCCACTGCTAGCAGCGTTGCAGGATGAGGACACTCGGGTGCGCAGTGGTGCAGCCTTCTCCCTCGGGCAGTTGGGGGATGTGCAGGCTGTGGAGCCACTCATGGCAGTGTTGCAGGATGAGGATACCGAGGTGCAACGACGGGCGGCTTATGCTTTGGGGAAGTTGGGCGACATGCGCGCTATTGAGTCACTGAGGGCTGCCCTGTCGGACAAGAGCCCACAAGTCCGGCAAGCAGCAGCGGAAGTTCTACTGGATTTGGGAGAGGAAGTGGGGGATCATCTATGAACGTACCCGATGAGCCCCCGAATCACTTCACAGTTGTGTTTCAACGTAGAGCTATGGAGTAATGGGAGCAGAGCGATGGATCAGGAAACCTACGGCCACGACACTTTTCTTTCCCCCTTCACCTGGCGCTACGGCAGTCGGGAGATGCGAAGGCTCTGGTCCGAGGAGCACAAGCGGCGGCTGTGGCGGCGGATCTGGGTGGCTCTAGCTGAAGCGGAGCACCAGGCTGGGCTGGTCAGTGAGGCAGAGCTGGATGACCTGAGGGCTCACCAGGACGAGGTGGACATCGCCCGCTCGCTTGAGATCGAGGCGGAGATAGGCCACGACAAGATGGCCGAGATAAGGACCTACGCTGAGCAGTGCACGATAGGCGGGGGCAAAATCCACCTGGGGGCTACCAGCGCGGACGTAGAGGATAACGCCGACATCCTGCGCATCAAGGAATCCATACGCCTGATCCGCCAGCGCCTGATGAGTCTTCTCGAAGCTTTCGCCACCCAGATCGAACGCTATCAGAGCCTGCCTGCTATGGGCTACACCCACCTCCAGCCCGCTGAGCCTACCACCCTGGGCTACCGTCTCTGCCAGTACGCCCAGGATTTGCTCATTGACCTTCAGGGTTTGGATCACTTGATGCAAAACCTCAAGGCCAAGGGATTAAAAGGCGCGGTGGGAACTTCGTCCTCTTATGCTCAATTGCTCCAGGGCAGCGGGATGAGGCCAGCCGAACTGGAGCGCCTGGTCATGGAAAAGCTGGGGCTGGAGGCTGTGCCCGTATCCACTCAGGTCTACCCCCGCAAGCAGGACTTCCTCGTCCTGACCACTTTGGCCTCGATGGCTCAATCCCTGCACAGATTCGCCTTCGACCTGCGAGTGCTGCACGCAGCACCCTTCGGGGAGCTGAGCGAGCCCTTTGGAGCCAGGCAGGTAGGTTCATCGGCCATGCCCTTCAAGCGCAATCCCGTCACCGCCGAGAAGATCTGCTCCCTGGCTCGTTACCTCAGCACCTTGCCCAAAGTGGCCTGGGACAACGCCGCCTTCTCCCTCCTGGAGCGCACCCTGGACGACTCAGCCAACCGCAGGGTGATCCTCCCTGAGGCCTTCCTGGCCCTGGACGAGATGCTCATCTGCGCCAGGCGCATCGTCACGGGCCTGGTTGTTCACCGGGAAAACATCGAGCGCAATCTGTCTACCTACGGCATCTTCGCTGCCACCGAGACGCTGCTCATGGAGCTGGTCAAGGCCGGTGCCGACCGCCAGGAGATGCACGAGCGCATCCGCCAGCACACCATGGCCGCCTGGGATGCTATTCACAGGGGAGAGGAGAATCCCCTGATGGAGAGGCTGAGCAGCGATGACGCCCTCCTCGCTTTCCTGCCTGCCGGGAGGATCAGGGCGCTTCTCAATGCTGTTACCTTGGTTGGCGATGCTCCTGCCAGGTGCGCGGAGTTCCTGCGTCTACTTCGGACGCAAACACTACAACGGATTTAGAATAAAACGGATTGAGAGCCAAGAAATCCGTTCCTTTCTCAATCCGATGTAGTGTAGGTGAAAAAGGGCCGCTCCCCGCTAATGAGGAACGGCCCTTCGGTCTCTGACGTTTGACGCTTGACGTAACCTTACCCCTTGATCACCCCCAAAGGCACAACCCTGGCCACCTTCCGTGCGATTCCCAGCGAGTGTACCACGTTGACCACTCGGTCCACGTCCTTGTAGGCCGCGGGAGCTTCCTCGGCTAGGCCAGCCATGCTGCCGCCTCGCACGATGATGCCCCGACTTCTCAGCTCTTTCGCCAGCTCTTGCCCCCGGATCTTCCTCTTGGCTGCGCGACGGCTCATTACCCGCCCCGCCCCGTGACAGGAGGTGCCGAAGGTCTTCTCCATGGCCGTGGCCGTGCCCACCAGGACGTAGGAGGCGGTGCCCATGTCGCCGGGGATCAAGACCGGCTGCCCCACCTCTCGGTAGTCAGCGGGCAGGCCTGGCATCCCCGGCCCGAAGGCTCGCGTGGCCCCCTTGCGGTGAATGACCAGCTTAGTGGGCTGGCCGTCAATGGGGTGCTCCTCCAGCTTGGCGATGTTGTGAGTCAGGTCGTAGACCAGGGTCAACTCCCGGTCTTTGACTAGACCAGCCAGCACGTCGTCCAGGATGCGGCGCACGCGGTGGGCCAGCACCTGGCGATTGGCCCAGGCGTAGTTGGCGGCGCCGGCCATGGCGGCAAAGTAGTCGCGTCCCTCGGGCGAGTCGAAGGGGGCACAGACCAGTTCTCGGTCGGGCAACTCGATGCCGTATTTGTGCACCGCCTGCTGCAGGTCGCGCACGTAGTCGGTGCACACCTGATGGCCCAGGCCCCGCGAGCCGGAGTGCACCCAAACCACCATCTGGCCCTCGAACAGACCGAAGGCATCCGCCACCTCCTCGTCGTAGACTTTCTCTACCTCGGCCACCTCAATGAAATGGTTGCCTGAGCCCAGGGTGCCCAGTTGGCTGGAGCCTCGCTTCTTGGCCCTTTTGCTCACCGCCCTCGCTTCGGCCCCGGCCATGCCTCCCCGCTCCTCGGTGTGCTCCAGGTCATCCTTCGTGCCGTAGCCGTGGCTCACAGCCCAGGCCGATCCCTTTTCCAAAACATCGTTCATATCCCGGTGGGAGAGCCGAACGTCCCCGCTGCGGCCCACGCCGCTGGGCACGCCTTGGAACAGGGCGTTGACGATGTCGTCCATGATGGGCTTGACCTCCTCGGCCAGGATGTTGGAGCGCAGAAGCCTAACGCCGCAGTTTATATCATAACCAACCGCCCCAGGTGAGATGATGCCTGTGGATGCCTTGGACGGAATCACCCCGCCGATGGGTGGGCCGTAGCCCTGATGGATGTCGGGCATGGCCAGGGTGTACTTGACCACGCCAGGCAGGGTGGCGGTGTTAACCAATTGTCTCAGGGAGCGATCTCCTAACGTTGCCTCCAGCAACACCTCGTCGGCGTACAGGCGAGCCGGCACCCGCATGTCGGGCCGATAACTCTTTGGAATCTCGTAGACGTATTCCTCTACTCGCTTAATGTCCTTCTTGCTGATCATTTTTCTCCTCCCTTGCGCGCGTTGCGGCAGCCGTGTGTTTGCCGCCTACACATCGAAGACAATAGTGGCCTCGTATCCCTTATCTGTCTTTACCACCTCTAGCTCGTGGAAAGTGGCCGCCTTGATGGCCCTGGTCTTGATCTTGGTTGGGCCGCCAGTCACCTGGGCCTTGAGCTCCGTGGGTGAGAGGGTCTCAATGGCGAACTGGGAGTAGGTCTTCCCTTCAACCTCGTGCAGATAGATGAGCTCGTTCAGCCAGTCAACCAGCAAGCCCTCGTAGTCGGTCGCCTCCAGCGACACCTCGCGCTGGAGAGACGCTTCCTCAACGGAAGGCGCGGCCATCAGGGCGAACATGCCACAGGCGGCATTGGCGAAAAGCTCCCTCATGTCCCGCCCATAGACCCTCAGAGCCAAATCGGCTGTATGCTCAATCTCCTCGAACCCTTCACTCATCCCTCATCCCTCATCCCTCGTTCCTCTTCACCCAAAATGCGGCGAGCCTGGACGATGTCCCGCTCTATCTGATCCTTCAACTCCTCGACGTCAGTGAAGCGTAGCTCGTCGCGCAGCCGCTCCACAAACTCTACCACCAGGTCGCAGCCGTAGATGTGCTCGTCGAAGTCCAGGATGTGCACCTCCACGATGCGCTCGCCGCCGATCTCGAAGCTGGGCCGCACGCCGATGTTGGCCACACCCAGATGGCGTTCCTCCCCCAGCCTGGCGTAGACGGCGTAGATTCCGTCGGCGGGGACGACCCGCTCCTGCCGCACTTCCAGGTTGGCTGTGGGGAAGCCCAGACAATGCCCCCGCTGGCTTCCTCGCACCACCTCGCCGGCCAGGCTGGGATAGCGTCCCAACAGTTGAGCGGCCTGGCGCACTTTCCCCTTCAGCAGCAGGGAGCGGATACGGGTGCTGGATATTATCTGGCCGTGCCAGGTCAGGGGCTCGATGATTCGTACGGTGAAGCCCAGCTCCTGTCCTAGGGCTCGCAGAGCCTCCACACCACCTTCGCGTCCGCGCCCTAGTGCGAAATCCTCTCCCACCCAAAGCTCCGCTAGGCGCAGGTGTCGGCTGACCAGGGCGACGAAATCTCGGGCGGAGGTCTGCGCCATGTCCTGATCGAAGGGCAGGATGGCCAGGATGTCCAGGCCCAATCTTTCCAGCAGGGCGGCCTTCTCGCCTGGGGTGCTCAGGTAGCGGGTCGGATTGTAGGGCGAGAGCACCGCGCTGGGGTGAGGATAGAAGGTGATCAGACCAGCTAGACGATTAGTTTGCCTGGCCTCCTCTACCATCTGCTGGATCAAGTGCTGATGCCCTCGGTGCACACCGTCAAAAGCCCCGATGGTGAGAATGGTATCGCTGTTTAGATTGGCGGATGGCAGATCGTCAATGATTTCCATTCAGCGATTGAGCTAGACAGCCGGCTCCAATTTCCAATTTCTAATATCCAGCCTTGAATACCTTCTTCGGCTGCCAGTGCCCTGTCTGGGGGTCATGTCTTAAGATGGCGATGAGTTCCCCTTTTTCGGAATAGGCACGGCGGAGTTCTCCTCTCTCACAGGCGGCAGGACCTTGAATCTGTTGGCCATGGCGGATGCACTTCTCTGTCTGGGCATCAACGACCATAGGTTCGAAATCCAGCAGGGCTTCGTCCAGAGGATGGATAAATTCCTGATAATTCCCTTGGGTGAAGGCCTCCGCCAATTCATCCAGGCTCACCGCCTCTTCCAGAGTGAAGCGGCCGCTGGCCAGGCGGGCCAGGCTGTGTAGATGGGCCCCGCAGCCCAGCTTCTGGCCCAGGTCGCGAGCCAGGGCGCGGATGTAGGTGCCTGGCGAGCATTTTACCCGAATGGTGAGAAGTGGGGGTGTCCAACGGAGTAGCTCAATGTCGTGAATGACGACCGAGCGGGGCTCTCGCTCCACGGTGATGCCCCGGCGAGCCAGCTTGTACAGGGGTATCCCATCGCGTTTCAAAGCCGAATACATGGGCGGTATCTGCTGGATGGGGCCGACAAATGCAGCCAGGGCTTCTCGTACGCGCCAGCCCTCCTCCTCGCTGACCTCAACCTCTGCCGTGGCGGTCACTTCGCCCTCGGCGTCGTGGGTATCGGTGCTCACCCCCAGGCGAATCTGGGCGCGATAGACCTTGTCCGAGGCCATGAGATACTCGGCCACCCGGGTGGCTTGCCCCAAGCAAAGCACCAGCACCCCAGTGGCCGAGGGGTCGAGGGTGCCAGCGTGGCCGACCCGCTGCTGGCCGCTCATCTGCCGTACCCGATCCACGACGTCATGGGAGGTCATCCCAGCAGGCTTGGCGATATTCAGGATGCCGGTGATGGGCTGCTTCCCCATTGGCAATCAGACCGGATAGAGGCAGGCCTTACTCCTCTTCCTGTGTTACCTTGATTTCATCCAGGAGTTGAAGAATGTGCTCACCGTGTTTCAGTGAAACATCCGAGTGAAAGATTAGCTCAGGCACATATCGCAGGGCCACGCGAGAGGCAAGTTCCCGGCGGAGGAAGCTCGCCGCATGATCGAACCCTTCCATTGCCGCCTGCTGATCTCCCAGGGTGCTGATATAAATGTGCGCCTGGCGGAGATTGGGGCTGACCTCGACTGTGGTGATGGTCACAAAGTCAAGGCGTGGATCGCTAACTTTCTTCTCTAACAAGTCGCCGAGTTCTTTTTGAATGAGATTTCCGATCCGCTTCTGACGACGCTTAGCCATTGTTTGGATTTTGAGCTTTGGATTTTGGACTTTGGGTTTATCCTAGCTCTCCCTTTCTTTCCTGTAAAACTCTATGATGTCGCCTTCTTCGAAGTCGCGAAAGCCTTCCAAACCCACGCCACATTCGAATCCTTCCCTAACCTCTCTGACGTCCTCGGTGAAGCGCCTCAAGGACGAAACTCGCCCCTCGTAGACCGGTTGGTTGTTCCGGCTTACTCGAGCCAGGGAATTACGGGCGATGTGGCCGTCGGTTACAGTGACGCCGGCGATCTTGCCCGCGTGGGGAATGCTGAAGACGGCTCTCACCCCGGCGTGGCCGCTGACCACGTCCTCGTAGACGGGATCTAAGAGCCCCTTTAGGGCCTTGTCCACATCGTCAATCAGCTTATAGATGATATCGTAGAGGCGGATGTCAACTCCCTCGACCGCCGAGACGCGGCTTGCGGCTGGGTCTGCATTGACACCGAAGCCAATGACTATGGCTTGGGAAGCTACTGCCAGCATGACGTCGGATTCACTGATGTTGCCAGTTCCCTTGCGGAGGACGTTGACTTTCAGGTCCTCGTCCCCCAGCTTTTCCAGGGAATTAACGATGGGTTCGATAGTGCCTTGGACATCGGCCTTGAGGACCAGGTTGAGTTCTTTGACTTTTCCAGCCCTGATCTGATCCAAAATCTCTTCCAGGCTGAGTGTCCTGGCTGGCCGGATAGCCGCTCGCTCTTTGTCATCAGCGCGATCGGCAGCCAGGACGCGGGCTGTCTTTTCGTCTTTCACCACTTTGAAGGTTTCACCGGGGTGAGGGACACCGGAGAGGCCCAACACAACCACCGGCGTTGAAGGCGTAGCTTTCTCGACCCGCTCTCCCCGTTCGTCAAACATGGCTCTCACGCGGCCGGAGAGGTCCTCGATCAACAAAGCATCTCCCAATCGCAGCGTGCCGTTCTGTACCAGGAGGGTGGCGGTCGGGCCTCGCTTCTTGTCCAACTCGCCCTCAATGACCGTGCCCATGGCTGATCGGTTGGGGTTCGCCTTGAGCTCGGCCAGCTCTGCTACCGCCGCGATGTTATCCAACAGGTCGTCTATGCCGGTCTTTTGCTTGGCAGAGACTGGCACGCAGATGGTCTCACCGCCCCACTCCTCGATTTGCAGCCCCACATCGGCCAACTGCTGCTTGACCCTATCCGGGCTCGCATTGGATCTGTCCGTCTTGTTCAGGGCGACGATGATGGGCACCCTCGCTGCTCGGGCATGGTCAATGGCCTCCCGGGTCTGGGGCATCACCCCGTCGTCGGCGGCCACCACCAGGATGGCGATGTCTGCCCCCTGGGCGCCACGGGCGCGCATGGCGGTGAAGACCTCGTGACCTGGGGTGTCCAGGAAAGTGATCTTCTTGCCCCGGTGCTCAACTTGATAGGCGCCGACGTGCTGAGTGATTCCCCCCGGCTCGCCCGCCACCACGTTGGTGTGCCGGATTACATCCAGCAGCGTGGTCTTGCCGTGGTCTACGTGCCCCAACATAGTGACCACCGGCGGCCGGATCTCCAGGTCCTCCGGCGCCTCGTCCTCGTACATGCGCTTCTTGAGGGGGAGGGAGATCATGGGGATTTCTTCTTCCTCTTCTTCTTCGACCACAGGAGGGGCCTCTGGGCTGGTATCAAATCCCATCTCCTCTGCTACAATGGCGGCCGTATCATGGTCAATCTGCTGATTGATGTTGGCCAGGATACCATTGTTCATCAACTCCTTGATGACATCAATGGGGCTGACCTCCATCAAATCAGCCAGTTCCCTGACGGTCAAAAAATCAGGTATGACGATGGCTTTTCTGCTTTGGTCTTTAGTCATAAATGTCCCCTTTCTCAGTAGATCCAAAGATTTACAGTAGAGGCGGCTCCCATGCCGCGCAGGCTGCCGTCCATTCGCGGGCGTGGGAGCCCGCTCCGCTCAGATTTGGGTCTACTGTTTCTAGCGATTGGCGCGGAACTTGCGAGTAGTGGTCTCCCTTGCGAACTTGGTGAAATAGATCACCGAACTTTTTTGGGTAAAGATGCGGAGTGTCAGTACAAGTGGTGAGAAACGGGGCTAGCAGCGAGGGTATGGGCAAGTGCTTGCTCAGATCAGTTCCTCATTGCCTGACCTCCGTTAGCTCCCCAAGTACTCTCTTCAACTCTGAGCTCCTCACTCCTCGGTCTCCGGTAGCTTGTGAGCGAATTCTTCCAACGTTGCTCGTTCTTCATCGGTCAAGCTGGTTTTGAGGGCGTGCTGCAGGCGGTCTTTCTTCAGCGCTATGTCCCAACATTCCTGGCGTCGGCACAGGTAAGCGCCTCGACCGGACATCTTCCCCGTTTCGTCAATCTCCACTCCGCCATCGGGCGTTCGGACGATGCGCACCATCTCTCGTTTGGGGCGTATCTCCCTACAACCGATGCAGGTGCGTTGCGGTACGTGCTTGCTAGGCATTGTCAAACTCTTTTAGTAGAAAGGTGTGAACTAGTAAAGGTCTTCCCACTCCTCACGCTGACGGCCAGGTTTGCGATGTCGCTTGGCTACCATCTTTCCTAGTTCCTCGTCGTAGACCAGCTCGCGTCTTTTCTCTCTCTTTTTGCGTTCCTCTAATTCGTCTTTATCCTCGTACTCGTATATTCCCTCTTCTTCTTCTTCCTCTTCGAGCGGTTCCTCAGTGGGCTCCACCTCCTCGACCGGTACCTCTTCCTCGACAGGCACAGCTTCCGCCACTTCTTCGGCTACTTCTTCTATCTCCGGAGCAGCCGGTTCCACTATTTCTTCCTCGACCGCTTCCACTGGCTCTTCAACAACGGCCTCGACCTCCTCTACCTCCTCAACAGGGACGAAGCCTTTAGCCTGCAACCTCTCTTTCAATTCAGCTAGCGATTTCGGGCCGAAGTTCTTTATGGCTAGCATCTCTTCATCGCCTTCGGCTAATTTCTTCAGTATCTCTTCCACCGTGGCAATTCCCGCTTGATCGAGGCAGTTGTAGGTTCGGGTGCTAAGATCCAACACCTCGATGGGTGCTTCCTCCTCGACGGGGACGAAGCCTTCAGCATGCAGCCTTTCTTTTACTTCAGCCAACGACTTCGGGCCGAAGTTTTTGATAGCCAACATCTCTTCATCGCCTTCGGCCAACTTTTCCAGTATCTCCTCCACCGTGGCAATTCTCGCTTGATCGAGGGAATTGTACACCCGTGTGCTGAGGCCCAACGTCTCGATGGGGACACCTTCTTTGGGGATACTTTCTTTGGCTCTCTCTTGGGCAGCAGCCGTCTCTATTACATCAATCGCCTCTCTAAGCACCCGCATCTCTTGGGCCGTGGGACGCGCCTCCTCTTTTCTCAGCAGGATAGCCTCGGCCAGGGCCAGGATGTCTTTCTTCTCGGCTACCGCAGCTACCTGGGCGATCTCTTCTCTTTTGGCTTTTCGTAATGCCTCCTCGGCAGCTTCCATTGCGCTCTTGATGTCAATGCGCCAACTGGTCAGCTTGGCTGCCAGGCGGGCATTTTGTCCCCCCTTGCCGATGGCCAGGGAGAGCTGGTCGTCGGGCACGATGACGGTGGCCGTCCTGCCTCCCATAGGATCATCGTTCAGATAAGTGTTCAAGACTTTGGCTGGACTCAGGGCGTTGGCGACGAACGTGCCTGTGTCGGGGCTCCATTCTACTACGTCAATCTTTTCTCCATTCAGCTCTCTGACCACACTTTGAATCCTGACCCCGCGCATGCCCACACACGCCCCTACCGGATCTATCCCTGCTTGAACAGCGCCAACAGCTACCTTTGACCGCGAACCCGCCTCTCGAGCGATGGCCTTGATCTCGACCGTGCCGTTGAATATCTCGGGCACTTCCAGCTCGAGCAGGCGGCGCAACATATTGCGATGAGTGCGGGAGACGATGACTTGGGGGCCGCGGTTCGTTTTACGTACCTCTAGGACGTAGGCCCGCACCCGTTGGTTGATACGGTAGTGCTCGCGGGGGATCTGTTGGCTCCTGGGAAGGAGAGCCTCAGTCCGCCCCAGGTTCAGGGTTACGCCTTGAGGCATGATGTTCTGAACAGTGCCGTTGATGAGTTCTCCCTCGCGTTCGGCATAGCTAGTGAAAAGGGCATCACGCTCAGCCTCGCGGATGCGCTGCAAGATGACCTGTTTGGCCGTCTGGGCAGCGATGCGACCGAAGGTCTCGGGAGTATTCTCGAACGTCACCAACTCACCCAACTCGGCATCCTCGTTGATTTCTTTAGCCTCGTCCAAAGAAACCTCGAAGCGCTCATCCTGGACTTCCTCCACCACCTCTTTGGCAATGTAGAGCCTGGCCTGTCCGGTCTCTAGGTCTATCTTAGCTGTGACGTTCTGAGACGAGCCGAAGTCTTTCTTGTAGGCCGTCAACAGGGCGACCTCAATGGCTTCCAGAACTACCTCTCTGTCCAGACTTTTTTCGTTGCAGATTTGGTCAAAAGCCACTGCGAACTCGCTCTTTTTCAAGTCTTGATTCCTCCTGTTTCGTGCCAGGATTTCAAATGTGGATTCGTGAATCTTTCTGATAGCAAGAAAAGTGGGGGGTGCCCACTTTTCCAATAGAACCCATATAACGCTTGTATTATACCATGTTTAAGCGAATCGTGCAAGTTGACGGACGCTCGGAGGTGTATGTCACTTCTGGGGCGAATTGACTCTTGAGGAGATACAGACTAGCATCCTGAGCCGTTCGGCTGAGTTCACGACGAAGCCTGTCGAAGGATGCGGGTCTTGCAAAGCCGCACCCTTCGACAGGCTCAGGATGCTCCGGTGAGCCTGCCAACAAAGGTTGCCCCCAAACTGACATGCACCTGACGCTCGGAGTGGCTCCTATTCGGTTTTGACAAATAAGGCAAAGGCTAGTATAATCACTTTCACGAGTTTGTTGAGATTGCACAATTGGGAGGAAGAACAGTGTATGTTGTTGTTGAGACAAGCGGAAAGCAATATAAAGTTAGCGCGGGCGAAATGATAGATGTGGACAAGCTGCCCCTTGAAGTCGGGGAGAAGGTAGAGTTGGACAGGGTGCTCTTGGTAGCTGATGGCGAAAAGGTGCGCGTGGGGCAGCCCATCATCGAAGGGGCTAAGGTGTTGGCTACTGTGACCGGTCACGTCAAAGGCCGGAAGATCATCGTCTTCAAGTATAGGCCCAGAGAGCGATATCGCTTGAAAAAAGGGCATCGGCAAAACTACACTCGCCTGATGATTGATGAGATCGTGGCATAATATTCGATTGGCGGAGGCGTACTAGCTATGGCACACAAAAAGGGAGGCGGGAAGACCCGCAACAATAGAGATAGCGAGGCTAAACGTCTGGGCGTGAAGAAGTTTGGCGGCGAGAAGGTACGGCCAGGAAACATCATCGTGCGCCAGCGGGGTACCAAATTCAAGCCTGGCAGGAACGTCGGCTTAGGCAAGGACTATACGATCTTCGCTGTCATTGATGGCTTCGTGAAGTTTGAGCACGGGCGGGGTGGCAGGAAGATCATTAGTGTCTATCCAGAGATTTCATAGAGAGAGGGTAACTGATGAAAAAGGGGATTCACCCTAAGTATTATCCTGATGCTAAGGTGACATGCAGTTGTGGCAACGCCTTTACTGTCGGCTCAACCAAGGAGACGATCCGCACAGACATCTGTTCGGCCTGTCATCCCTTCTTCACTGGCGAACAGCGCCTGGTGGACACGGCTGGCCAGGTGGAGCGGTTCATTAGGCGTCTGGAGAAGAGTGAGGATATCAGGGCCGAGGAGTTGACTCGCTTGGAGACTGAGGGGGCCGAAGAGAAAGCCGAGGAGGAAGCAGCCATCGAGGTGCTGGACCTTAGCCCTCGGGTCTACGACTGCCTCAATCAAGCGGGAATTGCTACGGTGGAGAAGGTATTGGAGAAATTAGCCGAAGGCGACAAAGAGATGCTAGCCATCAAGGGCTTTGGTCCGAAGTCGTTGGCCGAGTTAAAGGAGAAGCTGCAGGCTGAAGGCTTTGTCCTTGTCTAATGAGGAAGCCGCCGAGTTGTCGGAGTGAATTGCTTTTAGCTTGGCAAGCTCTTACTGTTGATAGACGAGGGCAGATACGGAGAATCTGCCCTTTCGTTTTCTGGAGGAGAGGACGGTGTACCAAAGGCAGGACCGTGGCTGGATCGAAGTGATCTGTGGCAGCATGTTCAGCGGCAAGACGGAGGAACTGATCCGTCGCGTCAGGCGGGCCCAGATAGCCAGGCAGAAGGTGCAGGTGTTCAAGCCTCGCCTGGACGATCGCTACCAGTTCGAGAGGGTGGCCTCTCACACCGGCATGCACTTGGATGCCGTCGCCGTGGGGGAGGCCAAGGAGATCTTGCAGTTAGTGGACTCCGGCACCGATGTGGTCGTTATTGACGAGGGGCAGTTCTTCGATTGGACTATCGCCGATGTCTGCAACCTCCTGGCCGACAATGGCCGGCGGGTGATCATCGCCGGGCTGGATACGGACTTCCGCGGCGAGCCCTTCGGTCCCATGCCCCTGCTGATGGCCCAGGCCGAGAGGGTGGATAAATTGCAGGCCATCTGCATCGTCTGCGGGGCGCCGGCCAGCCGCTCCCAACGTCTGATCAACGGCCGGCCAGCTTTCTATGATGATCCAATAATAATGGTGGGCGCCGACGAAGTCTACGAGGCTCGCTGCCGCCATTGTCACCAGGTGCCCAGGAAAGAACCTGAGAACTAGTTCGGGAGGGGTTCGGGATGATGTTGATGGATGACGTGAGTGAGATACTCATCACCGAGGAGGAACTGCAGGCCAAGATTGCCGAGTTGGGTAGAGTCATCTCGGCTGATTACCAGGACAAGGATCTTTTGGCGGTCTGCATCCTCAGGGGGGCGATCATTTTTTTGTCGGACCTCACCAGGCAGATCACCATACCCCATGAGATAGATTTCATGGCCGTCTCCAGCTACGGAGGCGGTCGTACTGAGTCCAGCGGCGTGGTTCGCATTCTCATGGACCTCAGAGCGAACATCGGAGGGCGCGATGTGCTCATCGTGGAGGACATCGTGGATACCGGCTTGACTCTGACCTACATTATTGACAACCTCAAGACGCGCCGACCTGCCAGCCTGCGCACCTGTACCCTGTTGAATAAGCAAGCGCGCCGAGTGGTGGATGTTTCCGTGGACTACATAGGCTTCGATATCCCCGACAAGTTCGTAGTTGGCTACGGCCTGGACTACGGCGAGAAATACCGCAACCTCCCCTTCGTCGGCGTGTTGAAGCCGGGGCTTTATATCGAGTAGCAAGTCAACGAGTGATGAGGTAACGAGGAATATAGAAACGCCGACTCCGTGGACCAGGGAGTCGGCGTTTTGGCTTTTAGGGGGAGAGAGTGTTTGTGTCAAGGGAACGCTTGTCGCGTCCACTGGAGGGGGTCTACGTAGACGCTGCCGACTCTGATTTCCCAGTGCAGGTGGGATCCAGTTGATAGCCCCGTGCTTCCGACCTTGCCGATGGGGTCGCTCCGCTCTATTTTCTGCTCTGCTTCGACCGTGATTTCCGCGAGGTGGTAGTAGCTGCTGTAGACGCCCAGGCCGTGGTCAATGATCACTGCCTTGCCGCGCACGGTCAGCTCCTCGGCCAGGGCCACGCGGCCGCGCCCGGCAGCCAGCACTGGTGCGCCTGTCTCTGCTCCGTAGTCTACGCCGCCGTGATAGCTGGTGAGTGGCCCACCGCTGTAGGAACGCCGCGTCCCAAAGGCCGAGGTAACACGCACGGGTTCCTGGAGCGGGACTCGGAATAACCCTTCCCACAGTTGTTGCCGGCTGAATGTCCCAAAGACCTGACTGAGGCGCTCGTTCTCGGCTCTGATCAGGGCCGGATCGAGCAACTGGCTCGTCTCCGATGAGAGGACTATCTGCTCCGTGGCGAAGTCGCCGGCTACTACTTGCACAAGCTTGCTCGCCCTGGTCGCTTGGCCTGCGTCGTCGGTAGCGGTGAGTTCCAAGAAGTATGGGCCGATCTGAGCGGTGGCCCCGATACCCACCAGCGCCCAGTACTGGCCGCTTTCTCCCACAAAGATCAGTGGCCTGTTGTCGAGGGAGCCAGCCAAGTTCACTGGCTTCTCGGTCTGTACTTCGATCGCCAGGGTTTGCCCCTGGATCATCGGCTGGGGCTTCAACTCCACGGCGAGGAAAGGCGAGGGCAGGGGCGCGCTCGGAGCGGAGCCAGGGATGGCCAGCCGCTGCCCCACGAGGATCAGCGAGGGATCGGCGATGCCGTTGGCCGCGACGATGGCCGAGGTGGTCACGCCATAACGCGAAGCTATTCGAGTCAGCGTCTCCCCTGGCCGCACGATGTGGATCTGAGCTAACGCGGTGTCCTGAGCCTGTCGAAGGGGTGGTAGGGAGGCACCAGCGCTGGGGATGAGCAGCCGCTGGCTTACATAAATGAGGTTGAGGTTGACGATGTCGTTTAGCTCTGCTAGGGCCCGCACCGTGGTGTCGTAGCGCCGGGCGATGAGGGATAGGGTATCGCCGTGCTGGACGATGTAGGTAGGCGGGGCGGCTTGAGCAGGGGGCGCACACAGCGCCACTTGAGCAGCTATCAGTATCGCTGCAAATAGTCTGGCCCAGGCGATCTTCGTGGTTAGCCGTTTCAGCAGTTTCAAAGCGTGGACGGGCCTCCTCACTGTGTGAGATAAGTCAAGATGCTATCGTAAGCCGGGTCAGGGCCGATTTCGTTCATAGTCTTCCTCACGGCTTGCTCCAGGGTCAGTTTTTCCGTAGTCAAGCCACGCAGCAAGTGTAGGATCGCCTGATCGTTGTGGGACAGGTCCACCCAATCGTTCCAGCCGACGACGGCCGAAGCTCCCCGTTCGATGAAGGCCTGCGCCAGGTCCGGCGTGCCCAGGCTCTGGCAGCCCCCGATGATGATCAGGGTGTCGTCGAAGTGGCCTCCCATCTCATGGCGGACGAAGCCGGCGACGATGGCAAAGTAGAGGGGAGAGGTTTCGTCGTAGAGGATCTTGGCGCGCCCAATGCGGTTGGCCAGTTGTTCCTTGACGTATTTACTCTTGTCGTAGACCTCCGAAGTGAACAGGAACACAGGCCCGCCTGTAATGGTCTCGTTGAGGATGTTGGTGGAGTGGCTGCGAAAGAGGATCAACTGGTAGCCTTTCTCAGGCAGGGTTCTGAAGAGCTCGACCGTGACCTCTTTCCCTTCGTAGACATCGGTACTGAACCCGGCCTCGTTCAGATAGGCCAGAGCCTGGGCAGTAAACTCAGGGTCTGGACTCGTCAAAGCTATCTGATCCACCAGAGCCGCCTTTCTGACCTCTGGCTCCGTAGTTGGAGTAGGGGTGACTTGCTGCGGAGAGGAACAGGCAGTGCTGAGGATGAGCACAAGAAGGGCCAGGAGCGCAGCTATTGTCCCTATCCCGATCTTGGCTTCGTGATCTTCTTTTGACTGAGTGTTTCTCATCTAACTCACCTCGGTGACAATAATATCCTTCGCCCCAGCCAATCGCAACATCAGCTCCACCCGGCTGCGCGTTTCCTGGGTGATCAGGGCGATGATGTTGCCCCCACGCCCAGCCCCGGAGAGCTTGGCCCCCAGTGCTCCGCCTTCGCGAGCGGCTTCCACCAGGCCCTCCAGCTCTGGCGAGGAGACGCCCATGAGCTGGAGCAAACGAAGGTTTTCGTTCATGAGTCGCCCCACGGGCTCGATCTCGCCCCGTTCGATAGCACAGCGTCCCATCTCGGCGATGGTCCCGATCTCATCGAAGATCTCCTCGTACTTATCTCGCTCCCTCTCCCAGGCCCGGCGCACGTGGCTCACGGCAATCTTAGTGGGGCTGGCTATCCCAGTGTCGGCGATGGCCAGCAAAAAGGGGGTTTCGACCGAAAAGATCTCGATCTTCTGGCCCTTGACGAAATACACTGGTTTCTCGAAAGCGATGACGGTGTTGTCAATGCCGCTGGGCGTGCCGTGGTGGATCTTCTCGGTTTCGTAAACCAGATTGGAGATCGTCTGGGGGCTTAGCAGGTGCTCGAAGTGCTGGCCGAGGGCGCGGACAATGGCGGTGGAGATCGCTGCCCCACTGCCCAGCCCTCGCGCGATGGGGATGGTGGAGCTGATGGTGATGGCCAGGTCATGTTTTGTCCCCACGCCAACATGCTCCAAGGTGCTGACCACGATGGCCCGCAAAGCGTCGTCGGGCGGGGCCTGTTCGAGGGTGTAGCTTTGCTCCAGGTCTTCGGCGACGATGGTGATGCCCTGGCCCTCAGGGCCCGTCTCGACCGTAGCCCTGGCTTGCACCTGAGTTACAGGTACAGCGATGGCGGGCTGGCCGTAGACTACCGCGTGCTCGCCGAAAAGGATAACCTTTCCTGGGGCGTAGGCAACCGTCAAGGAAATTCGTTCCTTTCCCAATTCGTGTAGTGGCGAACTAGAAGAAGTAAAGGACTGCTATCACAGCCAGGGCCCAAAGGCCGAGGTCAATAATGAGGGGCAAGTCGCTCAGGAAGATCTCTTCGGGAGAGCCGCCCAGGCTCTTAACGTGGATCAGGTAGAGGTAGCGGAAGACGCCGTAGAGGACGAAGGGGATGGTCAGCATCATGGCGTGGTTGGGGGGCAGATTCGGCGCGGAGAACGTGTAGAGAGAGTAGGCGATGATCGTAGCTGAAGCCACGACGGAGATCATCTCATCCAGCAGGGGCAGGCTGTACTCGCTCAGGCTGGCGCGGTGCTCGTTGGCGTTCTCGGCCAGAAGTAGCAGCTCGTGGCGTCGCCTGCCAACCCCGATGAATAGGGCCGCCAGTGTGGCGCAGATATAGAGCCAGGGCGAGAAGCGTTCCACCTCCACAACTGCCGCTCCGGCTGCCACGCGCAAAACAAAGCCCGCAGCCACAGTCAGCACGTCGAGGATGACGATGTTCTTGAGGACAAAGGAGTAGACGATCATCATCAGGAGATAGACCAGAGCGATGAGACCAAGCTGGGGGTCTATCAGAAAACATAGGGGTAGGGTGACGAGGGGAATCAGCACCGCAGCGGCGATGGCCACCGAGGGCTTCAGTTGCCCTGATGGCAGGGGGCGCAGGCGTTTGGTCGGGTGCTGGCGGTCCTTTTCGATGTCCGCCAAGTCGTTGATGAGATAGACCGCGCTGGAGGTGAGGCAGAAGAGAATGAAGGCGGCGATGGTTTTGAGCAAAGGGGAGGGCGTGAACAGCTTTTCGTCGAACACCAAAGCGGTGAAGATGAACACGTTCTTCGGCCACTGTTTGGGCCGCATGGTTTTGAGGAGGTTGATTAGCATGGTGTTTCCATCCTGTTTGATCTTGCCAGGGATGGAAAGCAACTTCCGTGAAACGTGATTTGTGCTCCGTGATTCACGTTTCACGTTTCACGTCTTTGGAAGCTACTTTTCCATCGGCGGTTCCGATTTCTTTTCTAGATTTTGCCCACAGCAGCTAGATGATACCAGATTATGGCGATTTGAGCAAATCGGCTCGACTTGGACGCCGCTTGACTTTTTGACCAGTTGTGACTATTCTATAGCTGTGAAGAAAAAGCGGTTGGATGTGCTGCTGGTTGAGAGGGGGCTGGTCGAGAGCCGTGAGCGAGGCAAACGGCTGATCATGGCTGGCCAGGTGCTGGTAGACGGGCAGGTTTTGGATAAGCCGGGGATGCGGGTGGCTGGGGGCGCGGACATTTGCCTGTGTGCCAAGCCGCCCTATGTCAGTCGGGGTGGGCTGAAGCTGGAGGCGGCATTAGACAGCTTCGCCGTCCACGTGGCTGATGCGGTGGCTGCCGATGTGGGGGCCTCCACGGGCGGATTCACCGATTGCCTGTTGCAGCGGGGGGCAAACAAGGTCTACGCCATTGACGTGGGTTACGGCCAACTGGCCTGGCGCCTGCGCCAGCACCCGCGAGTGGTGGTCATGGAGCGCGTCAACGTGCGCTATTTAGAAAGCCTGCCAGAGCCTATTGACCTGGCCACCGTTGACGTTTCTTTCATCTCCCTGACCCTGGTGCTGCCCAGCGTAATGGGCTGGCTCAAGTCAGCAGGTGACATAATCGCTCTTATCAAGCCTCAATTCGAGGCCGGGCGAGCGGAGGTAGGCCGGGGGGGAGTGGTGAAGGACCCCGAAGTCCACCGTGCCGTCTTGAGCAAAATCCTCGGTTGGGCTCTGGATCATGGCCTGACAGTGCGGGGCCTGATTGCCTCGCCCCTCAAAGGGCCGGCTGGCAACGTGGAGTTCCTGGCTCATCTGAGCCAGGGGCGTGGAGAGGTGAGCATCGAGATCGAGAAGGCCATAGCCAGGTGCCTGCTTTTTGACTAACACCGTGGTTGTGGTGTATACTATGTGAAACGTGAAAACGTGATGCGTGAGAAGCCATTCACGCTTCACGGATCACGTCAAAAGGAGTCAAGTTGCTATGAAAGAGATCAGAGTAGCTGTGGTGCAGATGAACCCTCTTCTGGCAGAGGTTAGCGAGAACCTCGTGCAAATGTCCAATTTCGTGGAGAAGATCTGCAGCGAGCAGAAGGTTGACCTGGTGGTGTTTCCTGAGCTGGTTACCTCCGGCTATGAGTGCGGGGTGCGTTTTACCGATCTGGCTGAGCGAGTGCCCGGCCCCACCGTCAACCTGTTGGCTCAGCGGGCGGCCGAGTTCAATACCCACATCGCTTTCGGGATGGTGGCCAAAGAAAAGGTGGAGAGTATCATCTACAACGCCGCCATCCTGATCGGCCCCGATGGTGAGTTGATCGGCCAGTACCGCAAGGTACACCTGCGAGGGGAGGAGCGGCTGGCCTTCCGGCCTGGCTATCGGTATCCTGTCCTGGAGGCGGAGTTCGGCCAGGTAGGTTTTCTGATCAGTTGGGACCTGGCCTTTCCCGAGGTGGCTCGTAGTCTGGCTCTGGATGGCGCAGACCTGCTGATCGTCTGTGCCAACTGGGCCCGGCCGGACGCGGAGGAGTGGCGAACCTATGTGCTGGCCAGGGCGTACGAGAACTCGCTGTTTGTGGTCGCCGCCAATCGGGTAGGGGAGGAGTACACCTACTCCTTCTTCGGCGACAGCATGGTCGTGGGCCCGAGAGGCAAGTTGTACGGCTCAGTCGAGGAGGGGGGCGAAGGCTACAGCGTAGCTCGCATTGACCTGGATAGCGTTCGGAAGAATCGCGAGGAGTTTCAGTTCTTGCAATGCCGCCAGCCGCAGACCTACCGGGCCGTCGTGAGGAGGTACTAGGGACAGCGGTTGAAACCACCTCTGGAGGGCGCGAATGCGCCGGTCGCCCATCTACATGGACGATTTTCGTGACCACGTAGGTGGTCACCCGGCACAGAATGCCCTCACAGGTGCGATTTCAATCGCCATCCATCTTCGCAATGCACCCGAACGATTGCTTACTATCAGCACAAGGAGGAAACTTGAAAATCATAGACCTGCGAAGCGACACCGTGACTCTGCCCACACCTGCCATGCGCGAAGCTATGTACCGGGCCGAGGTGGGCGACGACGTTTTTGGGGAGGACCCGACGGTCAATCGGCTGGAGGAGATGGCCGCTCGGCGCCTGGGCAAGGAGGCGGCCCTTTTCGTGGCCAGCGGCACGATGGGGAATCTCGTAGCCTTCTTGACTCATTGCGGCCGGGGCGATGAGTTCATTGTAGGCCACCTGGCCCATACCTTTCTCTACGAAGCTGGTGGCTCGGCGGCGCTGGGGGGCATTCACCCTCGCACTCTGCCCAACCAACCCGACGGCACCCTGCACCTGGCCGATATCGAAGCTGCTATCCGCGGTGAGAACGTCCATTTTCCCCGCAGCAGGCTGATCTGTCTTGAGAACACCCACAACCGCTGCGGTGGGGCAGTCCTCACGCCTGAATACACCAAAGCCGTTTGCCAACTGGCGCAGCGTCACGGCCTGGCTGTCCATCTCGACGGCGCCCGCGTCTTCAACGCGGCAGTGGCCTTGGGAGTTGACGTAAAAGAGCTGGCGGAGGACGTGGACTCGGTGCAGTTTTGCCTGTCCAAGGGCCTGTCGGCGCCTGTAGGCTCGATCATCTGCGGCGACGAGAAGTTCATCTACGAGGCCCGGCGCAACCGCAAGATCGTTGGCGGCGGCATGCGTCAGGCGGGCATCATCGCCGCGGCTGGCATCGTTGCCCTGGAGCAGATGGTGGATCGCCTGGCGGAAGACCACGCCAACGCTCGCCGCCTGGCTGAGGGCCTGGTCGAGATACCTGGCTTGGCTATCAATTTGGACCGGGTGCAGACCAACATCGTCATCTTCGAGCTTGTCAGCGACCGCCTGACACCGGCGGAGTTGCAGGCCAGGCTGGGTGAGAAGGGAGTGAAGCTGCTGTCTATCGGCGGCCATCGTCTGCGGGCCGTAACCCACTATGGCATCGAGGCTGACGACGTCGAGGTTGCCCTGGCCGTAGTGCGGGGGGTGATGAAGCAGTTGTGAAATCCAAGCGCGGTAATAAGAAGAAGCGATACACCCTGGCGAAATTCGATCCCTATTTGACTTTCTTGATCTTCGCTGTCGTTGGCCTGGGGACTTTGCGAATAGAGGTGGAAGCTCGCTTGCTCATACTCTGGCTGGTTTTGCTGGGGGTCTGCCTGGTCTACGCCGATGAGAAAGCCATAGCCATGCAATACGGACTGGTCAACCTGGGGCGTGGAGCAGTAGTTGGCCTGGTCCTCTCTCTGCCGCTGCTGTTGTTGGCCCAGGATGTCCTCAAAACCACCTCGGCCAGGCTGTTCCCTTGGGCCAGCCAGCCAGCTCTGTTCCAGAATCTGGTTCTCCTCGCCGCGCCCATCGAGGGGCTGTATTTTCGAGGGTTCCTGCAGCGGGACCGAGGGCCGGTCGTTGCTGCTTTGCTCTATGGTCTGGGCCAGGGCATCCTCTTTCTGTCTGGTCTCAGTAGCTTTCCGGCGGTGTTGGTGGCAGTGGTAGTGGCTACGGCGCTTTTAGGGTTTGTCTACGGTTACGTCTGCCAGCGCTATGGCCTGAGCGCGAGTATGAGCTGCCACGCCACGGTCAACCTGGTCTTGCTATTCTTGCCTCTGGCGTTGGATCAATGGCTTAGAGCAATTTGACGAAAACTGGTTTCTGTGCTATCATTTATTCGCAGTGGGGGCGTAGTGTAGTGGCCTAACATGTCGGCCTGTCAAGCCGAAGACCGCGGGTTCGAATCCCGTCGCTCCCGCCAGAAGACCGACCTGTTTTGGAACAGGTCGGTTTTTGTTTTTGGGTATTGCCAATCGCGGTCAGGCGTGGTATAATATGAGTGAGGGGTGGTCGCACCGAATAAACTTCCCCGCAGCAAGCTGCGGTGTATTAGCCGCAGCGGGTAAACCCGCCTTTCAAAACGCGGCAAGCCGCGGGGAATCAGACCCTCTATAGATTGAATTGGGACCTGTCGGTTTCACCCCCGCTGCGAGCACGCCACGCCTCGCTGCGCAGAGGAAGCGCCGCCGGCACCGATGGAGATCGCACCTGGCCATGAGGTCAACTGTTTTCTGTACTCTTGAGAGAAGCTCCGCAAGGAGATTTTCGCAAAACTTTCTTTGGGAGGTTGTTATGCTAGAGGATAATATCTTGAAGGGAATTACTACAAAAAAAGCTTTCTGTATGACTATCATGTCCCTTGTGTTAGGAGTGAGCATGGTTTTTCTACTCCTGACATTATTGAAATCACCACCTGCCCTGGCACATCCCCTGCCATCTTATCCCAAGGCGACCTCGGCGTACTGTGACGCCGGCATTCGTGAGGAGGACGAAACGATTGCGAACGTCCAGGTTGGCACGATCACCAACACCACTGGCTACTTCACCGCCACCAATGGCTACTCTGACTACACTCTTACCCACTCCACCGACATGCGGGTCGGCGTGGAGTATCCGATCACGATTACGCTCAGTGCTTCTTATTCCGACGATAAAGGAAGAATTTGGGTGGACTGGAACCAGGACGAGGACTTTAACGACACTGGCGAATCCATCTCAATGCGTGTGAGCAAAGGTAAAGGGCCGTATTACGCCACCATTGTGCCCCCGGCGCACGCATTCGGGGGCAGCACCCGGATGCGCGTGCGGATGCAATACCACGATTATCCGCCAAAATGCGGAGACACAAACTATGGGGAAATCGAGGACTATACCGTCAACGTTGTGCCCGATTCGGCCCCCTTCTACGCCCACTCCACTAAAACTGCCGCGGTGGACTATGAAAACTGGCGCATTACCTACACGGTAGCGATCTCCAACGCGGGCGATCTTAACGGGCCGGGCACTTATCTGACCGATACCATCCCGGCTGGCGTCACTTACGTCTCCGCGACGGCCTCCACCGGCGTGGTAACTGAGAGCGTTGGCGCCATTGAGTGGCGGGGCGACGTGATCAGCGGTACGACCGAATACCTGACCTTTACGGTATCCATTGATGGAGCGCCCCTCACCAACGCCATGATCGCCAACACCGCCCACATCACTCACACCGACGCGCCCGAATGGACCAGGCCACAGCACGTCCTGAACATTTCGCCGCCCGAGTTCAGCGGGACAAAAGAAGGCCCGACAGCCGCCGCCCTCAACGCCCCTGTAACTTATACGCTCAATGTGCGTAATGACGGGGGACTGCCGGCATATACCGCGTCGTTGGAAGACACCTTTCCCTCCGGCGTTGTTGGCCCGGCGCTCAATCCAGTGCTGGATGGGCCGGGCGCGCTGGTGCGCAACGACGCCACCGGTCTGGAATGGAACGGGCGGCTCGACCCAGGTGAGGAATTTACGCTCACTTTTCAATTGTTGCCAACCAGCTATTGCGGCCAGGTCTTGGCCAACACGGTCGTCATCACCGACCCGGATGCCGCGGCCGCGTTGACGTTCACCGCCCCGCCTATGGACGTGTACCAGGCGCGTCTCGACGAATGGGATTTCGAGGGCAATGATGGCGCTTTCTTGGGAAGCGGTGACTGGGCACGGGGGGCGCCCGTACATGGTCCAGCCGAGGCCCACAGCGGCAGCGAGTTGTGGGGCACCGTTTTGGGCGGCAATTACAGAAACGATCCCAACGAGTATCCCAACGAAGATTTCACCAGTGTATTGACAAAAACACTTGACCTGTCCGGCGTGGAGAGCGCCACCCTGGTCTGGTGGCAATGGTTGAAAGTCTATGACACCTGGGATGTGACGTATATCGAAGCCATTACCAGTACCGGCAGCGCCGAGCTTATTTATGGGAGCAAAACCCGCGGCGCCTACCGTTCCGATGTCACTGAGAAGGTATGGGAGAGGAAGAGCGTGGACCTCACCCTTTATGCCGGGGATACGGTTACCCTTACATTCATCCTGGATCCCGACAGCTCCTTAAGCGCGGCCGGGTGGTATCTGGACGACGTTGGGGTTTATGAGGATTGCAATCTCTACGTCTGGGAAGGTGACGTCAGCACGGCGTGGAGTGCGTCCGGGAACTGGGATCCCCCTGGCAACAAACCGGGCACTATTCCCGGCGCAGACGACAACGTGCGCATCCCAGGGCAAAGTGTAACCCTCTGGCCCACCATCGGCGATACCCGCGCCTGCAACGACCTGACCATAGAGCCTGGCGCAGCGGTCACACTCACCTCCGCGGCCACTCTGACTATCAGCGATACGCTGTACAACTGGGGCTACCTGATCCGCCAGAAAACGGTGAACACGGGCAGCTCAGTCTCGTTTTCCCTCCCGGCTTCCTCCAGCGCTAACGAAGAGGTTGCCATCATCACCCCCAGCGCGAGCGGACTGGGGAATGTCAGCGTGGGCGTGCGGGCGGGGCTGCCGTGTGGCGTAACTGGAAATCTATTATCTGCCGTGTGGCGCTGTTTCAGCATTTCGCCAGCTAGTTCGTATACATCCACCATCAGGTTTTACTATCGCAGCGATGAATTAGGAGTTCCATTTCCCAATAACCCATCCACAATGAATGTTTATCGTTGGGACACAGCGACCTCCGCCTGGACCCAAGCAACTGTCACCGGGCGCGGGAGCATAATACCACCATATTGGGTTGAGGCGGAAACAAGTGACTACTCTCCCTTTACGCTCAAGAGCGGTGATGCGCCTAGTGCGGTCAGTATAAGTCGGTTTGGCTCAAGCCCAGATGTAACAGAGGGCTATGGTTTCGTGTTCGGCATCGTGCTGATTCTATTGAGCACTGTCATCCTGATTCGGCGCTCGCGGTACTTGTCAAGGCAAAGCCGCCCAACATCTGGTTCGTAGACTCCATGATCGCCGCCTTCAAAACCGCTGCGAGCACGCCACACCTCGCTGTGCGGAGGAACAGCCACCGACACCAATGGAGAAGCGCCTGGCATGGGGCCACCTGTTTCTTGTACTCTTGAGAGAAGCTCCGTGCGGCGCGCTACGGATCTCGACATTCTAGTTGAGCAAGTAGAGGCTCAGAATGAAGCTGCTGGATGTCGTTCGCAGGGAGAGCGTTCCCAAACCGTGGGCTGAAGGAGAGAAGATCCCGTGGCATGATCCGGACTTCAGTAGACGAATGCTCAACGAGCATTTGTCCCAAGAGCACGATGCTGCCAGTCGCCGCTTCGAGATCATTGATAGCCACGTCAGGTGGATTCACGATCAGGTTCTGAAGGGGAATCCCACGCGGATTCTTGACCTTGGCTGTGGCCCTGGATTGTACACGAACCGGCTTGCGAGACTTGGGCATCGCTGTGTAGGGATTGATTACTCTCCAGCCTCGATAGCCTACGCAAAGGAGCAGGCTGAGGAAGAGGGTCTGGAATGCACGTACATCCAGCAGGATATCCGAACGGCGGACTATGGCGACGGTTATGGTCTTGTCATGCTGGTCTTCGGAGAGTTCAATGTCTTCCGCCCCGAGGAAGCGAGGGGTATTCTTGAGAAAGCCTATCGTGTCTTGGCGACTAACAGTTTTCTGCTCCTTGAGCCGCATACCTTTGAAGCAGTCCTCAAGATCGGAGAACAACCGTCTTCGTGGTATTCTGCAGAGGAGGGGTTGTTCTCGGATGAGCCGCACTTCTGCCTTCAAGAGAACTTCTGGGATGCTGAGGACAACGTAGCAATCCAACGCTACTACATCATCAATGCCGTGACAGGCGAGGTGGCGCGCCATTCGGCAAGCACGCAGGCCTACATGGATGATCAATATCGGTCTCTGCTAGTTGGCTGTGGGTTTGGTGAAGTGGAGTTCTACTTATCGCTGGATGGGAGCACAGGCGGTGCACGGAGCGACTTGACAGTCGTGCTCTCACAGAAGAGGCACACGGCCTAACCCTCGCTCTGCGATCCGTTCGCTCGAAACCACGCACTGCGATTCGTTCGCCCAAAGCGTGGGGGATGAGCGGGTCGTAGGTTTCACCCCCGCTGCGAGCACGCCACGCCTCGCTGCGCGGAGGAACCGCCACCGGCACTGATGGAGATCGCGCCTGGCCATGAGGTTAGCTGTTTCCTGTGCTCTTGAGAGAAGCTCCGTACGTCGGAATTCGATTACAGCGTGACCGCTGCGGCAGCTATGACTATAAGGGAGAATCCAGAGATGAGTGAAAATCAGAACGAGCAGTGGCCAGAACACATACGAATCAGGATGGAACAAAAGACGACTGAGGAGTTGCTTGATATCTGGAAAAAGAATGATAGAGGGGAATGGACAGATGCGGCATTTGAGGTAATTCGTGAAATCCTGGCAGCAAGAATAGGGAGCCTACCTGCTCAAGGGGAAGATATTGTGGATAGTGAAGAGAAAGCAGATGAAGCAGTAGAGGACGACGACACGGATCACGTTTATGAGGATTTGGTACGAGTTTCTTCACTGGCAAGAGGTTTCTCTTGGATTTGCTTGGGTTTGGCTGTATTGGTTTTGGTCGCAGACATAGTGCTCTTGCTGGCAAGTGTGACGGTTGCGAATCAAATGGGCTGGGGTCGGTTCTCCCTGGATAGAGTCTTGATTCCACTGATGAGTTCACTACTTCCTCTTTTGTTCGGTGGGTTCCTTTTTGTAGTCTTACGAGCAATCGCTGAAGGCATTTATGTTTTATTGGATATTGAAGATAGCACTCGGCGCACAACCGCAATTCTGGAGAAGTATCTCAAGGTCGGCGCGTTTTTTGTAGTAGGGGAACAAGATGAGGAGTAGTGTGAGGCGCAGTAGCAGAATTGCCGTCCCAGCCCTGTGGGTCTTTGTGGGAAGGGCTGAAGCGGCCTGTAGGTTTCCACCCCCGCTGCGAGCATGCTACGCTTCGCTGTGCGGAGGAACCGCCACCGGCACCGATGGAGCTCGCGCCTGGCCATTAAGGAGGCATCCTTGAGCGAGTACACCAGGGAAGAGATACTGAAGCTAATCGAGGAGAACGTTGCAGGCTCAGGGACGGGGAGACTTTGATCACTCCGCGGTGATGCGGGTTATCGAGCTGCTCTCTGATGTTGGGGTTCGCACAGCAGTACCTTCTCAATAATGCAAGACTTCAATAGAAACAGGTAGCTGTAGCTAGAAATCAATTGAAATGGTAAGAATCACATAGAGATCAGATGAAAGATCAGACGCCTCAACCCATAGTCGAAATGACATAAGCTCTTCTCATGGTGGGAACCTGTATGTAATAATAAGAGATACACAGAAATGGCCTGAAGGCGATAGTAACAACTAGAAACACATGGAAGCATTGTATTGTCACTGGTGTGGATGAGGCCCTGGCTCACGAGCTATTCGGCGCGATGCAGGCGCAGGGGTGGGGCGACCTCGATCACTCCGCGGTGATTCGGGTTATCGAGCTGCTCTCTGATGTCGAGGTTCGCACGGAAGAAGGATAGATGCTTCCGACAACTATAATACAGCAGTAATCAAGCCGAATACATTTGAAGTAACATGAATAACGTTAAAATACTATGAATAAGCTAGAAACAATAAGAAACTGATAAGTACAAGTTGAAACACATTTGGGAAGCGGAGAAGATTCGGGGGGTGCTGCACCTGGCCATCGGTGATAACGCCCACATGGGAGGGGCGGTGACCGCGGACTTGCACGAGGACTTCGTTCTTCCGCACCCTGATCTTTATTTGGATGGAGAGGTTGTCATGCGAAGTGAACAGTTAGTGGCCCCCCGGTCTGCCAATTGATCTACTGGTGATGTGAGTGAAAAGGCGTTTTGACAGAGGGATAAAGTAGTGGTATAATCTTCCTTGAAGATTACAATTTGCCTCGTGGGCCAGAGAATCTGTCGTTGCGGATGGACAGTTGGTCCACTTTCCCCTGATTTCTGCCCCCATCCCGGTGAAGAGTTCGCACACTGAAAGGAGGGATGCCTATCGCACCAAAATGTCGGATTCTCGCGTTAGTTTAGAAACTCAAACAAGGAGGAAACAAATGTCTAAGAAGACGCTGTGCCAACGAGTTGGCCTGAATCTGTTTCTAGTGCTTGCAATGCTGTTGCCCCTGGGGGTGAGCGCGGCTAGCGCTGCTCCGCCAGCGGCGGAAGTCCTCGCTCAGGAGGAGTTGACCTACACGGTCAAGCTGGGTGATAACCTCTGGAGTCTGGCGGAGAAGTACCTGGGCACTGGCCCGGCCTATTGGGCTATCGTCGGCGCTACCAACGTCAAACATGACGAGGACGCCAGCTTCGCCCACATCGAGAACCCCAACCTGATCCATCCGGGCTGGAAGTTTCTCGTCCCCAGTGCCGACGAAGCGGAGATGTACGCTGCCATCGGCAAGGGCGCCCCACCACCTGAGAAGAGGACCCTCAACGTCACCTTCTCCTGGCCCACCTACATTGATCCTGCAGTGGGATCTGACTTCTCCAGTACGTCCTCTCTCTGCAACCTGTATGACACCCTGGTTTTCCCCAACACCGCGGGCGGGGTTGACGCTCACCTGGCGGAGAGTTGGCGAGTTTCAGGCGATGGCCTCACCTGGACCTTCATTCTCAAGAAGGGCGTCAAGTTTCACAACGGGAGCGAACTCACGGCCAGCGACGTCGCCTTCAGCATGAACCGGCTCCTGGAGATCGGCGAGGGACTGGCCTACGTGTTCCTGGGTACCGTCGAAGGCGCTACTGCCCCCGACGATTACACCGTCGAGTTCAAGCTCACCCAACCGAGTGGCCTTTTCCTCATCAGCCTCATTCGTTTGTACATTGCTGACGAAGAGGAGGTGATGGCCAACATCGTTACCCCCGGACCTTACGGCGACAAGGGCGACTATGGCAAGGAGTACCTGCTGACCCATGACGCTGGCTCCGGCCCCTACAAGGTGAAGGAGTTCCCTCTGGAAGAGTATCTCCTGATGGCGAAGAACTCATCCTGGTTCGGAGCATTCGCCCCGAACGCGCCCGCCGAGGTTCGTTTCATCGCCACCACTGAGGCAGCCACCGTGCGGACGCTGATGTCGCGGCAAGAGCTGGAGATCACCGACCAGTGGCAGACCATTGAGGCACTGGAGGCGCTGAGCGCGATGGAAGGGATTGACGTGGCTGCCTTCCCGGTTCTCACCGAGTTCTATTACATGATCCACACCAAGAGGGCACCGACGGACGACGTCCACTTCCGGCGGGCCATGGCCTACGCCTTCGACTATGACGCCGCTGTGGCTCTGGAGTGGGAGGGGACTCAGCAGTCGCGAGGGCCTGTCCCAGCCATCACAGCCGGTCACAACCCGGATGTCTTCGTCTTTGAGCGTGACCTTGACAAGGCGCGTGAGGAGTTGGCGCTGTCGCCCTATGCCGATCAACTCGATCAGTACCCGGTAGAAGTCCACTGGATCACCGAGGTGCCGGCTGAGGAGAAGTGGGCCTTGCTCTTTCAGGCCAACATGGCCGACATCGGCATTGATGTTGAAGTCGTCGGCACGCCGTGGCTGTCCGTGGTCGAGAACGCGGCCAGCCAAGAGTTGAGTCCTCACATCGTGACCATCTACGTCTCTGCTGATTTCCCCGAGGCAGGTCCCCTGCTGAAGGTGCGCTACCACTCCGACGCAGCCGCCACCTGGTCGCAGAACGAGTGGCTGTTGGACGATGAGCTGGACGAGATGATCACCGATGCCCTGCTCACCGTAGATACGGATGAGAGGTACGCCAAGTACAGGGACTTGCAGGATTACATCATGGACCTCAGCCCTAGCATCTTCCTGTACGACCAATATCAAAAGCATGCTTACCAGTCGGCCTACGTGGACTGGCCTGCTGCCCGTGGGGAAGTCATCCCGGTGATGGGTTACACCATGTTCGTCCCCACCATCGGGGTCACCGGCCCATAGGTGCTGCCTACGCCCTAAGATCAAGCCCCTGAGGGGCCTCACTTGACCCCTCAGGGGTTTCGATTGCATTTCTGTCTACTCATACGGTCATTGCGAGGAGCGTAAGGAAGCGAAGCGGCTGAAGCGACGAAGCAATCTCCTGCCCACGACGGAGGGGATTGCTTCGCTCCCTGCGGTCACTCGCAATGACACATCGGAGGGAAAGATGAGTTACATTACTTTCCTTGTTCGTCGCGTCGTCCACTCCATCTTTGTCCTACTGGGTCTCTCCATAGTGATCTTTGGCATCTCCCGCATCATGCCCGGCGATCCGGCGCGGATGGCCGTCGGCGCCAGGGCGCCCCAGTGGGTAGTGGACAACTTGCGTGAACAGATGCACCTCGATGAACCACTTTACGCCCAGTACTATTACTGGCTGCGCGATGCCTTACACGGCGATTTTGGCATCTCCCTGGTGACGCGGCGCCCGGTGGCCGACGACATCAAGGAGTTTTTCCCGGCCACGCTCGAACTAACCCTCTTTGCGGGCATCATCATGGGAGTAGGGGGCATTCTATTCGGGACTGTCTCTGCTCAACATAAGGACAAGTGGCTTGATAACGTTCTTCGCGTCATTTCCTACCTTGGGGTGGTGACCCCTTCTTTCGTCTTCGCTATCCTTTTTCTTCTCCTGTTTGGCATGACCCTGGAGTGGATGCCGACGATGGGGAGGCTCAGCTTTGGGGCCACGCGCCCGCCGTTAATCACTGGCCTCTACACCATAGACTCCCTGCTGGCCGGCAATCTGACCACTTTCTTCGATGCTCTGAAGCATCTTATCCTGCCCGGTATCGCCCTGGCCATGGGGGGGTTGGCCCAGGAGGCCCGCATCACCCGCGCGACCATGTCCGACAATTTGACCAAGGACTACATCGCCTCCGAACGCTCCCTGGGCATCCCGGAGAAGGTGATCATGAGGAAGTTTTTGCTCAAACCTTCTCTGATACCGACTGTCTCGATCCTGGGTCTTGACTTTGCCGGCACGATGAGCAGCGCCTTCCTGGTTGAGTTGATCTTCAACTGGCCGGGGAGTTCCCGTTATGGGATCAACGCCATGTTGCGCAAGGACTTGAACGCCATCGCCGCCGTCATCATGGTCCTCGGCGTCGTCTTTATCATCGTCAATATCCTGGTTGACCTCGTCGTCGCTCAACTCGATCCCAGAATCCGATTGGCTCCAGGGAGGGGTGAATAATATGACAGCACAAGCAAGAAGCCCAGTTCTGACCAGGAGCAAGACGGCTGTCGCTATGGAGAGTCTTGGCCGCAACTGGTACAAGTTCTCACGCAATCCGATGTCCATCGTCGGGCTGATCACGGTCTCCCTCGTCGTCTGCCTGGCCGTTTTCGCCCCGCTGGTCGCCCCGTACCCGAAGCACGCCAGCAAGTTCGTTGACTTCGCTAATGCCAGCCGCCCTCCGGGCCGGGAATACTTGTTCGGCACCGATGTTATAGGCCGTGATATTCTGAGCCGGATTTTCTTTGGGTTCCGCTTCTCGTTGATGATGGGGCTGGTCGTTCTGGTGCTGGTGGTGCCTCCGGGAGTGACACTGGGACTGGTCGCAGGCTACAACCAGGGAGACTGGCTGGACACAGTGATCATGCGCATCACCGACATTTTCCTGGCTGTGCCACCGTTGGTGCTGGCTCTGGCCATCGCTTCTGTTCTCACTCCTAACTTGTTCAACGCCATGATAGCGGTCTCCGTGATGTGGTGGCCCTGGTATACCCGGCTGGTCTACGGACTCGCTTTGGCCCTGCGGAACGAATTCTTTGTTAAGTCGGCCGAAACGATCGGGGCCAGCAAGGTGCACATCATCTTCAAGGAAATCCTGCCCAACTGTATCTCGCCCATCTTCACCAAGATGAGCCTCGATATGGGGTGGGTTATTCTCATCGGCTCGTCGCTCAGTTTCGTGGGACTCGGCGTGCAACCACCGAAGCCTGGCCTGGGAACGATGGTCGCCGATGGAGCTAAATACCTGCCCGACCAGTGGTGGATTTCGATCTTCCCTGCGTTGGCCATCGTGGTCGTTGTCCTGGGCTTCAACCTGTTGGGCGACGGCCTGCGCGATATGTTCGCCGCCGAGGGGGTCTAAGATGAACACTGCTCCTTTGCTGGAAATCAAAGACCTGCACGTTCATTTCGGCGTCTACGGGGGCACGCTGCGAGTCCTGGATGGTGTTAATTTCACCGTGCACAGCGGGCAGAGGGTTGGCCTGGTCGGCGAGACCGGCTGCGGCAAGACGACGACCATGAAGGCCATCCTGCGCATCTTGCCTATGCCGCCAGCCCGCATCTCGCGCGGAGAGATCTATTTCAAAGGGCAGGATGTCCTCAAGATGGATGATAGCGAGCTGCGGCAGGTGCGGAGTGAGGGCATCTCGATGATCTTCCAGGACCCGACGGCTGCCCTCAACCCGGTCTTTACCATTGGCCAACAACTGGGGGCCGTGGTGAAGTATTCAATGGGGGGTAAAAAGCTATCCAAAAGGGAAATCCGTGAACGGGCCATCATCCCCTTGAAAGAGGTATCGCTGCCCGATCCGGAACGGATGCTGGATAGTTACCCCATCCAACTCAGTGGCGGGATGCGGCAACGGGTCTGCATCGCCATGGCCCTGGTCGCCAGCCGGGAACTACTCATCGCCGACGAGCCGGGCACCTCCCTGGACGTCACCATTGAGGATCAGATCCTGCGGCTACTGCACCGGTTGGTGGAGGAAAAGAACGTCTCCGTCATTCTCATCACTCACACCCTGGGAGTGGTGCGGGAGATGACCGACTGGGTCTACGTCATGTACGCCGGCAACATGGTAGAAATGGCCGCCACCGCGGAGCTTTTCGCCCAACCGCTGCACCCCTACACCCGCGGGCTGATGGATGCCGTCCCCAGGCTGACGGGCGGTGGCGTCTCCGACGGCATCCCCGGGCGAATCCCTGACTACCTCAACCCGCCACCTGGCTGCCGGTTCCACCCGCGCTGTCCTCGTGCGATGGATATCTGCCGGCAAGAGAAACCCTCTTTCTACGGTAAGCGAAGCGGCGTCAGCGATAACCATGAGGTCGCTTGTTTCCTCTATCGGGATGGCGGATAAGGGGACGCAGATTAACGCTGATCTACGCTGATGTCGCTTGGCTTACATCATATCTGCGAAAATCTGCGTGTAAGTGAAGCGGCATCTGCGTCCAGCGAGAAAGGGAACATGAAACGCTATGACCACTGATATTCTGACCGTCACCGATCTGAAGAAGTACTTTGTCATTGGGCACAAGGGCATCTTGAAACGGGAGCCCATCACCGTCAAGGCAGTGGATGGCATCTCCTTCGCCGTACGAGAGGGGGAGACCTTTGGCCTGGTTGGGGAGTCCGGCTCCGGCAAGAGCACCGTCGCTTACACCACTATCGGCATGTACCGGCCCACCGAAGGCAGTATCGGCTTCCGGGGGCAGAGTCTATTCGATGAAAGCAAGAGGCGGCCACTGGCCATCAAGAAAGAGATACAGATCGTCTTTCAGGATCCGGGTTCGTCTCTGAATCCGAGGCGGACTATCAAACAGATTTTAGAGTTGCCACTTGGGATTCACCGCCGGGATGAAGATCGGCTGGAGCAGGTCGTGCAGTTGCTGGAGATGGTGGAGTTGCCGCCGGACTACATGCAGAAATATCCCCAGATGTTGGGCGGAGGCGAGAAGCAGATGGTGGCCATCGCCCGCGCCTTGGCCACCGATCCCTCGTTCATCATCCTCGATGAGCCAACCTCCGCCCTGGATGTGTCTATCCAGGGAAAGATCATCAATCTCCTCATACGGTTGCAGAACGAGTTCCGTCTTTCCTATTTGTTCATCACCCACGATCTGAGCCTGATGCGCAACGTTGCCTCGCGGGTGGCCATCATGTACCTGGGCAAGATCTGTGAGGTCGCCGAGGCGGCGGAGTTCTTCCGCAACCCGTACCATCCGTATACGCGAATGCTCCTCTCCTCTATCCCAGTCATCTCAGAAGAGGAGGAGAAGCTCAAGCCCAAAAAGATCATCTCCACCGGCGAGATTCCGAGTCCGGTCAACATCCCCACCGGTTGCAGCTTCCACCTTCGCTGTCCTGAGAAGATGGACGTCTGTTCTGAGGTGGACCCGGTGATGGTTGAGGTGGAAGGCCAAACGGGTTTGGCACGGCATACAGTTCGTTGCCATCTTTATGGCCAGCTCGACTAATAAGGTGGCGGGTACTTGGGACGCAGATACACGCAGATAAACGCTGTTTTTTTTGATCTTATCTGCGAGAATCTGCGGAAATCTGCGTCCCCTTATGCGAGGAGGGAGTCATGGGGCAGAGAATCTTGTACATTCACCCCGTAGGACCCGTAGGAGTCGAGATAGAAGAAGGGCTCCAGTTCTTAACGAGTCAGAAGCAGGAGGGGACAGAGCTGACCATGGTCACTCTGCCCCGTGGCCCGGAGCACCTGGAATACCGCTACTACGAGGCTCTGGTGCTGGTGGACATCTTGCACCTCATCAAAGAAGCCGAGGGCCGGGGGTTCGATGCGGCGATCATCGGCTGCTTTTACGATACGGGGCTGCAAGATGCCCGCGAGGTGGCCGAGCGAATGGTGGTAGTAGCTCCCTGCGAAGCATCCATCCACATCGCCGCCACCCTGGGAGACAAGTTCTCCATCATAGTGGGCCGCAGGAAGTGGATTCCGCAGATGAGGGAAAACGTAGCCAGATACGGCATGAAGGAGAGGCTGGCCTCTTTCAAGTCGGTGGACCTGGGGGTGCTTGAGTTTCACCAGGACGAGGAAGAAACGGCTCGCCGATTTCGCGAGGTCGGGCGGGAAGCTGTGGAGCGTGATGGGGCCGAGGTGATCATCCTGGGTTGCACCGCCACCTACGGCTTCTATCGTGAGCTGCAAGAAGAGCTGGGGGTGCCTGTCATAGACTCCATGATCGCCGCCTTCAAAACCGCCGAGTTCGCGGCCGAGCTGAGAGACCGATTCGGGTGGAGCCACAGCAAGATCGGAGGCTACGAATCGCCTCCTCCAGCGGAGTTCACTCCCTGGCGACTGGAGGAGCAGTACGACTTTGGCGATATGAGGGCTTGGTTGCTTCCTCGATCCTCCATCGAGCGGTAAGTTTCACCCCCGCTGCAAGCACGCCACGCCTCGCTTGGCTGTGCGGAGGAACCGCCACCGCCACCGATGGAGATAGCGCCGGGCCATGAGGTTGGCTGTTTGCTGTGCTCTTGAGAGAAGCTCCGCGAGGAAATTTCCGTACAAATCCTCTCTGGGGGTGGTTAGCTGGCAAATAGTGAGATTGGAGTCTGCAGATGGGATTAAAGATATTCCTTAGTTGGTCAGGCGAAAAATCACGTTATATCGCAAAGGCCCTGCGGCAACTACTAGAGGATGTAAACCATAATTTCGATCCGTGGATGTCTGGGACTGACATAAAAGCGGGTGCAAGATGGGGAGAAGAACTGGCGAGGCAACTTGATGACACTGATTTTGGAATCATCTGCTTAACCTCTGAGTCATTACGCAGCCCTTGGCTTCTTTTTGAAGCTGGGGCACTTAGCAAGTCCGTAAGAGATTCGTTGGTCTGCCCATATATAATTGATCTAAAACAAGAGGATATTGATGGCCCTCTCTCCCAATTTCAGGGGAAGGACATTTCTAAGGAAGGTACTTGGGAGCTAATCCGCTCTATTGATGAAGGCGCCGGTGAAGATAGTCTTGGAGAATTGAGGCTACAGAGATACTTCGAACGTTATTGGTCAGACTTTGAAACTGCACTAAAAGCTATGGAGACCGGGAAGAAAGGCGTTTCTCCTGAGATACGCAGAAAGGTAGTGAATGTTTTAGCGAATCATTTCCCCGATGTCCGGGACGCGAGAATGGTAGTATCATTTTCGAACTCTGTGCCGATGGAGATGGTGAATTGGAGTGGACCTCCCATGACACTCTGGTCATCCATCGTCAAACTCGCGGATGAACGAGGACGGTTATTGCAACTTGTGGAGGCTATAGCAGAAGAGACGGGATTACCCGCCATTCGAGATCTAGTCAAACTGCTCCCAAAGGGCGATGAAGACAAATAAACTCCGCCAGGTCCGATAGGGTTCTTGGTTATGGGAAGTTACTCAGTTGTCCGTATAGGCGATCTAACCTTTCATTCTGTAAAGAACGATTTTGACCCCGCTGTCATGTTACTGTTCACCGAGACCGACAAACGGGTTCACTCATATTCGCCTGGAGAAGAACAAGATCAGGCCCATGAAGAACTGTACAAGCTTTTCGGGGAAGAGCCGCTGACCGTTGTTGAGTATGTCACTGCTCTTACCGTTGTCAAGGATCGTCTTGAGTTCATGGGTTTTACTCTGCCATTTGTCAGGCGTGCATTCCGAGAAGGAGTCGAGAAACGCCTAGCTGAATTGGCGCAACGTCGAGATGACCCAAACTGGAGAAAACACGATGTCCTAAGAAAATCCCTTGCACGGGAGGAACGAGTTCTACGATCACTGACTTTCGATACATGGCTGGAGAATTTTGCTTACATTGTCAGAAGCAAATTGAAGCGTGATATAGGATATTTGCTAGATGAGGGTAACTCTACAGATCAATTATCTCTTACTCTCCGCTACATGCTTGGTGGACTCCACCCTTTCTTTGGTTTCCCCACATATGATTTCAGAGTCTTCATGAGAGCCGCTGTGGAGATAACAGGCACAGATGCGGAGTTGGAGTATGATCTGACCGAGATTGTGGCTGGTGAATACTTTCATGCGGATGAGGACTTTTGCTCGTATGCCCGAAGAGCTTTGGTTGAAGACTTTGCCGTCGACCACAAAACTGTTGTGCTTACAGAAGGCAAGTCGGATAAATGGGTGCTGGCAGGCTCTCTCCGACTACTCTATCCTCATCTAGCGGATTACTACTCATTCATGAATTTCAAAGGTGTGCGAGCACCAGGTGGTGCATCCGTACTTGTAGCGACATTAAAGGCATTCATTGGGGCAGGAATTGTAAATAGAATCGTGGCTTTCTTTGACAATGACACCGCGGCACAATCAGCAATGCGTTCGCTGAATGCCATTAATATTCCCGAGAATGTTCGAGTACTGCGCTATCCTGATATTTCCATTGCCAGGAGTTATCCAACGCTTGGTCCACAAGGCATGGCAACAATGGATGTCAACGGACTCGCAGGCAGTATTGAGCTTTATTTTGGGCGCGATATTCTTGTGAATAAGAATGGCTATCTTACGCCCGTCCAATGGCGTGGTTACGATGTAGCTCTGCACCAGTATCAAGGTGAAGTCATGAATAAGGGCGAGTTGCAGGCAAGTTTCTTGGACAAACTGCAATCTTGCCAAGCAAATCGAGACCTGATTGGAACATACGACTGGGGCGATATTCAAGTCATCCTTGATGCCATGCGAACAGCTTTCCATGAGTGAAGATGCGCAATGCAACTTGCCCGTGACTTGGAACTGATCTTGCGCCATCATTCCAGACAAAGAGCGGTCTAACGGCTGCGAAATGAGCCATGCATGGGTGAAACAGCGCGGTCCAACAATTCGCTCTGCGATCCATTCGTTGGAAACCACGCACTGCTATTCGTTCGCTTAAGGTATGTGGGATGAGCGGGAAAGCTCGCGGATTAATCTGTCAGAACTCCTGCAACTGTGTGTCCATGTAGGTGGGATGAGCCTCATGGGTTCATCGCTGCGGGGAACAGCATAGACGCTACGTTGTTAGAAACCTGATTTTGCAACAACTTAGAAAGTGCTTGATTCCGATAAGAATTTGTAAGAAAGGATAATTATGGACACTGCATTAATCGTAACAATCATTTTGGCTTTTATTGGCTATATTGCCAAGCATATCAACGACACAATAGATTACAGAAGAGAAAAGAAACTTGAGCTAGTAAATCAACGTCTAAACCTGTTTTATGGACCTTTGTGTTTTCAAACAATCGCTGGCCAAAATATTGAAAAGATTCTGTTGAGAAAATTCGGTATGAAAGATAAGAGCGATGCTCTTGACGAAAAGTACTATGATGAATGGCGATTATTTGTAAATGAAGTATTAATGCCCCTGAATTTAATGCGAGAGAAAATTATCCTTGAGAATTCCTACCTTATAATAGAAAATGAAGTTCCCCAATGTTTAGTTGATTTCATTACTCATGTCTCTACCTTTAAGGCTGTAGTTGCCAAGTGGAAAGTTGGCGATTTCTCAGAGAATTTTGCGATGACTTACTATCCTGAAGATCTCCAGGGATACATAATGGGTTCATATAAGAGTCTGAAAAAGGAACAGCTGAAACTAATTGGGAAATAACTACGTTCCAGTTGGAACTGGCCTCAGCCCGTAAGTTTAAAGCTTTTGAGATTGATTATGATAAACCAGCCTCGTTGGCCAGTGAGGTCGTGGCTAACCCGCGCATCTGCGATCCGTTTACCCGAAACCGCACAATGCGACAGAGTTCGCCTGGTGCGCGGGGGATGGGTGGGCAAGGTTCGCAGTCAATTTTAAGAACGTTGTACAACTGGATGAACAATGTTGCTCATCTTCCCACAGCCAGCCTTGGCAAGCAACGACAGGGCTGCGTCCGCAAGTCACCCATAGATTTCATAAATGGAGGGTATCAACATGCTGAGAGTTGCTACGGATATTGGAGGTACGTTCACGGACCTGGTGTTCGTGACCCCGGACGGTGAGGTCGTCGCGGGCAAGAGCCACACCACCCCGGCGCAATTTGAACAGGGCGTGATGGACGTCATCGCGGCCAGCGGCACGACGCCGAGTGAGTTCGCGTCCTTCGTGCACGGGACGACCATCGTCATCAATGCCATCACCGAGAGGAAAGGGGCCAAGGTCGGGCTGCTCACCAGTGAGGGGTTCCGCGACATTCTGGAGATCGGCCGCGGCACCCGCCCCGACTTCTTCAACCTGGAATACCGCAAGCCCGAGCCCTTTGTGCCCCGCTACCTGCGCCGCGAATTGAAGGGGCGCATCAACTACAAAGGGATTGAGGCCACACCCCTGGACCTTTCGGGGTTGCCGGCCATCCTCGACGATTTCCGGGCCGAAGGGGTTGAGGCGGTCGCTATCTGCTTCATCAATTCCTACGCTAACCCGGCCCACGAAGAGGCAGCGCTGGCCAGGGTGAAGGAGCTTTGGCCGGAGGTCTCCGCGGTGGCCTCGACCCAGATCACGCGCGAGTGGCGCGAGTACGAGCGTACCAGCACCGCCGTGCTGTCCGCCTACGTGCAGCCGGTGGCCCACCGCTACCTGGACCGCCTGACCAGCGCGCTCTACGACGCCGGCATGAGATGCACGCCGTACATCATGCAATCCAACTGCGGCGTGGATACGGTCAAGAGCGCGCGCCAAATCCCTATCACCATGGTCGAGTCGGGGCCCGCCAGCGGGATCTGGGGCGCTGCCGCGATGGGCCGGCTGATCGGAGAGCTGGATGCCATCGCCATTGACGTCGGCGGGACGACGGCCAAATGCGGGCTGATCACGGGCGGCGAGGTCAAGCTCAACACCAACTACCAGATCGGACGCAGCGAAACTTCGGCCGGCTATCCGGCCATGGTGCCGGTGGTTGACCTGGTGGAGATCGGCCAGGGCGGGGGGTCAATTGCCTGGGTGGACGAATTCCAGAGGCTCCACGTCGGCCCACACAGTGCCGGCGCCGTGCCCGGCCCGGTGTCCTACGGCATCGGCGGCACAGAAGCGACGACGACCGACGCGAACCTGGCGCTGGGTTGCATCAACCCGCACTATTTTTGCGGTGGCACGATAGAGGCGGACATGGACGGGGTGGGTCGCGCGCTGGATAAGCTGGCCGCGACGCTCGGTACAAGTCGACAGGAAGCGGCGCGCGGCATCGTCCGCATCGCCAACAACAACATGGTCAACGCCATCAAGCTGATCTCGGTGAATCGCGGCCATGACCCGCGCGACTTCACACTGATTACCTTTGGCGGCGGCGGCGGCATGCACGCCTGCGCCCTGGCCAAGGAGCTGGCCATCAAGAAGGTGGTGATCCCCAAGCAATCCAGCGTGTTCTCTGCCTGGGGCATGCTGCTCAGCGACCTGCGCCGCGATTATTTGCAGACCCAGATCGTTGACCTGTCAACTGAGGGAGCGGCTGCGCAGCTCGACGAGGATCTGCGGCAACTCGAACAGAAGGCGCTCCAGGAGTTCGCCGCCGAGGACATTGACCCGGCGCGGGTGCATTTCCTGCGCTATGGCCGATGTCGCTACCAGAACCAGGAACACTCTGTGGAAATCCCCCTGCCCGATGGCGACATAACGGAGGAGCAGATCAAGAGCATCCGCCAGCGCTTCGACACGGACTATGAGCGCGAGTACACCTACACGCTGGACACCCCGGTGGAACTGGTCGTCTATCACCTGGTCGCTCTGGCCGAGGTGGACAAGCTGAAGCCGGAGAAACTCCCGACGACGGGGCGCAAGCTGGAGGATGCGGTCAAAGCACAGCGGGAAGTGGACTACGCCGAAGCCGGCATCCACCTGGCGACGATCTACGATGGCGATGCCCTGGAACCAGGCATGAGTTTCGTCGGCCCGGCCATCATCGAAGAGGCCGGCGCCACGACCGTGATCCCGCCCGGCCTGCCGTGTCACGTGGATGACTACGGCAACTATCACATCCGCGCCAACCAATAACGGGACGCAGATTAATGCAGATAAACGCTGATGTCGCTTCGCTTACATTTATCTGCGAAAATCTGCGTGTATCTGCGTCCAGTGGAAGAGGAGGATAACTGATGAACGAAAAGTATGATCCGATTACGCTTGAAATCATCCAGAGCTCGCTACAGGCGGCTGCTGACGAGATGTTCGCTGCTTTGCGCCGCACGGCCATGAGCGCCATCATCTACGAAGTGCTCGACATGGGCACGGGTATCACCGACAGGGACGGCGAGCTGGCGGGTTCCGGGGCCGGCATCCCGGCCTTCGTCGGTGTGCTGGACAAGACCGTCAAGCGGGTAATGGAAAAGTTCGACCAGCCGGGCGACATCGAGCCGGGCGACATCTTTATCACCAACGACCCGTACACCGGCGGCGTGACGCACTTGAACGACGTCATACTGACCATGCCGGTCTTTGCGGGCGACGAGGCGGATAGCGAACATCCGATCGTGGCCTGGACTGCCAACATCGCCCACTGGAATGACGTGGGCGGCATGGTGCCCGGCAGCATGTCCACCGAGGCCACCGAGATCTTTCAGGAGGGAATGATTCTGTCTGCCATCAAGCTCTTTTCCCGCGGCGAGCCCATCCGGTCCGTGTTTGACATCCTCACCGCCAACTGCCGCATGCCCGATTTCCTGACAGGCGATCTGTGGGCTGGCGTGGCTTCGGTGCGGGTCGGCGAACGCCGTGTCCTGGAAATCGTGAACAAGTATGGGAAGGACGTGTTCCTTCACGCTGTTGAAGAGTACCTGGACTATGGCGAGCAGGTCGCTCTGGCCGCGCTGAAACGCCTGCCGAAGGGCAAGTACTCCCTGGTAGAACCGCAAGATAACGGGCCGGACTACAAAGTCACCATCGAGATCACTGACGACGAGTTCATCATTGATCTGCGGGGTAGTCCTGACCAGGACCCGGGCCCCTTCAACATGAGCCGGGACGAAGCGACTGTGGCGTGCCAGATCGCCTTCAAGGGCATCGTCTCGCCAGATAGACTGGCCAACGGTGGTACCTTTCGTCCCTTAAAAGTCCTGACGCGGCACGGGAGCGTCTTTGATCCGATCTACCCGGCGGCTCAGGGCATCTATTATGAGATTACCATCAGGGTGCACGATCTGATCTGGCGGTGCCTGGCCCCGCACATGGCAGACCGGCTGCCTGCGGGCAGTTTCGCTTCGGTATGCGGCACCCTTTTTGGCGGCATTCATCCCGATACTGGCCGGACTTATGCAGTGATTGAGCCCGAGCTGGGCGGCTGGGGCGGGTCGCCGACCTCCGACGGCAACTCGGGTCAGTTCTGCGCGCTGCACGGCGAAACTTACAACTGCCCGGCCGAGGTGGCCGAAGCGCGCTACGGCGTGACGGTGGATTATCTCAGCTTCCACGACGAGGATGGCGGCGCTGGCTTCCACCGGGGCGGCAAGGGCGTGCGGATTGACTATCGCATCAGGTCCGACAACGCCTGGCTGACGGTGGCCTACACCCGCGACAAGGTCCCGCCGTGGCCCCTGAAGGGTGGCCTACCGGGTTCGTCCAACCACGTGCTGATCGTGCGAGCCAACGGTGAGACGGAACGCCACGCGCTGGTGAGCGGCTTGACCTTGAACACGGACGACGTCATCCAGATCATGACGGCCACGGGCGCTGGCTGGGGCGACCCGCTGGAGCGCCCCCTGGAGTTGGTGAAACAAGACCTGAAGAACGGCTACATCACGCTGGAGCAGGCCAACCGCTACTATGGGTTGGATGAGCGCAGCGCCGGCGGATAGGGATGTCCTTTGATCGCCGAGGTCTCTGACCGAAGGCGGAGGGAGAGAATGGCTGTGTCATTGCGAGCGTAGCGAAGCAATCCCCATCCCGCGAATTGGGGATTGCTTCGGCGCAAACAGCGCGCCTCGCAATGACACAGCACTTAGGGAGGATATGGCAACCATCGAGTACAAGAAACTGGTCATGGCTGGCCCGATGCGCTGGGTCGTGCTGACCACGAACGGAGAGGTCACTACCTTGGCCTGGTTTGTCAAGGTTGGCTACACTGTCCAGGGCGCTGGCATTGTGCTCTTCGCCCGCAGCGACTTGAAGGGTGATGGGGGTGATGACGTCTTCGCCGTGTTCAGCGACAACCTGGCCATGGCGGAACACCTGCGCGATGACGTGTTCAGCTATACTGCCTTTGCCGGCGTTCCCGGGCAGACCCCACCGGCTCCCATCGTGGAAGCCGCTTTCGAGAGCCAGGACGACTTTCCCAACCGCGTCGTCGAATCCATGAAGGCCGTGGATGGCACAACTCTCATCCTCTCCCTTCGGGACTTCACGCCACCGAAGGCCTACGTGCGGGCGGTCGCCGTTTCCACTTCCAAGAACGAGCGCGTGACGGAGGTAGGAGCCTTCGCCGTGCCGGCTGCGTTCTCGTTGGAGATCAACGGCGTCGTCCCTGTCGGCCAACCAGAGGTGGGTCCTCTGGCCGAAGCGCCACCAGTGGGGGCCGACGTGCAGAATCTGTGGTACGAAGTGGCCGTGTTCACTTCCAAGATCGCCGAATCGGGATGATGGCTGAAAACATAGCTACAGGCTGCTCGAACGACTGAGCAAAGAGCACCGCCTCGATTGATCTGGGGCGGTGCTCACGTTTATAGTACGCTTGGGTGTTGCTTTGTGATGCCTGTCAAGTCAAATGAAAATGTTACCGAAAGGGGATCGTTAGATCAAAAGATAATGTTACCCGGGTTGTCCCCTCCCTTCTTTGATTTTGATGATCTGGACAGTGCTGAGTTGAGTAGTC
>SDBT01001259.1_pt1 | contig 44002 bp, 47 predicted proteins | sample 2277101 | NCBI WGS metagenome assembly SDBT01 (sample SAMN10404973, study PRJNA504765) | marine sediment metagenome | isolation source: marine sediment core GS10_PC15, 103 cmbsf | place: Arctic Ocean: Southern Knipovich Ridge | collected 2010
GACGGTCAACTGTGTACTTTCCACCTCGATGACCTTTACTTTCATACCTTTATCAACATAACCGCTTTCGGCTACACATTCAACTCTTTGTCCGGAAAAATCACACATACCCACCGGATGCAGCGGGGTAAGAACCTCCCCGACCGAGCCGAGCAGTTCTTTCAACTCATCAGTATCAGGTACCGCATCGCCTATACTGCGTTCGGGCGGGGAAAGCGTAACCGATTTCCCAAATTTCGTTCTAGGAAACAATCGGTAAGCAAACACCATAACAGCAGGTATCATCACAGCTGCCACCCCTACACCTACCCAGCCGGCAGTAGTGCTGTGATTAAAGAAAATCACCACACCCCCTACCAGGCAGCCCAGTGAGCAAATGCTTATCAAACCCCCGCTCGGTACAAAAATTTCCGCTATCAGCAGTGCAGCTGACGCCAAATACAAAAACACAGCAAAAACAAGCCACCAATCCATTTGTTTTAATCCTCAGAAATTTCTTCTCTGACCACAACCCTGTTGCCGTGAATCTCCATTATCCTGACCTGGGCGTTTTTGTCAAGGAATTTGCCTTCAGTGACAACGTCGACTATCGCCTCGCCAAACCTTACCTTACCGGTTGGCCTCAACGGCATAACCACTTCACCAACTTCACCGATTTTTACCGTCTCGATCTCACTTTCCGGCGGTGCGGTCATATTAATTTCAATTTCATCGCCCTTCTTAGCGACAGCCGGTGAAAGAATAAGACCACTTAAAAACTGTATTTTAGGCAGATATTTTGTAACCAGCCACGCCGCGCATATAAATCCTGCAAACCCAAATACAATCCCCATAAGCCCATCGGTTAAAAGCTGCCAGTCAAGCGGATTTTGAGGCCAGGGAAATCTTTTGGGCGGATTCTTGACCAGCATTCCGAACAAACCGGCAAACAGGCATATTATCCCTAAAATACCAGCCACGCCGAAACCGGGCAGTATGAAAACTTCCACCCCCAACAAAAGTATACCTGTAATAAACAGCACCACCTCCACCCAATTGGCCATCCCCGTCAGGTATTTGCTGCTGATAATTATCACAAAACATATCGCCGCCACCAGTCCAGGCAGCCCAAGACCAGGTGTACCAAGCTCCATATAAACCGCCAGCATTGCGATCATAACAAGCACACCCATCACCGCTGGATGGTTTATCTTTCGCACCATCTCTTCCGACCAGTTGGTTCGAAGGATCATCGGCTTATCAAAGACCACCCCATCACGAACGGCCAGAAAATCCAAGGCCCCTTCCAGGTCGTTAACATTTGCCCTTGAGATGCCGTATTGGAACGCCTTCGAAGCTGTCAGAGTCAAAAGCTCTTTATCATTGATAACCAGCTCTTTGTGCTCAAGGTCGTATTTGTCGGGCTCTTTGGGCAGTTGATCAACTTCAAAAAATTCATCTTCACCTGTTTCCAGGTTCTTCACCAGATAAACTTCTTTGTGTATGCTCACCATCGCCGTAAGCACCGCCACCGGATACCCGTTCGCCTCAGCCGCTCTGTCAAAGGTCGAGCGGATAAAGCTTTCCATCTTTTCACGCTCAGCCCCCTCGAGTTTTTGACCCAGCAGAATAGGCGCACTACAACCTATAGTGGCATTCTCAAGCATTATTATATCCTGGCAGGAAACGCTTATCATCGCCCCCGCTGATATCGCCTCGGTTGTAACAAATGCGATGGTGTGCGCTTTTTTGGATGCTTCGAATATAAGGTATTTGGATATGTCGTCAGCCGCCTTGACCAGACCGCCGTATGTACCGATCTCGAAGATCAGGTATTCTGCCCCCCTATCGAGGGCCTCGGCGGCTCTACGCTTAATGGATTTGTAAAGGCCGTCATCGATCATATCCTTACAGTCAATGACCGCAACTTTTACAGCCCCCTTTTTCATCACCACGTCATTCTGCTCAGCGGCTAAGACCAGCCCCGCAAAAACAAAAAACAAAAGCAAAAGAACACAAGATTCCCGTAGTAGGTTCGCCATACTCACCATCTTACAATTCTTTCACTTGTTTAACAATACTTCACTTAACTACAGCACTACTCATTATACCAGATTCTGGAATCGAAGTCGAAATATAATTCTTTCTTGCCGCTAAAATCGATCCAAACCATACTCCTTTATGTATCTTCACTTTTGACCTTGCGCCATGAGGGGTAAGAGTAGGCAACAACAATAGGAACGTTTTGAGCATAAAAGTAGTTTCGATAAATTCTTCTATAAATTGCTTTTCTAATGCTTTTTAAATTCAGCTTTGATGAGTCTTCTGATAAAGTTTTGCTTCATGAGCAAATATTTGCTTCATAGTTTCTTTTGGTATTTTTAGGAATTTGGCCAGACTTTTTAGCTGCTTCTCTTCCTCGGGTGTCACTTCACCGTCGACCAGAGCCTTTTTGCACGCTTTGCTGAACTGCAGAATCACTTTTTCGGATGCTGTCTGATTCCGTCCCTGACGGTAAATCTTTATCTCGTCGGCAAATATCTGTTTCATAACTTTGTTTGACATTTTGGAGAATTTGGCTAAACTTTTTAATTGTTTCTCTTCCTCAGGCGTCACCTTGCCATCGCTAATGGCGTTTTTACAAGCGATACGAAACTTTACCTCAGTACCTTTACTTGGTTGTGCTTTTTGAACCTGCAGGAAAATCTTCTTCTCCCGCTCAAAAAACTGTTTTCTTAGCTGCTCAGATATCTTAAGTGACTCGCCCAAAACCCTGAGTATGTCGCTGTCATAAAGGGATAGGGTGCCCTCGGCCAAAACTTCTCTGCAGGCCTTTCGAAAACGCTCTTCAGCAGCTTTGTCCTTTTCTTCCTTGTTCTTTTGCTCAGCCGCGACTTCACTGATTAGCCTTTCCAAAGCTTTAATAGCCTTTTCGTATCCTTGATCAGCAGCTTTGCGATACCATTTTATTGCCTCTTGCTTGTCCTGTTCTACGCCGCTACCCCATTCATAGTGGACACCAAGATTGAACTGCGAGGTATAATCGCCTTGTTCGGCAGCGTCACAATACCATTTAGTAGCTTCGTCTTCGTCTTGGGCAACGCCGCTGCCAGTATCATAGCACCAGCCTATATTGGCCTTTGCACTAACATAATCCTGTTCTGCCGCCCTGTGGTACCATTTAACCGCTTCAGCATCATCCTTCGGCACACCGTCTCCATTCTGATAACAAGAACCAAGGTGATTTTGTGCAGGAGGATAACCCTGCTCGGCAGCTTTAAGATGCCAATTGATTGCAGATATGTTGCTTCTTTCGATACCGAAACCTTCATCATAACATCTTGCGAGCAACCACTGGGCTTCTCGAATCCCAAGTTCAGCTGCTTGTGTCCACTCTACCAGTCGGTTATCAAAGTTCTGGCGGATATATGCCCTGCTGCTCCCATCGGCACGCACAGCCTGCTCGCACTCTTTGACATCCGCTAAGCACCGCTGTCGCAAGTCTTCGATGTTGGTTTGGCTATAGCCGCATTGCGAACAAAACTTGGCGTTATCGACAATCTCTGTTAGGCACTTGTTGCATTTCATGAAATCGCTCTTGTATATAAAATTACGGTTATGTCATAATCATAATTTTGCGATTGAAAGCATAGCACAACATGTCACCAGGAAAGTTGACTTCTTCTGTAAGTATTCTTCGATAAGTATTTGTAAGTCTTTTAATCTCTACAGTACCCCTTAAATCAGGTGATACTTACTTTTTCGCAGGAGAAGAAGGAATCCCACTTCTACCTCACTATATACTACACCAACTACCAAAATATTCCAAAGAAAATATAAAATAAGAAATTACTGTATATTTGTCTCAAGCTATCCCTTAAAATAGGTAATCCGTCAAAGTGGTAGTAGTATACAGCATTGCCACAGTTAATTTGACCGACATTACCGGCACGCCTAAACACGCCTCAGGCACGCCTAACCCCAAAATCTTGGGCTTTGCGCATGAAAAAAGCCAGTCGTAAATGACTGGCTTTACTTGACTTATCAAAATAGCGGGGGCTGGATTCGAACCAGCGACCTCCGGGTTATGAGCCCGACGAGCTACCAGACTGCTCTACCCCGCAATAAACCATTCAGAATAAAAACTCCGCCTATGAAAATATTAACAACAACTCTCAGCTAAACGCTAAAGCTTTTCACGAATTTTCTTCACGATGACTTCCGCACGGCCTTGATCATATTCATATGCGGGCCAACGGTTAAACACGCCATCGCCGTCCATTCGCGGTATTATATGAAAATGAACATGTTCGACTAACTGCCCTGCCGCCCTGCCGTTATTGCACAATACATTGTAAGACTCTGTTTCCATCGCACCAGCCACCGCAGGAGCTATCTTACCAAGGCAATTGGTTAACTCAACCAAAACCTCCTCAGGGCATTCATGCAACTTCCCATAGTGTGCCTTTGGAATCACCAGCGTATGACCATCACTAACAGGACCAACATCGAGAAAAGCAAGCACTTTTTCGTTATCAAAGATTCTCATACAGGGAATTTTGCCGGCAACTATCTTACAAAAAACACACTCATCTACACACATTTGAGCCAGCCTCTACACCGCACACATATTCGGTAAGCGAAATCCATCAGGCATCACACCTGGTTATTTTGAACGCTTTTTTTTGCCAGAGCCTTTCTTATCACCAGACCGCTCAGCAGTTTCCTCCTGACCCACAAGCTGCAGCAACACCAACTGGCCATTGTCACCAAGCCTTCTTTTAGAAAGACGAATTATCCTTGTATATCCGCCGCTGCGGTCAAGATAACGGGGACCAATTTCACTGAACAGCTTACCAATAACGGAACCGCTCCTGCTGTTTTTCCCATCATCATCATTGTAAATTGAACGATTACCCAATAGCGATATCGCTCTGCGACGCGAGGCCAAAGTACCTTTCCTGGACAGGGTGATAAGTTTTTCCGCAAACGACTGTACTTCCTTCGCTTTCTGGATAGTCGTTGAAACGGTCTCATGCTCAAAAAGTGAAGACACAAGATTTCGACGCATTGCCAATCGATGCTCACTCGTACGACTTAGTTGACGTCCTGCTATTCGGTGACGCATTTCAATAAATCCTTCTTATGCTAAACTGATATCCATACAGGTTCTTTCAGGAACTAACCGACATCTGTCATACCCAAAGAAAGCCCTATATCCGCTAATTTTCTTCTGACCTCACGCAAACTCGTTTTACCAAAACTGCGAATCTTAAGCAAATCCGCCTCGGTCATCTGCATCAGTTGACCAACAGTTTCGATATGTTCCGATTCGAGACAATTACTTGACCTGACCGTCAGTTCAAGTGCTGCCATAGGCATCGCCAGTTTGGCGGCCAATTCCTCATCAACACCTTCTTTCTCGGCTTCTTCTGAAACCTCCACCTCGTCCACCGTTTTATCACCGATTTCTGAGTATTGCACAAACGGGTTGATGTATTTACGCAAAATCTTTGATGCCTCAACCATCGCCATTTCAGGAGTAACCGTGCCATCAGTCCATATTTCAAGTATCAATCTATCGTAGTTTGTACGCTGACCAACGCGTGTATCCTCGGTTTTATATCTAACACGTAAAACCGGCGAATAAATTGCATCGATTTCTACATTGCCAATTTCCTGCTCAAATCGGTCCGCAGCTGCAATTCTTTCTGTTGCCGGCGAGTAACCACGACCCTTGTCAACTAACATCTCCATTTCAAACTTGACATTTTCAGTAAGAGTCGCGATCACAACATCCTTGTTAACTATTTCAATTGACGCATCGCTTTCAATCATCGCTGCGGTAACTTCACCTGCCTTCTTTGCAGAAACTTTCATTGTTTTCGGCTCATCGCCCTGCATACAAACTATAAGCTTTTTAACATTCAGAACTATCTCAGTAACATCTTCCATTATGCCTTTAATTGTCGAAAACTCATGGTCAACGCCGCTGATTCTGATTAATGTTACTGCACTGCCCTCAAGCGACGAAAGCAAAACTCGACGCAAACTATTACCGATAGTGGTTCCAAAGCCACGCTCGAACGGTTCAACATAAAACCGACCATACTTGTCTGTTGAAACATTTTTGTCCAGTTCAACTCTACTCGGTAATTCTAATCCTCGCCAGGTTATTCTCATACATTGGCCTCCTAAATTCGCGGCAAATGTTCTCAGCGGTTTTTGTTCTTGGCCAACATTCAACAATATCCGCTCTCTGTTTATTCGCCAATAATATCGATTTACCTATTCATTAAAAACTATCTCGAACAAAACTCAACAACCAATTGTTCCTCAACCACAAGCTGCACATCACTTCGGCTCGGCAATGCAACCACCGTAGCTGCCGGCTTATCGGCATCCAGTTGCAACCAACCCTGAGTTATATAATTTGGATTGCTTGCCAACTGTTCCTTGACAAGTTTTCGACTTCTATTTGAATTCTTAAGAGTTATCTTGTCACCTACTTTGAGCGACATATCCGGTATATCAACCCTACGACCGTTAACATAGACATGACCATGTGAAATCAGCTGCCTTGCCGATTTTCGCGACGATGCAAAATTCAACTTATACACAATATTGTCAAGACGCCTCTCCAAAAGCTCGAGCAGCACTTCTCCAGTATTGCCTTTTTTACTTCCAGCTATGCGGAAATAATGTACAAACTGTTTCTCAAGAAGACCATAATATCTCTTGACTTTCTGTTTCTCGCGAAGCCTGACACCGTAGTCACTGTGTCGTCCACGACGCCATCCGTGCATACCGGGAGCCATCTGACGCTCACGCCTTTCAACTGCACACTTACCGGTTTCGCAACGACTGCCTTTCAGCATCAACTTCATGCCTTCACGACGACAATACTTACAAGATGAACCAAGATAACGTCCCATACCTAACCAACTCTCTTGCTCTCAACTATATTTACACTTACAAATAACGATCAAACTCTTCTACGCTTTCGAGGCCGGCATCCATTATGCGGTATCGGAGTAACATCTTCTATCGACGAAATCCGAAGACCCGCCTGCTGAAGTGCCGAAATTGCCGATTCCCTGCCACCGCCTGGACCCTTAACCTGAACTTCAACCTCACGAACGCCATTACGCATAGCAACACGAGCACATTTTTCCGCAGCTCTTTGTGCCGCAAAAGGAGTACTTTTCCTTGAACCCTTAAAACCTACCGTACCACCGGAATCTCGGCAGACAGTATCGCCGTTCACATCTGTTATCGTAATTAATGTGTTATTGAATGTAGCCTTTATATGGGCTACAGCCTTGGAAACATTTCTTCTTACTTTTCGTTTTACACCTTTTGCCATTTAGCCAACCTGTCTAAATTGAATTCTAAAAAATATCAGCAACAACTGCTAACGCATTTCTTTCACGCCCTTCTTGCCTGCAACTGTCTTCTTCTTGCCTTTGCGAGTTCTTGCATTGCTCTGTGTCTGCTGACCACGAACGGGCAAACCACGACGGTGTCGCATTCCCTTATAGCACGCTATATCACGAAGGCGAGCTATATTCTGCGAAACCTGACGACGCAACTGGCCCTCAACAACATATTCACGATCTATAATCTGACCAAGCCTGCTGACTTCATCTTCAGTAAGCTTGCCTGCTTTTACAGAACCATCAATCTTACCTTCCTTTAATATCATATCAGCGGTACGCCTACCGATGCCATGAATATATGTAAGCGCTATCCATATAGGTTTATTATTGGGGACATCAACCCCTTTTATTCGCGGCATAGTTACTCCTGTTAATTATTTCCAATCAAACTCAAATTAACCCTGCTTTTGTTTGTGACGGGGATTCGCCGGGCAAATCACTCGCACAATACCTTTACGGCGAATCACTTTACAGCTTTCACAAATGCGTTTTACTGAACTTCGTACTTTCATAATAACACCTTCTCTTACTCGTACTTAAATACAACTACGCCTAATTACGTAATATTATTCGTCCCTTTGTCAGATCATACGGACTCATCTCGACTGTAACACTGTCGCCCTGCAAAATACGAATAAAATGCATTCGCATCTTGCCGGACACATGAGCTATTATCTGATGCCCATTCTCAAGTTCAACCCTGAACATCGCGTTGGGCAATGCATCAATAACCTTTGCCTCAAGCCTAATTGCGTCTTTTTTAACCATAAGTTCAGTTTAGTAATTATTCTGCGCCAACCCAGGCGGAAAATCCTCTACCTAAGCCGTCAACACCTCGCAGCCACCTTTCACTATAACTATTGTATGCTCAAAATGAGCGGAACATTTACCATCTTTTGTTACTACTGTCCAGCCGTCACGAGCAAGCTTGACCGCACCAGAACCCATATTCACCATAGGCTCTACTGCCAAAACCATACCTTCTTTAAGAACTATATCCTTCCTTAGCAGTTCATCACTCACAAAGTTCGGTACTTTAGGATCCTCATGCATCTCTGTTCCTATTCCGTGGCCAACAAAGTCCTCTACCACAGAAAAACCTGCTGATTTCGCACTGGATTCCATCTGTCCTGCAATTTCACTCCATTTAATACCCGGAGCTGAACGATCAATCGCTATATCCAAAAGACGCTTGGTAGCATCAATCAACTGTTGCCTTTCCTGCAAAATCTGTCCAACGCCGATCGTAACAGCAGCATCACCGCAGTAGCCTTTCAGCTTAACACCGAAGTCCACGCTCAAAATGTCTCCTTCACGAACCTCAAACCTCTTTGCGGGAATACCATGAACCACCTGCTCGTTCACAGATGCGCAGATAGCGCCAGGAAAAGGCCTTTTAGCATAAGGACTTTCAACACCTCTGAACAACGCTTTCGCGCCTGCTGCGTTCGTTACATCCATTGCCAACTGATCCAGCTCCAATGTGCTGACTCTTGGCTTGACAGCTTCTTTTATTTTTAAAAGAACTTCCGCTACAACTGCTCCAGCCTTTCGAAGCCTTTCAATTTCCCTGCTGCTTCTGAGCATTATAGCCATCTATACTGATCTCTATTAAAATTTCCCGTTATAATCCTGCTCGCGGAATTTTCTTTCCATTAAGGATATCAACCTTGACTATTAAGTCCGTCAAGTTCTCCAAATACTGATGTCGTAACATCATCAACATTCTGAGCGGCATCAACATTAATAATTACATTACCATTGCCTTTGTAGTAACCAACCACAGCTGCTGTCTGCTCGTGATAAGTTTTTAATCTGTTAGCAACTACTTCGGACTTATCATCAGGCCGCTGAACAAGCTCCTCACCATCCTTATCGCAAACTCCATCAATTTTTGGTTTCAAATTTTCAATATGATAAACCGCTCCACAAGCGGGACAACTTCTTCGTCCAGTCAGACGGGCTAAAAGAATTTCATCCGGCACCTGTAAATTAACTATTCCGTCAACCTTTTCGCCCGCCTCAGCTAAAGCTTTATCAAGTTCCTCGCCTTGAACTACAGTACGGGGAAAACCATCCAGAACATATCCGCCGGATGCCGTTTTCATGGCTCCAATCATCATACCTATAATAACATCATCTGGAACCAACTGACCCGAATCCATATAGCTTTGTGCCTTTTGGCCAAGTTCAGTATTCCCGGCTCGTTCAGCACGAAGAATATCGCCGCTGGAAAGATGCACCATCCCATACTTTTCAATAATGCGCTTACACTGAGTACCTTTGCCGGCACCGGGAGGTCCTAACAAAATCAGTCTCATCTGAAAGCTCCTTTAATTCTGCCGCTCTCACTGAAACCATCATAGTTACGCATTATCAAATTCGCCTCTATCTTCTGAACAAGGTCAAGTGAAACGCTTACAACGATCAGCAACCCTGTTCCGCCAAGAAACATTGCCACTCGGTAATCAACGCCCAGGCTCACAGAAATAACACTCGGAACAACCGCTATAAATGCTAAAAACGCCGCACCGAAGTATGTTATCCGAATCATTACCGTTTCGAGGTACTCTGCTGTACGATGCCCGGGGCGAAGACCGGGAATAAAACTGCCGGAATCACGAAGCCGCTTAGCCATATCCTTCGGCTGAAACTGAACTGTTGTCCAAAAATAGGCAAATGCAAAAATCATAACAACATAAAGTACATTATATGTATATGCCTGGGGCTCGAGGCTTTCCTGTATTTGAGTCAGAATACCCGAATTCTGCAGTCGTTCTATCCTCTCAAGTTGACTCAAAATAATCGGTGGAAACATCATTAAACTTGAAGCAAAGATAATCGGCATCACGCCGCCATGATTAACACGAAGCGGCAAATAGTGCCTTGCTCCGCCATACATCCGTCTTCCTCGCATCTGCTTGGCCTGTTGAATCGGTATCCGCCTCTGGCCCTGTGTGATTAATATTGCACCAGCTATAACAAACACAAACGCCACCAGCAGAAACAGTATTACAGGAGGACCATATTTGCCCTCTGCTGCATCAACACTTAAGTCCGCATTGTTCCACACCATCATAATAGCCGTTGGCATTCGTGAAACAATACCTGCCATAATAATCAGACTTATTCCGTTACCGATACCGTATTCATCTATTTGCTCGCCAAGCCACATCAAAAATATCGTCCCAGCCGTCATTCCAACGACACCCATAAACACAGCCGTCCTCTCCATCCCCGCATAAGTCAAACCGCTGCCGCCCATCATCTTCATAAACATCATCGATTGAAAGATACAGATAGGAACTGTCAGATAGCGCGTATATTCCTGTATCTTTTTATGACCCGTCTGCCCTTCCTGTCGCAGCTTACGAAGTGCAGGAATAATCTCGCCGAGAAGCATAAAAATAATCGACGAGGTAATATAAGGCATAATACCAAGACCGAACAAGCTGCTTTTGCTCAAAGTACCACCACTGAACATCTGTAAATATTCCGCAACTCTGCCCATCGGAGTCTCCGCACCTCGCTGAGAGGCCATCTCAATCATTTTAGCGGAGTCAAAACCGGGAACTGGAATGTGGAACCCTATCCGATAAATACAAAGAAGGGCAAGAGTAAACAAAACCTTATTGCGTAAATCAGGAATTTTAAAAATATTTGCTATCGTACCGAACATCACATACCCTTACAATTAAATTAAGCAACCACCTTCGCAACTCCGCCGCAACCGGATATCTTCTGCTCTGCGCTCTTGCTGAATTTGTGAGCCACAACATTAAGCTTCTTCGTCAGTTCACCATCACCGAGCACCTTAACTTTACTCTTAACGCTGTCAACAAGACCTACATTGACAAGTTCCTGAACATCTATCGAGGTATTCTCATCAAACAGCCTTTCGAGTTGAGAAACATTCACTATCTCATAACGATTGGCAAAGTTATAATTACTGAAACCTCGTTTCGGCAACCGGCGGAAAAGCGGCATCTGACCGCCTTCATAGGTTGGACGAGCCGATGAACCGGGCCTGCTGCCGCAACCCTTATGACCGCGACCACATGTCTTGCCGTTACCGCTGCCTTTGCCGCGACCAATACGCTTACGCTTCTTATAGGCGCCGGCAATTGCTGTTATTTCGCTGCTCAACATCTTCGATATCACCACCTTTTAACGGTTTCAATCTCTACACCACGCAGAGACTCAACCATTTCTTTACTTCGCAAATTCAATAAACCGTCCATTACCGCCTTTACAACATTTTTGGCGGATGTACTTCCGTTAATCTTTGTCAACACATTACGAACACCTGCATATTCAAGAACCGCACGGGCACTTGAACCTGCTATCACACCGGTACCTGCTGTTGCCGGAACCAGTGTTATACTTGTCGCTCTGCACTTACCAACGATCTTATGAGGGATCGTACCGTCAATAATAACTATTTCATGAAGACTTTTCTTGGCATCCTTAACGGCTTTCTCTACAGCGGAAGGAACTTCATTGGCCTTCCCGTAACCTATGCCGACAGTACCGCCATGGTCTCCAACTACAACCAATGCCGCAAAACTGAATCTGCGGCCACCTTTAATAACTTTAGAACAGCGAAAAACCTTAACAACCGTATCTTCCAAAGGTTTTTCCTGCATCGCTAATTTAACCGCTTCTTCTGCCAACTTAAATCTCCAAATCTACACAAACAGTTAAAACGCCAATCCGGCTTTTCTCGCGGCATCGGCCAAAGCCTTAACTCTGCCATGATAACGACTGCGATTTCTGTCGAATTTTACACACTTAATACCGACATTCATCGCTTGCTTTGCTATCGCCTCTCCAACAACTGTAGCAGCGGTAATATTGCCTCCATTACTTATGTCGGAACGCAAACCCTTTGCACGAGTACTCGCCGAGGCAAGCGTCAGACCTGCCATATCATCTACAACCTGTGCATATATATGCTTGTTAGAGCGAAATACCGATAGCCTTGGACGCTCTTGTACGCCAAAAACTTTTTTCTTAACGCGATATTTACGTCTGGTCTTTGCTTTTCTTATTTTATCAAGACGCATAAAAACATTTTCCCATCAGAAACTTTACACTCTCTCACTACGCAGTACCACTCGCAAACGCCTTGCCTACCTTACGCCGGACTGTCTCATCGGCATAACGAACACCCTTGCCCTTATACGGCTCAGGAGGACGAAGTTTGCGAATATCAGCGGCAAACTGGCCAAGCACCTGCTTGTCAGGACCTGAAACCGCAAACAATGCCGGAACATCATTACCTCTGGTAGCAGGCGTCTTTATTTCAACTTTAACATCTTTCGGAACTGCTATTTCAACAGGATGGCAATACCCAAGCTGAAACACAAGCTTGCCGCCCTGTTCTTTAACACTGTAGCCTGTACCGAAAATCTGCATCTTCTTTTCAAAGCCTTTGCTGACTCCTGCAACCATATTATCAACAAGGGATCTAATAGTCCCATGCATAGCATTTAGCTGCCGGTCATCAGGCTTTGTATTACTTACTGTTATTTGATTGGACCCACTGTCTATCTCAATCTTTATTCCCGGATAGCAATCCAGTTTAAGCGCACCCTTGGAACCGGAAACCTTAACGGTATTGCCGCTCTGTTCCACTTTTACTCCGTTAGGAATAGCTATCGTTTTTTTTCCAATGCGGCTCATCAGCTCACCATACAAATCAATTCGCCGCCAACATTTTCTTTGCGGCAGCTTACATTGCTCATTATACCTTTACTTGTCGAAACAATCGTAATACCCAATCCACCAAGCACATCAGGCAAATCATCTACTTTGCAATAGACTCGTCGTCCCGGCTTACTGAGTCTTTTAATCTCACTTATCGCGGATTGGCCTTGCTTTGAATATTTCAACGAAATACGCAGCAGGCCCTGCTTGCCATCATCAATTCGGTCATAGTCTATAATATAACCTTCTTTTTTCAAAACCTCAGCCACACCTTCACAAGCCTTGGACGCCATGATCCGAACTTCAGGCTTATCGACACGCGCCGCGTTGCGTATCCTCGTTAACATATCCGCCATGCTATCATTCAAACTCATACAAAACACTCCAAAACGACCAAATATCCAGTTACCAGCTCGCCTTTTTAATTCCGGGAATTTTCCCTTCGTTCGCCATAGTTCTGAAACAAATCCGGCATATCCTGAACTTGCGGTAAACCGCCCTGCTCCTGCCGCAAATCTCACAGCGAGTGTAGCCTCTGCTCCTGAATTTCGGTTCTTTCCTTGCCTTGTTTTCCAATGCCTTGGTTGACATCAATTAACTCCGAAATTTTTACTCAAATAATTTATTCACTAAACGGCATACCGAACAACTGCAACATCTCATGTCCTTCGTCATTCGAACCTGCCGTCGTCACAAAAGTTATGTTCATACCCTGTTGGGTCTCTATTCTTGAGGGGTCGATTTCCGGAAACACACTTTGCTCATCCAGACCCATCGAGTAATTACCTCTACCATCAAAACCTTTCGAGCTAAGCCCGCGAAAGTCCTTCACGCGGGGTATCGCAAGATTAATAAGGCGATCCATAAACTCATACATCCGTTCTCTGCGGAGAGTAACTTTCAAGCCCGTCTCATAACCCTCACGAACCTTAAAGTTGGATACACTCTTTTTAGCCTTGCACACCAACGGCTTTTGGCCGGCTATCGCCGTCAAATCTTTGGTGGCGTTAACCATAAATTTCTTGTCCGCAATCGCCTTGCCAACGCCCATTGAAATAACAATCTTTTCCATTGATGGAACCGCCATACTGCACTTATACCCAAACTTATCCTTAAGACCAGGAACAACTTTGGACTTATATATATCTCTCAAACGTGACATCTAAAAACCTTACTTGTTTCTTTAATTAAAACTTTGCCCTTTCGGCTCAGGACTGCGCTTTCCTGACAACTCCAATCTCGCTGCCGTCAATGGCAACTTTTTTCTTACTGCCGTCTTTGGCAACTTCAAATTTCACTCTGCTTCCGCGGGAACTTTTCGGGTTCACCGGCAAAACATTGCTGATATGTATCGGCTGTTCTATACGAATACGGCCGCCCTGCGGGTTCCGCTGTGAGGGACGAACATGCTTATAAGCAAGGTTAAGACCTTCAACAATCACTCGCTTCTTGTTCGGTATAACCTTCATAACCTTGCCGGTTGAACCCTTGTTGTCACCGGCAATTACTTCCACCATATCACCTTTTTTAATATGTGCCGCCATAAAAGTCTCTAATCAAAAGTCTCAAACCACTTCGCTCGCGAGCGAAATTATTTTCATAAAATTCTTTTCACGCAATTCTCTTGCTACCGCACCAAAAATGCGGGTACCTATGGGATTCTTTTCCGGATCAATCATTACCGCGGCATTACTGTCAAACTTAACATAACTGCCGTCAGGCCTGCGAACAGATGTCTTTGTCCGGATTATCACACATTTATGTACTTTCTTATCATCTAACTGGCAGTTAGGAAGATGTTTCTTGATAGCAACACAGACAATATCTCCAACCGTCGCTGTCGGACGTGTTTTCCTACCGGCTCTGGAGCTGCCTCTGCCAAGCACTTTAATACACTGTGCCGTCTTGACGCCGCTGTTGTCGGCTATATCCAACATTGTTTCCTGCTGAATCAAAGTCTTAATCCTCTACTCTGTAATACCTTTTTTAACAACACGAACAAGACGCCAGCTCTTGCTCTTACTTATCGGCCTGCATTCCGCTATCTCAACAGTATCGCCAACTCCAGCCGCATTACTCTCATCATGAACGCCAAGTTTGGTACGGCGCTTTATATATTTACCATATCGTTGGTGTTTAACTGTGTAGTCAATCTGAACTTTGACACTTTTGTCGCCACTCTTACTTACTACAACACCATGTTTGGTTTTAATATCTTTCGTTGATTCCATAAAAGTTTCCAAAATCCTTAATCGCCGGCCTGACCAGCCAGCTCTTTTGCCCGGAGTACGGTCTTGACGCGAGCTATGTCCCGTTTGATATTTTTAATACCCATACTGTTCTCCAACTTCTCAGTTACCGCCTGACTGCGAAGTTCAAACAACTGCTTCTGCAATTCCTCAAGCTTGTCGCCAAGCTCAGCATCTCTTAGTTCTCTTATATCTGAAGCCTTCATATCAATCCTGATCAAATTTTACCGTTCGTCCGCGGATAGCCAACTTCGAGATAGTTACGGCTCTTCTCGCGAGCATTTTCCACCCTTTAAGGGTGGTTCTCCAAATCATCCCAGCGAATGCCGTCTGGTTACAAATCTGCATTTAACCGGCATCTTATAGGCAACTCTTGCCAATGCCGCCCTGGCAACACTTTCTTCAACTCCGCCTATTTCATAAAGTATAGTGCCGGGTTTAACAATGGCGACCCAGCCCTCAATCTCTGCCTTACCTTTACCCATTCGCTGTTCCAGCGGTTTGGCTGTATATGAATGGTGCGGAAATATCCGGATATAAACTTTTCCTTCACGATGCAAAAAGTGAGTCGCAGCTATTCGTCCTGCTTCTATCTGCTTACCGGTTATCCAGTGTATATCAAGAGACTGTAAACCGAACTCGCCGAAAGCAACAAAATTCTTCCTGCTCGCTTTACCCTTCATCTTGCCGCGCTGTTTTTTGCGATATTTAACTCTTTTCGGCATTAACGCCATTTTATTCTACCCTTTACAACTTGATTATTCAGTCTTTGGCGCCGCATCTTTGGTCTTGGCTTCCGGCTGCTTTTCAACGGTATTTTTTACAGGCTCTACAGCCGGAGCACTCTTTACTGCCGGATCTGCTGCCGGAGTACTCTTTACTGCCGGATCTGCTGCCGGAGTACTCTTTACTGCCGGATCTGCTGCCGGAGTACTCTTTACTGCCGAATCTACTGCCGGACTTTCGCCTGCTGGTGCTCCGCCTCTGCCGCCGCCACCGCGACGCGTCAAGCCGGGTTTACCACCACCACCCATACGCCGGGGCCTCTGCGGACGACGAGGTCTGGAAATTGGAGTAATTTCTTCGCCGAACTTACCTTTGTAAATCCAAACCTTTATACCAACAGCTCCATATGTCGTACGAGCGGTGGCTGTACCATAATCAACATTGGCATCAAGCGTCTGAAGCGGAATACTACCTGATTTCTGCGTCTCGCGACGGGCAATTTCTGCTCCACCCAAACGACCGCCGCATATTATCTTAACTCCTTTGGCTCCGGCATTCATTGCATTTTCGCATTGAGACTTCATCGTACGCCTGTATGATGCCCTCTTCTTAAGCTGCTCGGCAATACCTTCGGCAACGAGTGTCGCATTAAGTGCCGGTTCTTTTATCTCTATAACATTAACATTAATCTTACGATCAATAAGAACTTCAAGTTCTTCACGAAGTTTATCAACTTCGGCGCCACGAGGACCAATAACCATACCGGGACGCGCTGTATGCAGCGTAACTTTAACTTCGTTACGGGTTCTCGCTATTTCAACCTTAGCAACAGCGGCATAAGGTGGTTGACGGTTAAACCGCTTATCAACATAATCTCTGATGGTCCAGTCCTCAACGAGGAACTCACCATAATTAGCTTTCGGTGCGAACCAGGTACTCTGCCACCCAAGCGTGATACCTGTCCTGAACCCGATTGGCGATGTTTTTTGACCCATACTTGTCCTGTTCTTTATACTGTTTTCAATTAGTTGCCGTCAGTTTAAAATTACAGTTCTGCAACCGTTATATGCATATGGCAAGCCTGCTTACGAATCGCATGTGCCCTGCCTCGGTCTTTGGCCATCCAGGTTTTCGTACCTATCCTGCGGCCCGCATTATCAACCCGTGCCTCACAAATATAAAGCTTTTCAACATCTGCTTCCTGTTCGTCAGCATTGGCTATTGCACTCTTGACCAACTTTTCAAGCATTGACGCGGCACGTTTATGCGTAAACTTCAGAACATCAAGAGCGTCCTGAACATTTCGACCGACAATAAGCTGAGTAACAAGTCTTGCTTTACTCGCGGACATTGGTGCGTAACGATACGATGCCTGCCAAACCGACAGCTCTCGTTTATCAACGCCCAAAGCGCCTGCCAACTTCTCCACATCTTCACTGGAAGGAACCGGCTTATACAGCCCTCTCTGCCAGTTTTTCAAAGCAGAGGCGGCATCATCCTTGCCGAAACCGCCACGGGCCAAATGACCCGCAAGGCTGTCAACGCTAACCTTCTGGCTCGCACAAAGTTCTTTTAATCTATTGCCGCTTAGCATCTAACACCTTCAAATCTATCTTAACGCTTACCAGAATGACCCTTAAACGTACGAGTCATCGAAAACTCACCGAGTTTATGGCCAACCATATCCTCAGTAACAAAAACCTTGTGAAATAATTTGCCGTTATGCACAAGAAAAGTAAAACCAACAAACTCTGGTATAATCGTACACCTTCTGGCCCAGGTCTTAATTGGATCCCTGCTGCCGTCATCTATCTGTTTGCTCACTTTACCAAGCAACTTCTCGTCAACAAAGGGGCCTTTTTTCTGAGATCGTCCCATCAAATTCCCTTAAACTTTATAAAACAAACCGACCATTTCTTTTATTTTATATCTTCGCACAAAACGCTCTTTTGAATCTTGCCGCTAACTTATACTGTTTTGTTTTTTTACTATAAAATAGTCTCGGCCAAAGGCCGAATCCACAGTTTTGCACTTTACACTTTGCACTTTGCACTCTCAAGCTGACCATCGGTCAGTTTGAATTACAGGACCAGCTGACCACTTCTTTTATTTTTTCGTCTTCGAATAATACGCTTATTATTCGGGTTACGAGGATTACGAGTCTTGCCGCCTTTGGCAAGAACTCCAGTCGGAGAACATGGATGCCTGCCGCCATTACTTCTTCCTTCACCGCCGCCCATCGGATGAGCTACGGGGTTCATTGCCTTGCCGCGAACATGCGGCCTGATGCCCATATGTCGTTTCCTGCCGGCCTTGCCGATCTTAACATTCTGGAAATCAGAATTGCTCAACTGACCGATAGTCGCCCGGCACTCCTTGCGAACCATACGCATCTCGCCGCTCGGAAGGATTATCGTCGCCCAGTTACCCTCTTTAGCCATCAATCGGGCAACACCGCCGGCGCTTCGTACAAGCTTACCGCCTTGTCCTGCTGTCATTTCTATGTTATGAACCTCAACGCCAACAGGTATCGAGCTAAGCGGCATCGCATTGCCGATTTTCGGCTCAACGCTCTGACCGCTTTCGATCATCTCACCAACCTTTATACCTGCCGGAGAAAGGATATACCGTTTCTCTCCATCAGCGTAATGCAAAAGTGAAATGAAACAGTTACGATTTGGATCATATTCTATGCTGACAATCTTTGCCGGAACACCATCCTTATTTCGCTTAAAATCAATTATTCGATAAATGCGTCTTGCCCCGCCGCCCCTGAAACGAACCGTTGTTTTGCCATGGTGATTTCTGCCGCCATGTTTCTTAATTCGCTTGCAAAGCGACTTCTCAGGCTTTGTCGTCGTCAACTCAGCCTTGTAGTCTATAACCGAACTATTTCTTCGGCCGGGACTTGTAGGTTTATAAATTTTAATCGCCATAATATTGCTTTCTCAATTAGAACAAATCGATTCGGTTGTCTTCGTGCAGAACGACAACCGCTTTTTTCCAGTTGCGGGTCAAACCAAAACTCCTGCCGCGTCTCCGTGGTTTGCCCCTGACATTTGCTGTACGAACATCCAGTACCTTAACGCCATACAGCTTTTCAATCGCGCTGCGAATCTGTATCTTGTTAGCCTTGCTGTTAACCTCAAAGGAATATGCGTTCCTGGTATTGGCAAAATGCATCCCTTGTTCAGTTATAAGAGGTCTAACTATTATATTATATTCGTCCACGCCGGTACCTGCTTAATTTTCGCTCTGCTTACTATTAACCAATGCCAACAAGGCACTCTTTGTAAAAAGCATCTTTTGGCGATTACAAATATCACCTGCATTCAGGTCAGAAATCGCCATCGTCGATATCTTCGGAATATTTCTCGCCGATTTATAAAGATTATCATCCTGCTCCTCTATCGCCACAAGACAGCTGCGATCTATTTTAAGATTGCCCAACACGCTCGAAAACTCACTTGTCTTCGGAGCATCAAACTTCAATTCATCCACTACTACTACTCTGCCGGCAAGAAGTTTTGCAAGTATAGCGGAATCTCTGGCCAGCCGTCTTTGTTTCTTCGGCATCTTTTTACCAAAGTCTCTTTGAACTTTCGCAAAAGTTACTCCACCGCCAACTCGCTTACCGGTTCTGGCATTACCAACTCTTGCATTACCGGTACCCTTCTGCCTGAACAGTTTCCTGGTTGAGCCTCTAACCATACCGCGGCTCTTCGTAGCTGCTGTACCAACTCGCCTGTTGGCGTGGTACATCACTACGGCCTGTTTCAAAAGCGGATACCTTACGATACCGCCGAAGACCGCCTCATCAACCTGAAGGCTCTCAAGCTCTTTGCCTTCTCTGTTATATACTGCAACATCAATCATATTTAATACCCGATTCAAATCTACGCCCAAGGCAGCCAAATCCTTATTCCGGCTTCCGTATTCTGTATTCTATATTCTATATTCTATATTCTATATTCTTTTAATTAAATCTGCCGCCGCAGTTTACGCCCAAGGTGGCGGCCTCCACAATTTATGCCATAGGTACTCAAAACTAAAAATTCAAAATTCAAAACTAGTTTTTGGCCGTCTTAGAATCACAAACTTCAACATATCCGCCATCAGGACCGGCAATCGCACCTGCAACTATCAAAAGATTGTTTTCCCTGTCTATCGAAACAAGACGATGATGTTTTGTAGTTACACGCACACCGCCCATTCGCCCTGCCATTTTTTTACCTTTTTTCAGATTACCGCCATGGCCGGCATCACTGCCATAACTTGATATCGAACCAGGGGCACGGTGCTTTCGTTCTGTACCGTGCGATGCGGGAAAACCACCAAAGTTATGTCGTTTCATACCACCGGCAAAACCTTTACCTTTACTTGTTCCGACAACATCAACCCTCTTAACATCAGCGAACGCTTCTACAAGAACATCGTCACCTGCGGAATACTCCGATTCATCACCATCTTTCATACGCATCTCACGCACGAATTTCTTCGGTGTCGTATTTGCTCTCTTGGAATGACCTTCTGCCGGCTTTTTCATCCTCGACTTTTTAACATCATCATAACCAAGCTGCACAGCACTGTAGCCGTCAGTATCTTTCGACTTAATCTGCATCACTTTACACGGCCCGGCCTGTATAACCGTAACGGTCGAAATCTTACCGTCATCGCCATAAACACGAGTCATACCAACTTTTTTACCAAGCAACATTACCATTTTTCGTATATCCTGGAATCTCAGCTTAAACTTTATGCTTTAATCTTAACAAAAACGCCCGCAGGAACCACCAATCGATTAAGCGATTCAACTGTACGGGCGTTAGCATCAAAAATATCTATCAACCGTTTATGTGTACGCATCTCGAACTGCTCACGAGATTTCTTATCAATATGGGGGCTTCGCAAAACGGTATAGCGCTCAATACGAGTCGGCAATGGAATCGGACCGCTGACTCGCGCATTAGTTCGACGAGCCTGCTCAACTATTTCCTTAGCAGAACTGTCAAGGGACCTGTGATCATAGGCCTCCATCCTTATTCTGATTCGTTCGGTCTCAGCTGCCATTATATTACCTCAATACAAAATCCATGCCTTAGCCTGCACCTCAGGCGATACCACCCGCCAAACATCCGCTTTTTTACTTCACTCAAAGTCCATCAATTTAACATCATACAACAAAAATTCAAATAAAATACACAAAAAGCCTATAGAATTCCCGTATTTTAGAGATTTCTCGTTTATTTTCAGGCAGGAAAGACCCTATTAAATGCGTCTCCCTTAAAAGTGCCCACACAGCTGGAAAAAACTACGCCCCAAGCAACTCAAACACAAACCAAGCAACTTAAAACCACTTTTCCGCCAATAAAGGCTATATCTACCATCCCTGACTAACTTCTAAATCGACATGAAACAGCCCAACTCGATACGCACAGAACTCCATTTCCATGCTCGCTCCGGCTGCGAAACAAGTCTTGTACCAGACAAAAACAATTATGTCAATAATAACTTGATAATATTTTTTCAGAAATTTGCTCCGGAACCTTTTCATATCGTAGCGGCTCCATCGAAAAATTGCCCCTACCAGCCGTCAAACCCCTGATTTCGCTGGAATAGCCAAACATCTCAGCAAGGGGGATATTAGCATCAATAACCCGCATATTACCATGTAAATGGGTATCTGTAATCGTACCGCGTTTAGAGATCAGGCTGCCCTGTATCGCCCCGTAATTGGCATCGGGCACAACCGCCTGAACCCTCATTACAGGCTCAAGCAATATTGGGACAGATTTTTTTATCGCCTCATTAACAGCGATTGCCCCTGCCTGCTCAAAGGCTATTTCCGAGGAATCGACGGAATGAAAAGAGCCATCAAGGAGCGTAACCTTAACGCCAACAATGGGATAGCTCGCCAGAACACCGCTACTTAGACCCTCTCGAACGCCTTTTTCTACCGCTGGAATATATTCCTTTGGCACCGCCCCTGATGTAACAGCGTTAACAAACTCTATTTCACGACAATGATGACCATCTTCATCCAGCAATGGCTCTATCTTGATAACAACATGACCGTATTGCCCACGACCGCCGGTTTGACGCACAAATTTGCCTTCAGCCTCAGCGGCGGAGTTAATTGCCTCTTTATACGCCACTTTAGGCTTACCAACACGAACATCCACACCTATATCGCGAATCAGTTTATGCTGCAAAATCTCCAAATGGAGTTCACCCATCCCGCCAATTATCGTTTGACCGGTTTCTTTATCATATTTACACTCGAAAGTGGGATCTTCTCTGCGAAGCATCGCCAGGGCATCAGATAGTTTAACGCGGTCAGCGGCGGTTCGAGGCTCGATAGACATATTGATAACCGTCTCAGGGAAAGTAATGCTTTCAAGCACCACAGGGCTTTTGGTATCACATATCGTATCTCCGGTCAGTGTATCTTTCAGACCGACCACAGCAACGATATCCCCTGCACCCGCCGAATCGAGTATATTCCGCGAATTAGCATGCATCTCAAATATCCGTGTAATATTTTCGCGCCGGCTGCGGTTACTGTTAAGAACCCGGCTGCCGCCATTGAGCAGGCCCTGATAAATCCTCAAAAAATACAAATCGCCGTGTTTATCGCCGGTAATCTTAAATGCAACAGCAACCAACGGCTTACTACGGTCACAGACAATATCAATTTCCTTATCCTTATCGTCCGGCTTGTGTCCAATAATTGTCGGTCTATCCAGAGGAGACGGCAGATATGATATAACACCATCGAGAAGCCGCTGGACGCCGATATTTTTCAATGCCGAACCAACAAACACAGGATTAATCTTACCTGCCAGCGTCCCCTTACGAATTGCCGACACGATACTGCTGGCCTCTATCGGTTCATCATGGATAAAAGCCTCCATCAAGTCATCGTCGAACTCGGCAGCAGCCTCTATCATTTCACTGCGCCAATGCGTTGCTTCATCATGCAAATGAGCGGGAATTTCCTGCTCATTAAATTTCGCACCTAACCCATCCTCCTCATAAAAAACCGCCTTCATACTGACAAGATCGATAAGACCTTTAAAATCACTCTCGGCACCTATGGGGATATGCACTGCTACGGGATTAGCAAGTAGTTTATCTCGGATACTTTCCATGGACATCTCAAAATCCGCACCGACCTTATCCATCTTATTCATAAAACAGATACAAGGCAGGCCGTACTTCTGCCCCTGCCGCCAAACCGTTTCGCTCTGAGCCTGCACCCCCTCGCTGGCATCGAAAACCGCAACCGCCCCATCAAGTACGCGAAGCGACCGTTCAACCTCGGCAGTAAAATCAACATGGCCGGGAGTATCGATCAGATTAATTTCAAAACCGTTCCACGGACAGCGCGTCGCCGCGGAAGTAATCGTAATACCCCTCTGCTGTTCCTCTACCATAAAATCCATAACGGCCGTACCATCATGAACCTCGCCCATCTTGTATATCTTCCCCGAATAATACAGAACTCGCTCAGTAACCGTGGTCTTACCGGCATCGATATGAGCCATTATCCCAATATTACGAAGTTTTGTCAGATCGCTTTGCATAAACTAGTGGCACTCTATACAAACATAAAAAAACTGCCACGACTGCTTAAAAGACAACCGTGGCAGTATAAAATCAAAAAATTACCAGGCGAAGTGGGCAAATGCTTTATTGGCTTCTGCCATCCTGTGAATATTCTCGCGAGTGGTCATCGCGGAGCCTTCTTTCTTGTATGCATCCATCAACTCAGAGGCAAGGCGAACTGCCATTGGCTTACCTTTTTTGCCGCGGGCAGCCAAAATTATCCAACGAAAGGAAAGCGATTGCTGTCGTTTAGGATTGACCTGCATAGGAACCTGATAACTTGCTCCGCCGACTCGTTTACTACGCACTTCAACCATCGGCTTGACATTGTTTATCGCCATCTCAAAAACCTCAAGTGGCTGAGAATCAGATATCTTTTCGGAAATGATACCCATCGCATCTGCAAAAACCTTCTGTGCAATGCTCTTTTTGCCATCCAGCATCAAACAATTGATGAATTTTGAAACCAGCTTACTATTATACACCGCATCTGGTTTCAACTGTGATTTCGATGCTGTAAACTTCTTTGCCATTACTGCTGTCCTTTACATTGAATTACTCAAACCAACTGAAAAACTGATTCGTTTACGCATAACACTTTTCGTTGTAATAGCTTATGCTGTTTTATTTTTTTGTTAAAATATAGTCTCGGCCAAAGGCCGAATCCACAGTTTTGCACTTTACACTTTACACTTTGCACTCTCAAGCTGACCATCGGTCAGTTTGAATAAATTACTTCTTTGCACCGTACTTACTCCTGCCCTGTTTCCTGCCTGATACGCCGGCCGTATCAAGAACTCCACGAATTATGTGGTATCGAACACCCGGCAAATCACGAACTCTACCGCCTCGCAGCAATACCGTACTATGTTCCTGAAGGTTATGGTCTATACCTGGAATATAGGCGGTAACTTCCTTGCCATTGGTCAAACGAACACGGGCAATTTTCCGCAAAGCCGAGTTAGGCTTCTTTGGCGTCTGAGTCCTCACAACAAGACACACCCCACGCTTCTGAGGGCAGCCGGTTATATCGCTGATACGCTTCTTGCCCTTCTTTTTTCTACCTTTTCTTACTAACTGGTTTATAGTCGGCATAGACTCTCCAAAATTACTAGGTACTATTTAACTCAAATTTATGCCCAAGGTACTGACCGAAAAATCGGCTTTTTTGAGCGTAACAATTTTTGTTACAACAGGTTATGTTAATTATCTTTTTATTAAATCCGCCGCAAAGCGGCCTCAACAGTTTTGCACTTTACACTTTGCACTTTACACTCTCAAACTGACCATCGGTCAGTTTGAGTTATTATATTCCCAAAGCCTGCTTAACCGCTGCATCGGCAGCTGCATCAGCCTCTTTAACTTCACGCAACTCTTCAAGCTGCTTTGGAATGGGAGGCTCCACAAGATGCTTAACCCTGGTATCCAAATGCCGCTTAAAAGCAGTTCCCGCGGGAATCAAATGACCAAGTATTACATTCTCTTTCAATCCACGAAGTCGGTCCATTCTACTGGAAAGAGAGGCCTCTGTCAACACCTTAGTTGTTTCCTGGAAACTTGCAGCAGAAATAAAGCTTTCAGACTGAAGAGACGCTTTCGTTATGCCCAAAAGAAGGGTATTCGCTGTTGCCGGGCGGGGCTTTTTGCCTTTAGCAATACTGCCGCCAAGCGTTTCAACCTTCTCGTTAGCAGTATCCAACTCTTCTTTACTTAATATCTGACCGACTTCGGCTTCGGTATCACCAACATCCGTAATACAGACTTTTTTCACCAAATCCGCATTTGCATGGTAAAATGCAAACTTATCGATAATTTCTCCCGGCAAAAATGCACTATCACCAATAGATTCGATTTCTACTTTTCGCATCATCTGAGAATTGATAATCTCAATGTGCTTATCACTTATAGTTACGCTTTGAGAACGATAGACGTTCTGTATCTCACGCAAAAGATACCTTTGCAGGTTCTCTTCACCCTTAATACGAAGAATATCGTGAGGAACCAGCGGACCGTCAGTCAGGGCATCGCCGGCTTCAACTTTATCGCCGGTATGGAAATTCAGATGGCGGTCACGGGGAACATGGTGTTCTTTTTCCATACCGCTTTCACTGCGGACAATAATGGTCATTTTGCCGCGGCGTTTATCACTCTTAAGTTCGACAACACCACTGATTTCAGCCATCGCCGCAGGTTCCTTAGGCTTGCGAGCCTCAAATATCTCTGTAACCCTCGGAAGACCACCGGTAATATCCTGCGTACCGCCGGTCCCCCGGGGCAAGCGCCCAAGAAGCTGGCCTGCCGTAACCTCCTGGCCCTCATCAACCTCTATACGAGCCTTTGCAGCCAGATAGTGGACATCAAGTATCTTACCGTCAGCATCCTCGATTATCACCTGAGGATGTTTGTCTCCCTTATGTTCGATCACTATGGGACGGCCGGCTTTACCCTTGCGTTCCTCCTCAACACGCATCGTTTCGCCTTCAATAACATCCTCAAGCCTTACGATACCGGAAACTTCCGCCAATATCGGAACACGGTGGGGGTCCCACATAAACAACCTGCTGGACTTGCCGACCTTTTCATTATCTTTGACCGTTATTATACCACCATAAGGAACCTTAAACCGCTCAAGCTCTCGGTCCTTATCGTCAACAAGGATCATTTCGCTGTTACGCTTAAGGGCTATCAAATATTTGCCGCCGTCTTCGCCCTTTACAGAAACAGCTTTAATGTCCTGAAACTTAACGGTTCCACCGCGAGGGGCTTTCTGTTCCGTCTCAAGCACTGTAATTTCAGCGATTCCGCCTGTATGGAATGTACGCATAGTAAGCTGAGTGCCGGGCTCGCCGATAGATTGTGCTGCAATAATACCAACAGCCAAACCCTCTTCGGCAAGCTGGCTGGTACTCAAATCCCAACCGTAGCACTTCGCACAAATACCCATCTGGCTCTCACATGTCAGTGGGCTGCGAACACGAATCGCATCAAGACCGAGAGACTCAATTTTCTCAGCAGGTAACGGTGCAATAACCTCATTCTCGCGAACAAGCATCTCATCTGTTATAGGATTACGAATATTATCACGAGCCGTTCGACCGACGATTAATTCTTTCAAAGGCATATCGATGCTCTCGCCCTTGTAAACCGCACTCTTGGTAATACCCTGAAGAGTTCCGCAATCGATTTGAGTTACCATTACATTTTGCGCCACATCCGCGAGTTTACGGGTCAGATAACCTGAATCAGCAGTCTTTAGAGCTGTGTCTGCCAAACCCTTACGGGCACCATGTGTCGAGCTGAAATACTCAAGAACATTCAGCCCTTCACGGAAGTTGGATTTAATGGGCGTCTCGATAATCTCACCACTGGGCTTGGCCATCAAGGCACGCATACCGGCAAGCTGCTGGATCTGGTCAACACTGCCTCGCGCACCGGAATCACGCATAACCCATATCGGATTCAAATATGGTACTCCGTCTCTGGTGTCATTCTTCATCGCGTTCATCATCGCGTTTGTAACTTCAACACGGGCATGTGTCCAGACATCTATGATCTGATTATATCTTTCACCATCAGTCAAAACACCGTTGTGATAATTCTTCATAATATTATCGACTTTCTTTTGAGTCTTATCGATAATAAACTGCTTTTCAGGAGGTATCCGCAAATCGATAAGGCCGAAACTCAAGCCCGCAAGAGTTGCCTGCTTAAATCCAATCTCCTTAATATCATCGAGAAGATCTATCGTCACTGCACCGCCGGCTATCTCAAAGCAATCATGTATCACCACGCCAAGCCGTTTCTTATCGAGAAGTATATTGTAAAAAGGCATCTTGCTGTCAAGAATATCATTAAACAGACATCTGCCGGGAGTAGTCTCTATAATGGAGCAAATTTTTTGCTCTTCGCCATCGAATACCATTTTGTCTTTCGGAAGGCGAACCTTGACCCTGGCATGTATATTAACCTTACCCATCTCACAGGCCGTGATTGCCTCAAACGTATCCCTAAACACCATTCCCTCGCCCTTTTGCCCCTCTCGCATACAGGTAATATAATAATTGCCAAGCACCATATCCTGAGATGGACCAAGCATTGGAGAGCCGTTCTGTGGTGAAAAAATACTGTTGGTTGACAATATCAAAGTATGCGCCTCAACCTGAGCCTCGATGCTCAAGGGAAGGTGAACCGCCATCTGGTCACCATCAAAGTCAGCATTGAAACCCTGACATACCAGGGGATGAAGCATAATAGCATTACCCTCGACAAGAACAGGCTCAAAAGCCTGAATGCCCATACGGTGAAGAGTCGGCGCACGGTTTAGCAGCACCGGATGTTGATAAATTACCTCTTCAAGAATATCCCAAACATGATCCTCACGGCGTTCGAGCATACGTTTGGCACTTTTGATCGTATCGGCCAACCCGCGGTCTTTAAGCCTGCGAATAATGAACGGCTGATAAAGTTCAAGGGCTATCTTTTTAGGCAAACCACACTGATTGAGCTTAAGGCCAGGACCGACAACAATAACGGAACGAGCCGAATAATCTACTCGTTTACCCAGAAGGTTTTCACGGAAACGACCTTGCTTGCCCTTAATCATATCCGTCAGACTCTTAAGGGGACGGTTATTACTGCCAAGAACGGGACGCCTGCATCTACCGTTATCAAGAAGGGAATCCACCGCCTGCTGAAGCATTCGTTTCTCATTACGGATAATAACCTCAGGAGCATTCAAATCTATCAGCTTCTTCAATCGGTTATTACGATTTATAATACGCCGGTAAAGGTCGTTCAAATCACTTGTTGCAAAATTACCGCTCTCAAGCATAATAAGAGGACGCAGGTCCGGAGGAATAACGGGAACAACATCAAGAACCAACCACTCAGGCTTGTTACTGCTGGCGCGAACACTGTTAACTGCCTTCAATCGCTTTGTGAGGTCTTTTATTGTCTGTTTGCTGTTGGTCTTATCCATAGCGGCTCGCAGCTCTACACTCAACTCATCCAAATCAAGACTTGTTAACAACTCTTTAGCCGCTTCGGCACCCATCAGTGCCTTAAAACAACCGCCGTATTTATCACTGGCATCCCGGTATTCATCTTCGGTAAGCAGTTGTTTTTGTTTTAACGGACTCTGCCCCGGATCGGTAACAACATAATTCTGGAAGTAAATCACCTTCTCCAATTCAGAATTCTTCATACCAAGCAGCGTACTTAAGCGACTCGGCATAGCCTTAAAAAACCATATATGGACTACCGGTGCCGCAAGATTAATATGACCCATTCGTTTACGGCGAACCCGGCTGTGAGTTACCTTTACGCCGCACCGGTCACAAATAATACCCTTAAACTTCGTACCCTTGTATTTGCCGCAGGCACATTCCCAATCCCGCTCGGGACCAAAGATCCGCTCGCAAAACAAACCGTCCCGCTCTGGACGGTATGTGCGGTAATTAATCGTCTCAGGCTTGCGGACCTCACCAAAGGACCAGCTGCGAATATCGTTCGGACTGGCAAGCATTATTTTAACAGAACCGTAGTCGTTAATGCGATCGTAAATAGATTCAACCATGTTATACTTATCCTAATTGAACTTTACATTTTGATTACAAATACATCAAATTACAATGGCAGTCCTACTCGTTTCTTCTCGAGTTGAATATTCAGACCTAAACCTCTTATTTCATTACAAAGCACATCGAATGAAATCGGAGTACCTGCCTCTAATGTATTGTTACCCTTAACCATTGACTCATAGATTTTGGTGCGACCTTCAATATCATCACTCTTAACCGTAAGCATCTCCTGCAGTGTATAAGCGGCACCGTAAGCCTCAAGTGCCCAAACCTCCATTTCGCCGAATCGCTGTCCACCGGTCCTGGCCTTACCGCCAAGAGGTTGTTGAGTGATCAAGCTGTAAGGACCTGTGGCCCGTGCATGGATCTTGTCGTCAACAAGATGATGGAGTTTCATCATATAGATATAGCCTATCGTGGCATCCTGGTCAAAAGGCTCACCGCTGCGACCATCATAGATCCTGACCTTCAGGTCTCGCGGAATCTGAACTAAAACTTCGTCAACACCTGGTACTTCTTGTTCAGTGGACAACTCTTCGATCCTGTTGCGAACATGCTCATTGGCTTCTTCTATGACAACACGTATGTCATCTTCGTTGGCACCATCAAAAACAGGGGTAATGCTGTCGAAATCAAGAACCTTAGCGCCCCAGCCGAGCAATGTCTCAAGTATCTGACCAACATTCATACGGCTCGGTACCCCAAGAGGGTTCAGGCATATTTCAATAGCTCTGCCATCCTCAAGGAAAGGCATATCTTCTTCAGGCATAATCTTGGCAATAACACCTTTATTACCATGACGGCCAGCCATCTTATCACCTATCGAAAGTACTCGCTTGGTCGCAACATAAATCTTAACCATTTCGAGAACGCCGCTCGGAAGCTCATCGCCATGCTTCATACGCTCAAGACGACGCTTCTTTTCATCGCGAAGTTCCACCTGTTTTGGCCAATACCTGTCAATTATCTTCTGGGCCTTATCGCGCACTGATGCCGGCTTAACCCACTTAACATCAAAATTCTCAACCTGCTCATAAACAACATCGTTGTTGCTGCTGACACCTACCTTCTGGCGGGTTGACGGATCAACAACATCTATCTCAAGCTTATCATGAATCTCATCCATCATTCGACGAAAATTCGAACACTCCTTATCAACCATTGTTTCTTCATAGCCGCTTATCCCTGCTTTGAGAGAGTCTCGATATTCTTCACTACCGGCACCGCGACGAGTAAACCTCCTGGTCTTGATAACAACACCCTCGTACCCGCTTGGAACCTCGAGTGAATCATTCTTAACATCCTCACCGGCCCTTCCAAATATCGCATGCAAAAGTTTCTCTTCCGGGGTCAACTCCGTTTTGCTCTTCGGGGAAACTTTACCAACAATAATATCGCCGGGAGCAATGCGGGTCCCCTCGCGAATTATACCATCCTCGTCGAGATTTCGAAGGGCCTTTTCGCTGACATTAGGAATATCACGCGTAAACTCTTCACGACCAAGTTTAGTCTCACGGATCTCAACATCAAATTCATCTATATGGATACTTGTAAATGCGCCTTCCCTGACAAGTTTCTCACTTATGAGTATTGCATCCTCAAAATTGTAACCGTCAAAGGGAACAAATGCCACGAGAACATTTCTGCCGAGAGCAAGGCTGCCGTCTTTTGTACCACCGCCGTCGGCAATAATCTGGCCTATCTTAACTTTCTCTCCGAGGCCAACTGTCGACCTCTGGTTCAGGCAGGTTCGTTCATTCAATCCGACATATTTATGAAGGTCGTACTCATCAGTATTGTTAATTACTATGCGATCAGCATCAACATAGGTTACCTCGCCTCTGCTCAATGCACGAACAACCATACTCGAATTCTGAGCGACCGGGATTTCCATACCGGTACCAACCAGAGGGCCCTCTGTATTGAGCAGAGGAACGGCTTGCCGTTGCATATTAGACCCCATCAAGGCACGGTTAGCATCATCGTGTTCCAAAAACGGTATCAGCGATGCAGAAACTCCAACGGTCTGTTTCGGAGATATATCAACATAGTCGACCTCATCGCTGAGAACCTGGGTCAGTTCACCATGTCGCCTCGCGATAAGCAGCCCATCGTTTAATTTGCCGGTTTCAGGATTAACCATACTTGGGGGAGCGAATATTGTCTCCATTTCCTGATCGGCCCGCAAAAGCTCAACCTCATCGGTAACCTTGCCTTTAGAGACCTTACGATACGGAGTAACAAGAAAACCATACTCATCCACAGTGGAAAATATACCGAGAGACACGATAAGGCCGATATTGGTTCCTTCAGGCGTTTCAATGGGACAAACTCTGCCGTAATGGCTGATATGAACATCACGAACTTCAAAACCGGCTCGTTTCCTGTTCAAGCCGCCCGGACCGAGAGCACTTAATCGACGTTCATGAGTTAGCTGGCTAAGAACATTCGTCTGGTCAACAACCTGGCTAAGCTCACCCCTGCCGAAAAAGTAATCTACGCTTGAAGATACACTTTTGGAATTAACCAAATCGGCAATACGCGTTACATCGTTCGGGTCTTTCATACTCATCCGTTCCTGAACGGTTCGGCGAAGTTTGAGCAGCCCCTTGCGGACCTCATCGGCGGCAAGTTCGTCTATTGTACGAAGCCGCCTGTTACCCAAATGGTCAATATCATCGACAGACCCCTCATTATTTCGAAGGCCGATTATGTACTGCATTGTATTCAGAAAATCTTCCGGCCTAAGCGACATTTCACTCTCGTCGACACTCAGGCCGAACTTGCGATTCAAACGAAATCTGCCAACCTTACCAAGACGGTAGCGGTTGTTATCGTAGAACTTTTCGGTAAACAGAAGTTTGGCCTTATCAACTTGAGCCGGGTTACCGGGCCGCAGCCGCATATATATCTTCAAAAGTGCCTCTTCATGGCTCTCGCAGTCATCTTCGGCCAGGGTAGTCAAAAGCAACGTATCCTGCACCCGGCTGATAACCTCAACAGTATCCAGCGTGCCTGACCTACCTCGACTTCTTTTTGTTTCTTTTGGCTCTGCTTCAGAAAATCCTAAAGCTTTGTCAATACTGTCTTTCAGACTGTCGTTAAGCGACCCATTCTTACTAAGCGACTTATCCTTATAATGCATGCCAAGCCGTTCACCCAAACCCTGCCCACGACGTTCGCCTGCTTTTCCAACATATCCGTCGGTCACATCTTTGGTTGCCAAATCTCTATAAGCGTATATGCCTTTATTCATTATTGTTGCATCTTGCTTTTCCGTCGGAATGTTATCTGGTGCAAACCATTCTCCCTTTTTGTCTTTGAATTTATGCAAGCACTCCGCAAACTTTTCCTGCATTTCCGCAGTAGCTTCGGCATCCCACTTTTTCCGGATATGCTTTGCTGTTACTGCTTTCTTTTTATTGAGTTGTTTGTTAAACCGGGGAATATTTGGCAAATTCTTGACATTGTTTTTCCCAGAAGGAAACTCGAGCATAAGGCGTTCTTCGAGAAGTTCGAGATCTTTGTCCGAAAGCGAAGGGAGAGCTACATAACTAAACTCCAGATTCCTTTTCATCCAATTTTTAACTTGAGTTTCGGTATCTTTCCGGCTATCTCCAGGAGCAATATTTGCATCCTGTATCGAAGCAATAGCATCGCCAAGCTGACCGCCGGCCTTGACAATAACTTCGCCTGTTTCCGTATCGACAACCGGCCCAACGGCCCACATCAAAGGCTCCAGTTTGTCAACCTTTACCAACTTGGTCTCGTAAAACAAACGGAGAATGCTTTCTGTATCACCGTATTTCTCATCCATCGCACGCAAAAAAATCGTTGCCGGAATCTTACTCGACTGGTCAATACGAACAACCAGAAGATCTTTCTTAGTAACAGCCATTTCTATCCAGCTGCCTCGTTCCGGAATAATCCTGCCGCCGTGCAGAACACGGTCGCCGTCTTTACTGTCAACAACGAAATCGACGCCCGGGCTGCGGTGAAGCTGATTGACGATAACTCGTTCGGCACCGTTGATAATAAACTCACCGCCGCCGATCATAACAGGCATTTCGCCGAGGTATATCGCCTGCTCGGCAATATCCTCATGGTTGGTACGATTGAGTCTGCAATGGATCTTCAGAGGATAACCGTATGTCAGGCGAAGTTCACGACACTCAGATGGACTGTAGCGGGCCTTTTCCAACTCATAGCCGAGATATTCAAGCTGCATAGTCTTGTCATAGCTGATAATCGGAAACACCTCGCTAAACAACGCTTCGAGGCCGATCTTCTTCCGTTTTTTCAGAGAACAATCATTCTGCAAAAAACGTCTGTAACTCTTGCGCTGGATCTCAACGAGATCCGGAATATCAACGGCATCACCCATCCTGCCAAAAGTACGAACGGTTCGCGACTTCATAGGACCACTTTCCGCTTAACATCAACTTCTTATTAGCAACAAAAACCAAACAGACCGAAAAAACCACCTCGGCCAAAGCTTGTACCTAAAATATCAACTACAAAAGAGGTCTGACTTCATCATCCTGTCATTCCCGCGAAAGTGGGAACCCAGAATAAAAAGCCTCGGCCGAAGGCCGAATCCTCAATTTTGCTCTTTAATTTTTAATCTTTGAGCTTCTTTATGCAACCTCTACTGTAGCGCCTGCCGCTTCAAGCTGGTTCTTGGCTTCTTCTGCCTCTTCCTTGCTGACACCTTCCTTAACAGCCTTCGGCGTGGCATCAACAACGGCCTTAGCCTCTTTAAGGCCAAGTCCCGTCATCGCGCGAACTTCCTTGATAACCTGGATCTTCTTATCGCCGATTTCCTTAAGAATTACATCAAAGCTCGTCTTCTCGACTTCGCCGCCATCGCCGCCATCACCAGCGGGACCGGCAACCATTACTGCGCCGCCGGCGGCAGGCTCGATACCATGCTCGTCTTTAAGGTAGTCGCCCAGTTCCTTGGCCTGCATCAGCGTCAATGCGACGATCTTATCGCCAAGCTTCTTTATGTCACTACTCCACTTTTTTGCTGCTGTTTCTTCTTCTTTTACTGCCGTTTCTTTTTTTGCTGTTTTTTCTTCTTTTACTGTTTTTTCTTCTTTTACTGCCGTTTCTTTTTTTGCCGCTGTTTCTTCTTTTACTGCTGTTTCTTCTTTTACTGTTTTTTCAGACATTACTAAACTCCCTCAATATACAATTCGTGTTTCGCGGTAGCCGGGACTACGCCGTCCCGATTTAACCCGCAGGCGGGACAACCGAAAAACAACTCATAATTTCAATTCTATTTCTGTATTCTGTATTCTCTTTTATAAATTCCGCCGACAAAGTCGGCCTCCACAACTCAAAATTAAGAATTAAAAATTCAAAATTATTTATGCCTTTTGCCTTATGCCTTTTGCCTTTCTTTTTTCCTTACGCTGCCTCGGATTCTTCAAGTTTCTCGACAAGACTTTTGATGCACCCTGCAATAGCTCCGCCCGGCCCGGTAATAGCACCGGCAAGCCTGGCTCCCGGAGAAGTGGCCAGAGTAACGATCTGCCCTTGTAGTTCGACCCTGTTGGGCATCTTGGCAAGTGCTTTGGCACCTTCACCGTCCATCGCGACACCGTCGACATAGGCTCCTCTCATATCGAGAGTTTTTGCCTTTTTGGCCCAGCCGGCCAGTTCCTTAGCCACATCGACAACACTATCGCCGCCATAAGCTACCGCGCACGGACCTGCCAAAAACAAACTAACCGCGGCAGTGGCACCGAGCTTTTCAAGTGCGCCGCGCATCAGTGAGTTCTTAACCACCGAAAGACCAATGCCTTTGCCTTTCAAGTCGCCGCGCATTTCGTTGTTGTCATTGCCGTCTATACCTGTCAGCGATACAACTACAAAATCATTAATGCCGTCAAACTTCTTTACCAGCTCGTCCTTAACTAATCCCTTGACATATTTACTCATAATACTGCCCGCTTTAATTAGTGTCTATTCGTCTTTTAATTAAATCCGCCGCGAAGCGGCCTCCATAATTCAAAATTAAACATCGAAGATCCGCCGAAGGAGGACTAAAAATTCAAAATTATTTCTGCCTTATGCCTTTTCTTAAACTTTTTCCACTTTTTCCACTTTTTAAACTTTTTAAACTTTTTTCCTCTGCGTCCTCTGTGCCCGTGTTGAGCGTAGCGAAATCCGCCTCTGGCGGATGGCTAATCTTCTTTTATATATTCCGCCGACGAAGTCGGCCTCCTTAGTTTTGCACTTTTAGCTTTACACTTTACACTTCCTACGCTACCTCAATCTGAACTGATGGGCTCATCGTGGCACAAATGCACACTTTCTTGATGTATATACCTTTTGTCGCATTCGGCCTGAGCCTCTTGATATGCGTAATGAATGCATCGATGTTTTCCGTAAGTTTCTTCTCCTCAAAGCTCAGTTTGCCTACCACCGCATGAACATTACCGCCGTCGTCGTTCCTGAACTCAACCTTACCAGCCGCAAACTCCTTAACTGCATCGACAACATTAGCGGTAACGGTACCGTTCTTGGGAGAAGGCATTTTGCCTTGTGGCCCTAACACTCTACCGAGTTTACCAACCTTGCCCATTACTTTTGGTGACGAAATAGCAACGTCAAAATCCATCCAGCCGTCCTGAACCTTTTTAATAAGATCATCGCAACCTGCCTCGATCGCGCCTGCGGCACTAGCTGCTTCAGACTCGGAATCGTCACAGAACGCAATAACCTTTCTTGCCTTGCCGATACCGTTTGGAAGACTTATCGCACCGCGTATCATCTGGTCGGACTGTTTCGGGTCAACTCCGAGATGCATCACACATTCAACACTCTGGTCGAACTTGGTTGACGAAAAAGACTTGACTCGCTGCACAGCCGCAGGAAGACTAACAACCTCCTCAGTTGCCTTCTCCGCCTCGCTTTTGTATCTTTTACTCCTTAAACCCATAATTCTCTCCGCGAATAAACGTTACCTTTCGCTCCCACTACTAAGCCGTGGTCTGCACAATTAATTTTCCCACAATACTATTGCCTATTGTACTCTTTTTATAAAACAGCCCCAGCCGACAGGCTGGGCTCCTTAATTCAAAATTAAAAATTAAAAATTTATGCCTTAGGTACTAAAAATTATTTCTGCCTTATGCCTTTTGAGCGTAGCGAAATCGCGTCGAAGCCTTCAGGCGAAGACGGACATTAACAATTCTGTATTCTTTTTTTAAACTTTTTCCACTTTTTCCACTTTTTAAACTTTTTCCCTCTGCGTCCTCTGTGCCCGTGTTGAGCGTAGCGAAATCCGCCTCTGGCGGGTGGCTAATCTTCTTTTATTTAATTCCGCCGCGAAGCGGCCTCCACAGCTTTACACTTTAAACTTTAAACTTTAAACTATTTCGATACCCATACTCCTTGCGGTACCTTCAATAATCTTATCAGCCTGTTCAAGGCTGTATGCATTCAAATCCTCAAATTTAGCCTCGGATATTTTACGAACCTGGGCTTTTGTAACTGTACCGACTTTTTCCTTGTTTGGAACGCCGCTGCCCTTGGCAAGACCGGCCTCCTGTTTCAGCAAAACCGCGGCGGGGGGACTTTTGACTATAAAGTCAAAACTCTTATCACCATAAACAGTTATTACAACTGGAACCGTTATCCCGTTCATATCCTTCGTTCGTTCGTTGAACTGAGAAACAAACTGACCTATATTAACTCCATGCTGGCCCAATGCCGGACCGATAGGAGGAGCAGGCGTCGCCTTGCCGCCGGATGCCTGAAGTTTTATTTTACATGTTATTTCCTTGGCCATCACTTACACCTGTTAATTGATTATTAATTACTGATTATTTTCTTTTGCCTTCTGCCTTTTGAGCGTAGCGAAATCGCGTCGAAACCTTCAGGCGAAGACGGATATTGCCTTTCTTTACACTTTTTTTATGCCTTATGCCTTATGCCTTATGCCTTTCTTTTACACTTTTTTTCTGCCTTTTGCCCTATGCCTTATGCCTTTCTTTTACACTTTTTTTCTGCCTTATGCCTTATGCCTTATGCCTTTCTTTACACTTTTTTTATGCCTTATGCCTTATGCCTTATGCCTTATGCCTTTCTTTACACTTTTTCAATCTGCCAGTACTCAATATCCAGCGGTGTACTACGGCCGAATATCGTTACTATCACCTGAACAATACCGCGATCAGCATCTATTGACTCAACAGCACCTTCAAAGTTCTCGAAGGCACCCTCGCGGATCTTAACAATATCACCTTTTTCAAATTCGACCTTAATGCTCGGAACATCCTCGGGCTTTTCAGCCTCCTGAAGCATCTTAGCGACATCGGTATCACGCATAGCCGTCGGAATACCATCCGTACCGACAAAATCGCCAACACCCATCGTCTCTTTTATAACAAACCACGCATCGTCAGCCATCCTGCCGTCATCCTTGGCCTGCATCTCCATAAACACATAGCCGGGATAAAGCTTACGCTTATGAACTCGCTGTTTTCCGCTGCGGATACGTTTTACCTGCTCAACGGGAACCATTATCCTGCCGACGCTCTTGATGTCTTCAACTTCCATCTTACGGGCCAGAGCTTCTCTGACCTGTTCTTCTTTATTTGAAGCAACCCGCAAAACATACCATTGCATAGCCTGTTCCTAACCCGGATAAACCGGAAATACTAAGCACTAATATCTAACCTTGTCCTCACCGAGCTTACACCTTAGCTTGCCCCTTAGGGGATGGTGGTACTAAAAATTCAAAATTATTTCTGTCTACTGTATTCTGTATTCTCTGTTCTGTATTCTCTTTTATAAATTTCGCCGACGAAGTCGGCCTCAACAGTTTTGCACTTTAAACTTTAAACTTTACACTTTTTTTCTGCCCCGCACCAAAAGGCAGGCTTTGCCTTTTCTGTCTGCCAGCCACCTTGTGGCCTTTTGGTGCGTGGGCCTCAATAGCTTTGCACTTTAAACTTTAAGCTTTACACTTCCTAGATGCCAAGGACTTCCATAAACAAATACTTAAAAACAAAATCCGCCGCGAAGAGCATTATGGTCATTGAGACGACAACAAAGATCACAATAAAAGTTGAAACAACGATCTCTTTCCTGCTCGACCAGCTGACTTTCTTTATTTCGCCTTCGGCGGCGATCAGAAAGTCTGCAAAATTCGGCTTGTTCATCAGCCAGTAGATCAGAAAGCTGAGAGCAACACAAAGACCTGTAGGCACAAGGGTCTTTACCCAGATATGGGTACCAAGAAGTTTCTCGTGAAGCGCATAACAACCGAACGCTACTATCACAAACATCGTCAATGCGCTATACAGCCGTGTATAATACCCCTGACCGCGCTTATAAATATCAAATCCCATTGCTTTTCGCTCCAAAATTAAACAGGGACAGTTACCTGTTTAATTCTATCTTTTCATAAATTCCGCCGACTTCGTCGACCTCAACAACTCAAAATTAAAAACCAAAAATTATTTCTGCCTTCTGTATTCTCTTTTATTAAATAGCCCGCCGAAGGCGGCTCCTTAGTTTTGCACTTTTAGCTTTACACTTTACACTTCCTATCGGCCTCAACAGTTTTGCACTTTTAGCTTTACACTTTAAGCTTTTATTCGGCCTCCATCCTTCATCGGTTGGATGTTCCTTGTTGTGCCGCCAGGTATCCCTTAGGGAGATATTGGATGTTCATTTTGTCGTAGATCCGCCCTTGGCGGACCTTTTGCCTTATGCCTTTTCTTAAACTTTTTTCACTTTTTTCACTTTTTTCACTTTTTCTGCTTGCACTTACAACTCCAAACAAACCTAACAGGCCAGGAGGGAATCGAACCCCCAACCTACGGTTTTGGAGACCGTCGCTCTGCCAATTGAGCTACTGGCCTGTAATTGACATACGAAACACTTTCACAAAGATTATGTTATTTAAGTTATTTTATTAAAAGAGCCTCAGCCGTAGCTTGCACCCAAGGTGGCCGAATCCACAGTTTTGCACTTTACACTTTGAATTTTACGCTCTCAAACTGACCTCTGGTCAGTTTGAGCAATTATTTTCTCCGTATTTTATGTACAGTTCGTTTTCTTTCCCTTTTGCAAAACTTGTTAAGCTCGAACTTCGGCGTACCACCCTGAACATTAACCTCTGTACGGTAATTACGATCGCCGCATTCTTTACATTCAAGCCAGACATACTCGCGTTTTTTAGACTTAGCCATACTGACCTTTCCGGAAAAAACGGGCCCGCCACAATATCCCGCGTTCCATACTCATACTGATACCAGTTGAAATTTCCAGTTAACTCGTGCCCAGGGTACTTATTCCTCAACTTATGCCACAGGCAGCATCCGCGGGTAAATAACTCCGAGATAACCGATTATAATTGTACCCGTGAGATTTTCTTACCCTTCAAGGGCATACCGTCCATCCGATTGCTGACGTCAGCAATACCGAATTATTCAATAATTTTCGTTACCACACCGGCACCGACGGTTCGGCCGCCTTCACGAATGGCAAAACGAAGTCCTTCTTCCATTGCGATTTTCGAGATGATCTCAACTTTCATCTCAATATTGTCGCCGGGCATACACATCTCAACAGCTTTGCCTTCACGGCTCTGGATCTCGAAAACCGCCCCGGTAACATCTGTCGTACGGAAAAAGAACTGAGGACGATAACCCGCAAAGAACGGGGTGTGACGACCACCTTCCTCTTTTGTCAGAACATAAACCTCAGAAACGAACTTCGTATGCGGGGTTATAGAACCAGGAGCCGCAACAACCTGGCCGCGCTCAAGGTCCTTCTTTTCTACACCACGCAGGAGCAGCCCGATATTGTCCCCCGCCTGGCCCTCGTTAAGTGTCTTATTAAACATCTCAACGCCCGTAACAGTCGTCTTGCGAACATCGTCGCTAAGACCAACGACATCAACTGAATCACCGATATTAACTTTACCTCTTTCAACTCTGCCGGTACCAACCGTACCACGGCCCTTAATACTGAAAACATCTTCAACAGGCATCAGGAATGGCAGATCAACGAGTCTTTCCGGCACTGGAATATATTCATCAACCGCCGTCATGATCTTATCGATACATTCGCAGGCTGCATCATCCTTGCCCTCGGCTTCCATAGCCGCAAGAGCAGAACCGCTGATTATCGGAATATCATCGCCAGGGAAGTCATACTTGCTCAGAAGTTCACGAATCTCCATTTCAACCAACTCGAGAAGTTCAGGATCGTCAACCTGGTCAACCTTATTAAGAAACACCGTGATCTTCGGAACATTCACCTGACGGGCCAGCAGAATATGCTCACGAGTTTGAGGCATAGGACCATCACTCGCCGCAACCACCAGAATCGCACCATCCATCTGAGCCGCTCCCGTAATCATATTCTTAACATAGTCAGCATGGCCGGGGCAATCGACGTGGGCGTAGTGACGGGCTTCAGTCTCGTATTCCACGTGTGCGGTGTTGATGGTTATGCCGCGTTCCTTCTCTTCTGGTGCGTTATCGATGTCCTCAAATGCCTTGATATTTCCGCCGCCGGCCTTGTGGGCGAGGCGCATCGTGATGGCTGATGTTAAAGTTGTTTTACCGTGGTCGATGTGACCAATAGTACCGATGTTTACATGCGGTTTCGTTCTTTGAAATACTGCTTTAGCCATTTGTCCGTAACCTCCAAAAATCCTGTGAACCTTGTAATTTGATTAATTTTAACCGTTAACTTAACCGCACTGAGCGGGGTATATCAGCCTCTAATGTATAAAAATCCGGCTGGGGCGGGCTAATTTATAGCCGAAACCAGCTCAAATTATCATTTACGGGCTGCTGATGGGACTTGAACCCATGACCCCGTCCTTACCAAGGACGTGCTCTACCACTGAGCTACAGCAGCATCTTTCTTCAGGCTATCGTTATAATTGGGCCAAAAAAACTGAAAAATGCCGTTTTCAATACCGTCAGGGGCACAAATCCCACGTCCAGCCATAGGCAAAATGACCGTAGGAAATCCCTATTGTTATCTGCAAACCGGAGAGTATAAGTCGTTTAACACAAAGTGCAAACAGAAAAATGGGAAAAAAATGAAAAAAAATGGAAAAAGTTGTAAAATTTTGTAAAAAAGTGAAAAAAATGTGAAAAAGTTGTGAAAAAGTTGTGAAAGTAGGCAGTAAGCAGTAGGCAATAGGCAGAAAATAGGGGAAAAAGGCTCACCATCCGCCAGAGGCGGATTTCGCTACGCTCAACACGGACGCGAAGGAAAGCTTTACCCAGGGTACAAGTTGACGGGATTACGGGGTTTAGATATATCAGTTGATTAGTAATCTTTGTATTTATCGGTCCAGGTAGGCCAGGCGTTCAGAGGACTACGCTTTACCCAGTTCATATGCCATTTGAGCAGCCACAATTGCTTGATCCCCACATGTCGAACATCCATATCGAGAAAAACCGCGTTTATGCCGCCGTTGTGACGGTCGATACAGGTATACTTCATAGAATTAGTGCTCCAAGCTGCGTTGTAAACATCCATTTCATGCTCGTTATTGCTCGGAGCCAAATCTTTCTCCCACGGGGTGATATCAAACCATACAGAATCACACACCACAGGTATCATATTGGCGCCTTTTTCGTAGATAGTCCTTACAGTATTGACGGTCGGGAGTCCCCAGAAAGTCTTCATCTCCGGAGGCGGGTCGGCTACCCAGTTATTAAATCCGAAGCTGCCCTCAGCATAAGAATCCCACCAGAAGGCTCCATTGGAGTAGGGCATAGGTCCCCACTGATGAAAGGTACCGCCCATATTTTCCACATCCGGCGGCCTGTTAAGAGACTTTGTTGAAGGGCAATCCCGCAAGTCCAAATCCTCGTAATACGGCGTCAAGGCACCAAGTACCCATGCATCCTCGTCATTCAGTCCATATGCTGGAATATTTGGCGGAAAACGATCTTCATTATCGTTGGCATAAAGCGCAAACACAAGACCCCACTGTTTCAGACTTGATCGGCATACGGTTTCCTCTACCTGATCTTTGGCCCTGCCAAGTGACGGCCCCAAAATAGCAAGAAGCAAAGCGATAATCGCAATTACAACCAGCAGTTCAATCAGTGTAAACGCCCTTCTGGCCAACTGAGATAGCCCATTTACACGTTTACGAAATTCATGCCCAAGCTCGTGCCTTAGGTAGTACACAATTCAGTCCTTTCGATACTAATAATTTTACCAAATTCAACTTGAATTATCAAGATTTTTTCTTTTCTGAGGCGGATTACGGGGATTTTGAACCACGAATGGACACTAATGAACACTAAACCCGGATTTCCCAAGTAAATCCGTGCAAAATTTTGAAATTTTGATAGTATAGGGCTTGTGGATGCTGTTTAAGACTGTTTTGCTGTTCTAATCTGGAGAACCCAATGGGTGAAAGAAAAAAGGATGCTTTGCGAGTCAATTTTGATCGAAAATTGAAGCTCGAATTTCACGGAGTGAAAGTCACCAGCGATGCAGGTTTGTTAGCATACAGAGAGATAGACGATGCATTTGGATTGACGGATATGGCAACTTACGAACTGACAGACAATCGAACTGGAAGAAATACACAGCATAGTATCACTGCGTTGCTGCGTCAGTCGGTTTACAGCCGTCTTGCAGGGTATGAAGATACCAATGATGCCGAACGACTTTCTGTTGATCCTGCTATGCGTTATGTTGTTGGAGAACGAGCCAAAGATAAAACGGCTGCCTCGGTCAGCCAGATGGGACGGTTTGAAACAGAGATCCTTACACAACCTCAAAACCTTGAAGCCCTGATAAACCAACCGGGCAAATGGGTCGATGAAGTTCATCAACGCAAATCCATTAATGAGATAATTCTCGACATGGATAGCTCGGACAGCCCAACATTTGGAAAGCAGGAAGGTTCTGCTTACAATGGGCATTTCGGTTATACCTGTTATCATCCTTTGTTCGTATTCAATCAGTTTGGGGATATGGAGCGTGCTTTGCTTCGTAATGGCAATGTCTATAGCAGTGATGACTGGAAAAGTGTTTTGGAACCCATCATTGAACGGTATAGAGATAAAGACGTCACCCGTTATTTTCGTGGAGATGCTGCTTTTGCCAATCCTGATATTTACCGCCTGCTTGAAAAAGAAAATTATTTCTATGCGATCCGGTTAAAAGGCAACAATATACTCCAAGGCCACATTGCACATCTATTGACTCGACCTGTAGGCCGTCCACCTAAAAAGCCGGTTGTTCAGTATCATAGTTTCCGATACCAGGCAGCCAGTTGGGATATAGCTCGAAGAGTCGTTGCTAAGATTGAATGGCATGAAGGAGAACTTTTTCCAAGAATAGGATTCATTGTTACAAACCTTCGCTGGAAATACAGCAATGTGGTCAAGTTTTATAACAAACGTGGAACAGCGGAGCAATGGATCAAGGAAGGCAAGTATGCATTAAAGTGGACACGGCTTTCATGTCATGATTTTGATGACAATCAGGTTCGGATGCAACTGTTTGCGATGGCGTATAATATCGGTAATTTCCTAAGGCGTTTAGCGTTGCCCAAGCAGATCAAAGACTGGTCACTGCGAACAATGCGAGAAAGGCTTATCAAGATCGGAGCCAAAGTTGTTAGCCATGCCCGCTATGTGACGTTTCAAATGGCAGAAGTGTTGGTTTCCAAATCCCTGTTTTATGAAATCCTTGAAAGAAT
>SDBT01001260.1_pt1 | contig 43978 bp, 42 predicted proteins | sample 2277101 | NCBI WGS metagenome assembly SDBT01 (sample SAMN10404973, study PRJNA504765) | marine sediment metagenome | isolation source: marine sediment core GS10_PC15, 103 cmbsf | place: Arctic Ocean: Southern Knipovich Ridge | collected 2010
TGGATTATGTATTGGCAGATTATAAGAATTATCAGAACAGGCAATATGGTGACTCGTTTCCTGAAAACGGAATTTCTTTCAGATCGACGGAACAGAATGTTAACATGGTGTTCCAGAACTCACTGGCTTATGATCTTAATTTGAATGATCATCGTTTGAATTTTCTGGCCCTTATAGAATACCAGAAGAATGACAGGCACTATCTGTTTGGTTCTGGTGAGAATTTCTCAACTGATGGTTTGACAAATATTAACCAGGCTGGTGCGAACTGGGATGCCGGATCTTCTTTTCAAGACTGGATGAATCTTTCCTACCTGGGTATGGTCAATTACAATTACCAGGGGAAATATGTTGCTGATGCAACCTATAGGAGGGAAGGTTCTTCAAAGTTTGCCGAAGATCAGAGATATGGTAACTTCTGGTCTGTTGGAGCTGCCTGGAATATGAGCCAGGAGGCATTCCTTAGGAATGTTAATTGGCTTAATAATCTTCGTGTCAGGGCTTCTTATGGTATTTCTGGTAACTCTGATGTCGGGATTAACCAGTACCAGGCACTGCTCTCTTATGACGCTGACTATTTTGCTCAGGGTGCTGTTTATCCGAGCAGGTTCGGAAACGCTCTCCTGACATGGGAAAAGAACAAGAACTATGATGTTGGTCTCGACTTTGGTGTACTTGAGGGAAGAATCAGTGGTTCATTCTCTTACTTTAACAAAGAGACCTATGACTTATTGCAGGACGTTCCCCTGACAAGAACATCGGGACATGCCAATATTACTCAAAACGTTGGTACTGTTATAAACAAGGGTATTGAAGGAATATTGAACTTTGATATTGTGAGGAGATCTGATTTTAATATCAGTATTTCAACAAACTTTGCTACCCTGGACAATGAAGTGATGGAGCTTGCAAAAGACGCCAATGGCGAAGATATCAATATTGAAACGAGTTCCAGGAAAATTGAAGCTGGCCACCCAATCTATGAATGGAATATGAGGAAGTGGGCAGGTGTTGATCCTGATAACGGAGATCCTCTCTGGTACCTTGATGGCGTAGGTGGTGAAACAACCAATGATTATAATGCAGCTGAAAAAGCATACCAGGGGAAAAGTGCCATACCAACTTTTTCCGGAGGATTAGCATTGCATATAGATTTCAAAGGAATATTCCTGGATGCAAATGTTTACGGTGCCATGGGACATATGGTATATGAAGACTGGGCATTTTATACTCATATGAATGGTCGTTATACTACGGATTATTACAATGGTGTAACTGATCTTACAACAAGTTGGTTTCAACCTGGAGATAACACCGAATATCCAAAGATCTATCACGAGGGAAATCCTAATTTTGCAACAAACACGTCCTCCAGATTCTTATATGAGGGTGATTATGTGAGGCTGAAAGACCTGGTTCTGGGTTATAACCTTCCAGTATCCTGGGTCTCAAAGATCAGATTTAGTGGGATACAGGTCTATGTACGTGGTACCAACATGCTTACCTGGATCAAAGATGATATGATGAAGTATGATCCGGAAGTGAGAGCAGACGGATTTACCAATCTGACAACTCCGCCCATAAAGTCATTCATCTTTGGTGTAAACTTTAATTTTTAAGATCATGAAAAAACTAATATACACAGTATTTATAGTCGTTGGACTTACTGCTCTGATATCTTCATGCAGTAAGGAGTCACTGGAACCTTCTATGGAACAGGATAAGATTGTTGAGGGTAGTATTACCAAGGCTGAAGATGTACAAGGGCTCCTGTATGGTGCTTACGACAGAATGACGCAGACCTCTTATTATGGACGCGACCTGATCATCTTTGGAGAAATCAGGGCTGATAATGCTTTTTCCAATGGAAACTCGGGAAGGTTTATCAATCCTTCAAAAATGGTTATGACCGTTAATGATGCCTATCCCAGAGATACATGGACCTCTATTTACGAGGTGATAGCTTCCTGTAATATATTGATCGGGCTGGATGCATCAGCTATTGAGGGTGACCTGGCCGAGATCAACCATTTTATTGGACAGGCTTATGCGCTCAGGGCTCTTGCCCATTTTGACCTGTTGAAATTATTTGGTCAGCAACATGTAACTGGTGGTGGAGATGTAGGTATTCCATATATTGAGGAATACAAAGGTGAGGACCTGACTCCGTCAAGAAACAGTGCCAGTGATGTGAAAAGCAAAATTGAATCCGATCTTGCTTCCGCTGTTTCATTAATGTCCGACGCATTGAATGATCCTTCCCATGTGTACATGTCAACCTGGGGGGCCTATGCCCTTCAATCCAGGGTAGCATTATATTTCGGTGAATGGGCCAAGGTTATAACCGCTGCTGAGGCAGTGATCGGTTCAGGCGAGTATCAGATCATTCCCGAGGCTGAGTTTATCTCTTCCTGGTTCACTAAAAGTAGTGCAAATTCAATTTTTGAACTGGCTTACAGCACCACGGATAACAATAATATAAATGGTTTGTCCCAAATTTACAGAGGTGCAGCTTATGGAGATATCCAGGCATTAGAAGATCTTCAGAGTATTTTTGATGACGGAGATGTTCGTGCTGATACAAATTTTATGATTGGTATTGGATTCGAGACAGGCCTGTTACGGAATTTGGGTAAATATCCATCTGCCGACTATTCAGACAATATTAATTTAATCCGTTATGAAGAGGTGATCCTGAATTATGCTGAAGCGCTTGTCGAAAGTAGTAGAGCTGGCGAGGCATTAACCCAATTAACTCTTCTCACTGCAGAGAGAGGTGCCCAGGCCTATGCGGTAGCAACCAAGGAAATTGTTCTCCAGGAAAGGAGAAGGGAGCTTTGTTTTGAGGGATTCAGGCATGATGACCTGGCAAGGAACGGTATGGATATTCCTGAAGTAAGCCCGCTTCAGCAAACCCATGGTGGTCCTGCATATGGATCTTTCAATTATGCATACCCGATTCCTGAAGTTGAGATGAATGCAAATTCCAATATGGTACAAAACTCTGGTTACTAGTAGATCATTGTAAACCAGACAAAAAAAAGGCTGTCTCTGAGCAAATTGAGGCAGCTTTTTTTTTGCTTTTAGGGGATATTATAGCACCGCTATATATTTTGCTTCGCAAAAAACATCAGGCGGCTTATATAACATCCCCTAAAAAAACAGGCCACCTCAATTTATCCAAGCCATTAGAATGGAATAGCTTCATACATTGTGAGGGATATTAAATAAGTAGCCTCCTTTTGTGTGTTTAAGCAAAAGTCAGCTACGCTTTAATATCCCTCACAATATGTGTTGATTGGAATGTCAAACGATCATGCCAGCACCCACAGTGTTGTTGGTTGCTTCATCGATCAGTATAATACTTCCTGTTATCCGGTTTCTGCGATACGGATCATAATACAGGGGTTTGGTCGTGCGGATGCGGATCCTCCCAATCTCGTTCAGGGAGAGGGATTTATCTTCATAATTTTTGCCAAGTGTATTGATGTTGATCTTGAAAGGAAGATCTTTAATGATACACCTGGCATCGCTGGCAGTATGTTTCACGTAATATTTCCCGTTCATGACCATGGGCGTTTCACTTAACCAGCAAACCATCATTTCAATATCCTGGCCAACCTCCGGCATTTTATTCTCTTTAACGATCATATCCCCCCGGCTGATGTCGATATCATCCTCAAGCGTGAGAACAACCGACTGGGGTGCAAAAGCCTGCTTAAGGCTTTCATTCATGGTATCGACAGATTTGATGGTGGATGTAAAGCCTGAGGGTAATACAGCCACCCTGTCACCCGGCTCAAAGGTACCGCTGGCAATGCGCCCGGCATATCCCCGGTAATCATGAAACTTCTCTGCCTGTGGACGTACTACATACTGCACCGGGAACCGTCCGTCTACATAATTCAGGTCACTGGATATGTAAATGTTTTCAAGGAGGTACATAAGCGTAGGACCATCATACCAGTCCATGTTCTCCGAACGCTCGACCACATTATCACCATTCAGGGCGCTTATGGGTAGAAAGCGGAGATCCTGGATATCAAGCTTCACGGATAATTCCTTGAATTTCTTCTGAATATCCAGAAACACCTGCTCACTGTAATCTTTCAGGTCCATCTTGTTTATACAGACAATGATATGGGGTATTCGCAGGAGGGAAGCGATGTAACAATGGCGTATGGTTTGTTCCAGTACCCCGTTGCGTGCGTCAACCAGGATGATGGCTACATTGGCCGTAGATGCACCCGTGACCATATTACGGGTATACTGCACATGTCCGGGTGTATCGGCGATGATGAATTTTCTTTTAGGGGTGGCAAAATATCGGTAGGCCACATCAATGGTGATCCCCTGCTCTCTTTCTGCACGAAGACCGTCGGTCAGGAGGGCCAGGTTTACATGCTCGTCCCCCTTCTGTTCACTGGCGCGTTCGATGGCTTCCATCTGGTCTTCGAAAATGGCCTTGCTGTCATACAGCAGGCGGCCGATCAGCGTACTCTTCCCATCATCCACACTGCCCGCAGTTGTGAACCGCAACAGTTCCATATTCAGGTAGCCCCTTTGAAAATCCTTTGTCTTTTCCATTTATAAATACTTCATTTCTAGTCAATTAACCATGAGAATACTCCCGAAATGACCTGTCCAGCCTAGAAGTACCCCTCCTTTTTCCGGTCCTCCATCGCAGCTTCGGAGCGCTTGTCATCATAACGTCCCCCTCTTTCAGTGACCCTTGCGGCTGCAACTTCCTGGATGATTTCTTCAAGTGTATTTGCCATGGAGAGTGTTACCCCTGTGCAGGTAATATCCCCTATGGTGCGGCAGCGTACATCTTTTTCAAGCACTTCTTCCGTATCCTTCTTAACCATGAACGGGGCGTCTGCCAGCCAGACTCCGTCACGATAGAATACTCTCCGTTTGTGGGTATAGTAAAGGTCAGGAATATCCACATCTTCCATATAGATATACTGCCAGACATCCATTTCAGTCCAGTTACTCAGAGGAAAAACCCGGAAATGCTCGCCCATATTTTTCTTTCCGTTGAAAAGGTTCCATAATTCAGGCCGCTGGTTCTTGGGGTCCCACTGCCCGAATTCATCCCGGTGGGAAAAGAAACGTTCCTTCGCCCTGGCCTTTTCCTCGTCCCTGCGTCCCCCGCCAAGTGCACAATCAAACTTGAGTTCTTCTAAGGCATCGAGCAGGGTCACTGTCTGTAACACATTCCGGCTGGCATTGACCCCTGTTTCTTCAACCACCTTTCCCTGGTCAATGGTATCCTGCACCAGCCTGGAAATACAGATGGCCCCGGTTTTTTTCATCAGCTGATCGCGGAATTCCAGTGTTTCCGGGAAGTTATGGCCAGTATCAATGTGCATGAGGGGGAAAGGGACCTTGGCAGGCCAGAAAGCCTTCCTTGCCAGGTAAAACATCACAATTGAATCCTTGCCCCCTGAGAATAAGAGAACCGGCCTTTCAAATTGAGCGGCTACTTCCCGGATGACGTAAATGGATTCGGCTTCTAATTCCCTGAGATGATTCAGGTTATACTTTTCCATCTTCTCCAATGGTTTGTGCATTTTTAAATGAGGACACAAATATAAGAATTTTAGACAATTAGATTCACTCATCAACGCAGCTTCTTTACCTGTAAGGGGGTATTAAAAGAGGTGCCTAGCGTGTTTCGCGTAAGCGGAATATGCAGCACCGTTTTAATACCCTCTACAGGTAAGGGTAATCATCTGGTATGAATCTAATTATTTGAAAGTTTAACTGCAGTACCGTAGGCGAGGATCTCAGAGCAGCCCTGCATAACGGTGGAGGTGGTAAAGCGTACATTGAGAATAGCATCAGCACCCATCCTGTCTGCATCGAGCATCATCCTTTGCATGGCTTCTTCCCGTGCATCGGCCAGCAGTCTGGTGTATTCAGATATCTCTCCTCCCACAATGTTTTTCAATGCTGCGAATATGTCACGTCCCAGGTGACGTGCCCTGACAGTGCTGCCCCTGGCAATGCCCAGGGTTTCAGAAATGGATTTTCCGGGGACTTGATCTGTATTAATTACAATCATAGTATATGGTTTTAAAGGACTCTCTTAATCACACGTAGCTTATGTGTATATTTACCAAGCTGCTTACTGTAAATACCCTGGTGGTCAATGGCATCTACCTTTACACAACCTGATGCATGCAGAATTTCACCGGGACCGATAAGAATACCGGTGTGTATGATCTCTCCTTCGTCATTATCAAAGAATAGCAGGTCTCCTGTCTCGGATTCTGTTATCATGTTCACCGTTATTCCCTGGCCAACCTGCTGGGAGGTATCTCTTAAAAGGGGAATGTCCAGTATCCGGAAGATGGTTTGCACCAGTCCAGAACAATCTGTCCCAAAGCTGCTTTTACCACCCCATAGGTAAGGTACGTTCAGCAACTCCTCCTTCAGGTCCTCCAGGGCCTTCAGTATGTCCATTGCTGGTTTTCCGGGTTCCTTGTCAAACTCATATGTCTTCCCGCAATGGATGCGCCGTGTATCACCTGCATGGTAATATAGTACACTTCCTGTGGGGATTAACAATGTTCCTTCCGGTCCCCGGAGGGAGCAGAATTTCTCCTTTACCAGGGATGACTCCATGGCCTCATATTCCCGGAGGGTATCGTCTTTAAACAGACTGGTCAATCCCGGGGATATCCATCCTTCATATCCATCAAAGCGGTTCCGTACCAACAGCCACTGTTCATTTCTCTCAAGCACTTCAAATATCTCCCCGAAAAGCAGCTGGCTGGTCATTTCACTGGTGCTGTCCGGATCCTTCCTGACCGGGATAAAGGAAGCCTGTACTATGCCGTATTCCATACAGATGATTTCAGTACTTAAAGATAGGGGATAAAAGCTAAAATTGTTTTCGTATTTTTGTCAAAATTTTCAAAGGATCACAATGAAAAGGTTTTTCCTCTTTTTCTCAAGAAACCTGAAGAAGATAAGGATTATCTCACTTTTTGTTCTTACTACCGTTATCATCCTCCTGCTTTATCCCAGGGAGGGTAGATTCGGGTTCGAGTTTCAAAGGGGTGCCCCGTGGATGCATGAAGAGCTGATTGCCCCGTTTAATTTCCCCATCTATAAATACGATGAGGAGGTTGCTGCTGAACAAGACAGTATTCTTAAAGAGTTCAAACCCTATTTTATTTTTGACCGGGAAATTGGAAATCTTCAATATGGCAGGCTGTTGGAAATCTTTGATGAGCAATGGCAGGTTCATTTCGTCGTCCGGGAAGGTGACGCAGTAAATCAACGATATAAAGGCAGCCGGAGCGAGGGTATGAGGACCAAATACCTGGTATTTGCGGGGGAAATCCTGCAATTCGTGTATTCCAAAGGGATCATAAGCAATGAAGATATCCTGCAGCGGGTGGATAACCAGGATCTGACCATTGTCCTGCTTGAGAACCAGTATGCTGAAGAACGGGATTATGGAGAAGTATTTACCCAGAAAATGGCCTATGAATATGTCCTTGACAGGTTGTCGGATTACAGTGACAGCCTTTACAGGGATTCCGACATAGATTTTTTTAAAGCCCTGAATGTCAACGAATTCCTTATGCCAAACCTGTTTTATGATGAGACTACCTCTAACCAGGTCAAGAATGAACTGATGGAAGAACTATCACTCACCCGTGGAATGGTTCAGTCCGGCGAAAGGATCATTTCCAGGGGAGAATTGGTCACCAGTGAAAAGTTCCGTGTGCTGGAATCCATCCGCAGGGAATATAACAGGAACCTGGGACTTGTAGGTGCTTTCAACTATATTTTCCTGGGCAAGATGATCCTCGTGATCATACTGATGATACTGCTGTACCTTTTCCTTTATAATTTCAGGGTTGAGGTGCTGCAATCACCCCGTGAATCCTCATTTCTGCTCCTGCTGGTGTTGATCATGGTGGCTGTTTCAAGTTTTACCTTACGCTATAATGTATTGAGCATTTATTTCCTGCCCTTTGCCATCGTTCCAATCATGGTACGGACCTTTTTTGATTCCCGCCTGGCCCTGTTTATTCATATTATAGTGGTACTGATAGTTGGCTTCTGGGCACCGAACAGTTATGAATTCATTTTTCTGAACCTGATAGCGGGCATAGTGGCTATATTAAGCCTGACCAATTCCTATCGCAGGGGCATTCTTTTCCTTACAGGGGTGATGATCATTGCTTCCTATTCAACAGTATACCTTGCTTTCTCGATGATACAGGAAGGCAATCTACTGGCCATTAATTTCAAGGCTTTCCTGTGGTTCGCAGGAAACGGTCTGCTGATCCTGACGGTATATCCACTGATCTTTATATTTGAGAAGACCTTCAAGTTCCTGTCTGATTCCACACTGATAGAATTGTCTGACACCAACCAGGCCCTGTTGCGTGAACTGGCAGAGAAAGCCCCCGGCACCTTCCAGCATAGCCTCCAGGTGTCTAACCTGGCTGAAGAGGCAGTCATCAGGGTTGGTGGAAATCCTCTGCTGGTCAGAACAGGTGCACTTTATCATGATATTGGCAAAATGTACAACCCGGAATATTTTGTTGAAAATCAGAGCACTGATTACAACGCCCATGATGAGCTCAAATTTGAAGATAGTGCCAGGATCATCATCAACCATGTGCTGGATGGTATAGAAATAGCCAGGAAGTACAGGTTGCCGGAAGCCATCATTGATTTTATCAGGACTCACCATGGTACTACTATTGTACAATATTTTTATAAGTACTTCATCAAGGAATTCCCCGAAGATGCGTCGAGCCGGCATAAGTTTGTTTATCCTGGCCCCAGGCCCTTTTCTAAAGAAACAGCTGTGCTCATGATGGCAGATTCGGTTGAAGCTTCCTCAAGAAGCTTGAGGGTAAAGGATGAATCAAATCTCAGTAGCCTGGTTGAGGATATCATCAACCAGCAGATCAAGGATCGGCAATTTGATAATACGGATATTACGTTCCGGGATATTGACCTGATCAAGGAAATCTTCTTAAGAAAGTTGTTGAATATCTATCATGTGAGGATAGAGTATCCAAGATAGCATAAGATTGTTCAGAAACGGGTATCGACTACCTCCACACCGGGATGTGAGGAGGGATCAAAAATAAAAGTACCCTCATTGACAGAAACCTTTTTCTGATAATTCTTCAGTATCACGGTATGATTGTCCCCCTGCTTCCCAAGTGCCTGTGCAGAAAAAAGCCGGTAATCCTTTTTGCCTATTAATAATTTGATGGTATGATAGCTTTTATTCAGGTCATTGGGAAACAGATCTATCTCATAGTATTCCTTTCCTTCATAAGAGATCTCGCGGGTCATCCGGTATTTAAAGTCTTCCTGGTAGAAAGTAAACAGGTCGGAGGGATTTGAGAGAAAGAATTCATCATCTGCATTATTTTCTTCAGGGTCGCTGATATATACTTCATTGACCGATTCCATGTGATTCCACATGGTTTTTCCATCACAAAATACCTCTGATTCACCAACTGAGAGCCTGAACTTATCCTGCTGAAGGACCAGGGTACCGCTCTCGGTATTATGTTGATTTTCCTGCAGGGATTCATAGGTATAATCAAAGTTGACTTTTACAGGGTAATCTGCCTGGGCCTGGCTTGCCAGCTTGTCAAGGATCTTCCTGGCAGCCGGATCCAGGCCTGCCTGGGACAGGTCCTGCTGGGCCGGCAACAGCTGCCCTGCTGCGAGGCTGAGTGCTATGAAGATAATTTTTTTCATATGCTTGAAGGGTTCTCGGGATCATTGTCCAATAACCGTTCCAAACTTATAAGGTCTTTGATCAGTACCTGGCGTGCCTTGCTGCCTTCATAGGAACCGACAATGCCCGCAGATTCAAGCTGGTCAATGATTCTCCCTGCCCTGTTGTATCCAATGGAGAACTTCCGCTGGATCAGTGAGGTGGATCCCTGTTGAAATTCAACAACCAGTCTTGCGGCCTTTTCAAAAAGATCATCTTTATCATCCGGATTGAAACCATTCGGATCAGTCTTACTTTCATCGATATACTCGGGCAGGAGGTGGGCTTCGGGGTAGGATTGCTGTGCGCTGATATGGTCAGTGATCCTTTCAATTTCGGGGGTGTCGATAAATGCGCATTGGAGCCGGACCATATCGCTTCCGACTGTGATCAACATATCTCCCCGGCCTACCAGCTGGTTGGCACCCGGACTGTCGAGGATGGTTCTTGAGTCCATCATGGAAGCGACTTTGAAGGCAAGCCTTACAGGAAAATTGGCCTTGATAGAGCCGGTGATGATATTTGTACTGGGACGCTGGGTGGCAATGATCAGGTGTAGCCCTACAGCTCTTGCCAGCTGGGCAAGACGAGCCAACGGCATTTCAATTTCACGGCCGGCAGTCATGATCAGGTCAGCAAACTCGTCCACGATGACCACGATGTAGGGTAAATACCGGTGGCCTTCCCTGGGATTCAGTTTACGGGCAATGAATTTCTCGTTGTATTCCTTGATGATCCTCACCTTGGCACTTTTCAGCAGGTTGTACCTGTTGTCCATTTCAATGGTCAGGGAATTCAGGGTCCTGATCACCTCCTGTGTGTCATTGATAATGGGCTCTTTTGAATCAGGCAGCTTGGCCAGGTAATGCTTTTCGATATGATTATACAGTGTCAATTCAACCTTTTTCGGATCGATCATGACAAATTTCAGCTGGGCCGGGTGTTTCTTATAGAGCAAGGAAGCAATGATGGCGTTCAATCCAACGGATTTCCCCTGTCCCGTTGCCCCGGCTATCAGCAGGTGGGGCATTTTTGTCAGTTCAACCACATATGTTTCATTGGAAATGGTCTTCCCAAGGCCGATAGCCAGTTCGAATTTCGATTCCTGGAACTTCTTTGAGGCAATTATGGAACGCATGGAGACGATCTCCGGTCTTCGGTTGGGGACCTCTATTCCAACGGTTCCCCTTCCAGGTATGGGAGCGATGATCCTGATACCCAGGGCTGAAAGGCTGAGGGCGATGTCATCTTCCAGGTTTTTGATCTTGGATATCCGGATACCCGGGGCAGGAACGATTTCATAAAGGGTTACTGTGGGACCAATAGTTGCCTTGATCTTGTCTATCTGGATCTTATAATTTCCCAGTGTCTCGACGATACGATTTTTATTGCTGATCAGTTCTTCGTTGCTGACCGTGGTATCTACAGACTTGTACTCTTCCAGCAGTTCAATTGAAGGAAGCCGGTAATTTGAAAGATCAAGTGTCGGATCATAGTTCTCCAGCTCCAAGGCTGTATTGGAATCGACCATCTCCCCGTTATGCTTCTTTTCAACCGTCATCTCTATCCCATTGTCATCCTGGACTTTACCTATCTCATCATTTCTGGTTTCATCAGTTCCTGTCTCATCAGTTCCGGTTCCATCCTCGCCAATCCCGGAATCGCCAAACCCGGTCCTGCGGGTTTTAAACCGGAGGCTTTCATCTGTCTTACCAACATCAGCTTCGTCGTCCATTTCTCCCTCATCTTCACCTTCATTTGGTGTTATTTCATCCTGGTCGGTTATCCAGGTATCTTCCCCCGCAGAGGTTTCACCCTTTTTAATCAGGCTCAGTATCTTTTCCAGGGTACTGTCGAATGAGAACAGTGCAAATGCAAGTATCAGGATGGACAGCAGGAATATCGTGCCCACTTTCCCGAGTATGGATGAGAACCACTCACTCAGGAAGTAACCATGGCCACCTCCCGGTCCGCTCCCCAGGAAGCCACCTGCATCACCGAACATGAAAGACAGGATAATGGACAGCAGGATGGTACCCACCAGTAAAATACGGGTTATTTTCCCCAGTGGCATGGTGCGGATATTGATGAGACGTAAGCCGGTAATCAACAAAATGAAGGGAAGGACCGCAGAAGCGATACCGAACCAGTGATTAATGAATTTATTGGCAAGGAAAGCGCCAAATTTTCCAGCCCAGTTATCTACCATCACCTCGGGACCGGAAAAAACACGTGACCACTCAAAGCTCTGATCGGTCTTCCAGGTAAAAAAATAAGAAATGAAGGCCAGGTAGAGGTACAGTGAGAAAAGGACAAGGAATATTCCCAATGTCAGTTTAAATCTTTCATCACTCAGGAAACTGAAATATTTCTTTCTCTTTCTGTTTCTCTTTTTCTTTGCCATTTTATTCCAGGAAGAAGGGTGGTCAATCTAGCAGTGCATTCAATATGGTTTCTATCTCAAGCTTTGAAACCTGCGTGTAATTCTTTGGGAGTTCAAAAATCCTTACCGGGATCCTGGTAACATCGCAACTCTTTGCCACCATATGCATATTGGCATTCCCCATTATCGTATTGAATTCAAGGAGTACCCCCGGGATTTTCTGAAAAGGACTGTTGCCATTGGGCTTATCAAGATGTAACTCTTCCGTATACCAGATATCAAATGATTCAATACCATCATCAGGAAAACTGGCTATGGCTTTTCTGCAGTCAAAACCAATGATCTCCTTTGTCTGTCTGGTAAACTCAATGTCCATTCCATCCATCAGGCCAAAACAACATGGGGGCTCATTTTTATCCCCTTTGAAAATATATCTCTTGTCAATAAATTTCAGGTACGTAATAAACTTGTAATTATTCAGATCGGATACATTTACCAGGTTAAAAAATCCCATGCCGCCCTGTATCGTATTTTTCACCATGTTATCCCTGAATTCCATAGTCATCTTTGATGGAAGCAGGCTGGCCGAATAGCCCCCAATCTCCTGCTGTTCATAGGTGATCTTGTATTCAATTCTACCCTCTGACAATCCTGGCCTTTTTCCCCTGTTACAATCAACAAGCAGTATTACAAGCAGGGTAAAGGTCAGGTATTTAAGGATAGATTTTGACACGGTATCAAGGCCTTGAGAACAAGAACGTGTAAAAATACTAATTATTTCTAATTTTAGGGTGCTAAGTTCTTAACCAAAGGTTCCTTGTTGAATTTCCGCACTTTTAGTTCCAAACCTAATTTCATAAATTTGTGTCTATGCGTACGTAAAGGGTCAAAGTATGAAAAAACTGGCTGTAATTGCCCTCGGAGGGAATGCACTGCTGAGGGGAGACCAGGAGGGAACCATAGACGAACAGGAACAAAATACAAGCAAAACCCTGGAAAACCTGGTATTCCTGTTGAAGGAAGGATACGATCTGGTAATCAGCCATGGGAACGGTCCCCAGGTAGGTAATATCCTGATGAGAAATGATGCTGGTGAACAGGTATACGGAATCCCGCAGATGCCGGTGGATATATGCGTAGCCGATTCACAGGGGGGGATAGGCTATATGGTAGAAAGGATGCTGAGAAATGTACTCAATAAGCATGGCATTGACAAGGAAGTGGTTACCCTGGTTACCCTGGTCGAGGTAGATAAGGATGATCCTGCATTCAGGGACCCGCAGAAGCGGATTGGGCCGATCTATACCCGGAAAGAAGCTGACAAGCTGGCATCAGAGAAGGACTGGAGATTTGGGGAGACGGAGAAACAGCAGGGTGGCTGGAGGCGGGTAGTGCCATCTCCCAAACCGGTCAGGATAAGCAATGAAAAAGTGATTGAAACATTGGCCAGGCAGGGGACTATCGTGATTGCTGCCGGGGGTGGCGGGATCCCTGTTTATATCGATGAGAAGAATGAAGTCAGGCCGGCTGAAGTAGTGATTGACAAGGATCTGGCTTCCAGCCTGATGGCAGCCCGTATCGGAGCCGATGAATTCTATATCCTGACAGATGTGCCATATGTTTATCTGAATTACCGTAAGGAAAATGAACATTGGGTGGAATTCCTCGATCATAAAGATACGGTAGAACATCTCAAGGATGGACAGTTTGCCAGGGGAAGCATGGCACCCAAGATCAGAGCCTGTCTCCAGTTCATCGAGCAGGGCGGGAAGAAGAGTGTCATCACTGAAGCCACCAAACTGGATGATAAAAAATACGGTACCAAAATTACCATGGAATACGAAGATTGAATTTCCATGGAAAACAATATCTTTAATCCCTCTTTCTAATCAATAATACATTCGATTTATGTCTTCTAGTCTCAAAAACAGGAGCTTCCTGAAATTGCTTGATTTTACACCCGGAGAGATCCGTTTTCTACTGGATCTTTCTGCTGACCTGAAAAAGGCCAAATATGCCAATACCGAGCAACAGCGGCTAAAAGGCAAGAATATTGCCTTGATTTTTGAAAAATCTTCTACCCGGACCAGGTGTGCATTTGAAGTAGCTGCCTATGATCAGGGTGCGCATGTTACATACCTGGGACCCACTGGCTCACAGATAGGTAGCAAGGAATCATGGAAGGATACGGCCCGTGTTCTGGGCAGGATGTATGACGGCATAGAATACCGTGGATTCGGTCAGGAAAGGGTTGAGACACTGGCTGAATATTCCGGCGTCCCTGTATGGAATGGTCTCACAGATGAGTTCCATCCCACACAGGTACTTGCTGATTTTCTGACCATGCAGGAGCATCTTGCAAGGCCGTTGAATGAAATGAGTCTCTGTTATCTTGGTGATGCCCGTAACAATATGGGCAATTCCCTTTTGATTGGTGCCGCAAAGCTGGGCATGGACTTCAGGGCAGCTGCTCCTGTATCCTGTCAGCCCGATGGGGAATTGGTGAAACAGTCCCGGGAAATTGCCGCCGCTACCGGCGCCAGGATCAACATCACTGATAATCTGGAGGAAGCGGTCAGGAATACTGATTTTCTTTACACGGATGTCTGGGTTTCTATGGGAGAAGCTGCCGAGGTCTGGGAGGAACGGATTAAGCTCCTCAAACCTTACCAGGTCAATCAGAAGCTGCTGGAGCTGACCGGCAATGAAAACGTAAAATTCCTGCATTGCCTCCCGGCCTTTCATAACCTGGAAACAACTGTTGGACAAGAAATAAATCAAAAATTTGGCATACCAGCAATGGAAGTGTCTGATGAGGTATTTGAATCAGAAACGTCCATCGTATTTGATGAAGCGGAGAACCGTGTACATACCATCAAAGCTGTGATGGTAGCGACACTCGGGTGACAATATCCTGAAAACTTGTAAATTATCCTCTTTGCTCTTGACTTTATAGTTAGATAATTGTTAACTTGTGTAACAATTACAAACCAGCATTTTCAATAATGACACTTTATGTTGGTAATATTCCATATGCTGTAAAAGAAGAAGATCTAAAAGAGCTTTTTCAGGAGTACGGAACAGTGGTAAGTATCAAGATCATCGCGGACAAGTATACCGGACGATCAAAAGGCTTTGGGTTTGTAGAAATGGAGAATGATGACCAGGAAGAAGAAGTGGTCAAGGAATGCAACAGGAGAGAAATAAATGAGAGGAACCTGGTTGTAGCCAAGGCTCATTCCAGAAAGGGTTATGAAGACAGAAGCTGACCAGGGGATCTTTATACGACAAGTTCTTTTATGAAATAGTACGTCATTGCTATTGAAGCAGCTAATTTAAGTCCGATTCCTATCATTAGTCCCAGTAATGATCCGAGTCCCGCTTTGAAAGAATTGGCAGCATCTTTCCCGGTTATGGCTTCTCCTATGACAGCACCTGCAAAAGGACCGATAATGATCCCAAGCGGGGGAAAAAAGATCAATCCCAATACGAGGCCAATGGCTGCCCCCCACATACCGGCCTTGCTGCCTCCAAATTTTTTTGTTCCCCAGACAGGTACGATATAATCCATGATGGTAACGATTATTGCGATGGCCCCCATTACCAGGAGGAATTCGAAACTGAACTCAGCATAGCTGGAAAAGTGAAGCAGGAGAAGGCCGACAAAACTGAGCGGGGGACCCGGAATAACGGGCAGAAAACAGCCTATAATGCCCAGGATCATAAGCGCACCACCACCTGCTGTAAGTAAAATATCTCCCATTTTTCTTTATTTGAAACCTGTGACCTCGTACCCGGCACCGGAGATGGCTTCTGAGATCAATTCCGGTCTGACAAGTGTTGAGTCAAACTTAACCACTGATTCTCCGGCCGTATGTGAAGTGCTGACTTCCTGTATTCCCTCCAGCTTCTTGATACTGGTCATGATCGCATTCTCACATCCCTCGCAGGTCATGCCCTTGACATCGAATTTCACCTGGGTGAGATGTTCTGCTGAAATGGTCTGAACCTCAGATGTGGTTTCCGGCTTTTTGGTTCCCGATGAGCAGGACCCACTCAGCAGGATGAAAGCAAGTAAATAGAATACCTTTTGCATGTGTTTAAAATTTTATTCTGTTCCTACAATATCTTCAAAGGCAACATATATGGCACAATAGGTAAGTGGGATCGTAAAGAGGAGTCCCACTAAAAATGCCAGGGCTCCAGCTATATTTATCAGCATCAAAAGTAAGACAAACCCGAATATATTCCACCATTTTTTGGTGACCAGTTTCCGGCTGAATTCCATGCCGTCCCAAAACTCCATTTTACCAAAAACGATGAAAAAGGGTACAAAAGTATAGGCGACAGCCAGGTAGATCCCTGGAACAATCAGAGCCACCAGTCCCAGTGCAATAAAAACACCCCCGATCAGTGACCAAAGCAGGAGGGGGACAAAAAAGTCAAAACCCTTGAAAAAAGTTCCGAATTCATAAGGCTCTCCCTTGCTGATTTTTTTTGCAACGATGTAAAAACCTGCTGTAAGGGGACCGGAAACAAGGACTGATCCAAAAGGAATGAAGGCCGCAGCAACAGAGATCGCGATGGTAATCAGGGTATACCCGATAAACATCCCGATGTTTTCCTGGAAAATTTCCCAGCCACGACGGATATAACTCCCGGCATCTGTCTCGTAGCCCTGTTGGATCAGGTGCTCTGCTTTCTCTTTGATATTACTGATAACGTCCATGGTATTTTTTTTAAAAATACTAAACTACCTTCATTTATCCCAAATCACCCGCAATATTTCAAATGATTTCATGTTTTGATGACCAGAGATTGACTTGAGGCTTAACTTTTCATAAATTTAATTATTCCATGCACGGCGAAAATCTATATGATAAGATCCAGGAGATCTTCGGAGAGGTTCCTGGGACATTCAGCATCCTTGAGGAAAAGATCGATATCGATCTGCAGATGGAATATTTTGAGTTTTCCAGGACCATAAAGAAAGATCTGGATGAGGAGATGGTAATGGAGCGGAGAGAACAAATCTTTGATTTCAATCAGGATGCGGGGGACCGCAAATCACTGTTTGCCATGCTTGCCTCGCTGGAGGAGGTTTTGGCATACAGGACCATTGAAAAATACCTGAAGGAGGGACATCAGGAGCTGCGGAACTGGGCTATACTGGCCCTTCAGGAAAGCAGGATGCTGCTTGAAAGCAAGCTGCTGGAGGAGAACCAGGTATTTATTTCAACCGGACTGGGAGGCAAGGGGTCGAAACTCAGGTATTTTGTTGTGCTGATAGGCAAGGAGAAGCAAGGTTTCAGTGATTTACAGAAGAAAATCATAAACAACGAGTTTGAAGATATCCTTACAAAATGTGATGCCGAGATAGAGAAAATTGATTTCCTGGGAGAATTTGCAGTACTGGTTGTAATGGTGCCCCTGAAAGTTGCCCTCAAAGACATATTCCGGTCTGCTATTATTGAGTGTAATCAGTACGGGGACTTCATGAAGTCTAATTTTATCATCACCAACGTAAAAGAATTGAACCTGGGAGAGATCAGGGATTTCTTAAAAAAACAGCAACAGGCCAATCTGCCTGATGATGATAAATATGTGTAAGAAGAAAAGTTGACAGGACCTGTCAGCTCTTCTGTGTGTCCTCCAGATCTTCGAATTCTACGTTCGAAAAGTTTTCCGTAATGGGTTCTCCTATCTCCTCTTCAACAGAAGATTCGGTTGTTTCAGCCGATTCAGTAGTTTCACTTTCTACTTCCTCATTTACGGTTTCCTGCTCAATGGCCTTTTCTGCCACAGGTTCGGCTGTTCCCATGGCATTGCTTTCGATTTCCTCTCTTTCTAGGATTTCCGGGGCATTCTCCTTGATGTACTCGATTGCCTCGGCCAGACCGACTGTGAATTTTTCAAAATCCTCCTTGTAAAGAAAGATCTTGTGCTTCTCAAAATAAAACCTGCCGTCCCTGTTGAACCTTTTCTTGCTCTCTGTAAGCGTCAGGTAATAATCATTCCTTCTTGTTGTTTTGACATCAAAGAAATATGTCCTTTTTCCAGCTCTTACTGACTTCGAAAAAATCTCTTCCCTTTCAGTCTTGACAACTTCATCATTTTTTTCGGTTCCGTCTGCCATCAGTGTTAAATTTAGTTACGAGTATGGTTAGCTTGTCAAAAATAGAAAATAATTTTAGAAATATGCAAATAATCAATTGATTGATTGTGTATAAGGAGATTATTCGCTTATTTTGCCTCCGTTTCATTTTTAACTGGTTCTTTATAAAGGATGTTTAGCAGAAGGTTGTTAAGGATCAAGGTTTTCCAAACATTATATGCCTACCATAAAGTGGAGGGTAAAAACTATGCAAGTACCGAGAAGGAACTCCTGCATAGCATACAAAAATCTTATGAGCTGTATCACCTGCTTCTTTTGCTTATCCTGGATGTGATCGATTATGCCGAATCAAAGATTGAACTGGCAAAACAGAAAAAGGTGCCAACAGAGGCAGATCTGCATCCCGACACCCGTTTTATCGATAACCAGCTTGCCGCCCAGTTGAGAACCAACAGGGATCTTCGAAAGTACCGGAAAAAGCATCCCGTGAGTTGGGTGCAGTATCCGGAGATCATTAAAAACCTTTTCCTTTTATTTGCCGAATCTGACCTCTATCAAACATACATGGAGGAAACGGAGAGGGAATATCAGTATGATAAAAAGCTGGTGGAGAAATTCTACAGCGATGTTGTGATGAATTATGAGGATCTTTATGTAAACCTTGAAGAACAGAGTATATTCTGGATTGGTGATGTGGATTTCGTCATTAAAATGATCGTTAAAACACTGAAGAGATTCACTGCAGATCATTCCGGCGGCGGTCCCCTCATGCCTATGTTCAAGGAAGAGGATGACGAGGACTATGCCAGGACCCTGCTGCGAAAAACCATAAAGAATGAAGGACCATACCTGGAGATGGTCAGGGCATCTGCCAATAACTGGGAATTGGACAGGATCGCATTTACCGACAGCCTGATCCTGCAGCTGGCCATATCTGAGGTCATCGAATTTTCCTCCATTCCCACCAAGGTTACCATCAATGAATTCCTGGAAATAGCCAAGCTTTACAGCACACATAAGAGCAGCCAGTTCATCAATGGTATCCTCGATAACATAATTTCCGGATTGAAAAAGGAAGGGAGGATCAAAAAGAGCGGACGTGGTCTGATCGGTGAAGTCTGAACATAAGCTATTGCGCCAGAATTAAAATTATTGTTACTTTGCACTTTTTGAATCATTTATGAGGTTGTTACACATTAAGGGGCTGTTGACTTTACTACTATTCGGGGCTGCCTGCATGAATCAAAAATCCACCGAGGTTTCCGGAACGGTTGTAGATAAAACCGGATTGAAGGCGGATATCAGGTTTGAGAAAACCGAACATAACCTTGGAAGGATACTGCAGGGTGAGAAGGTGGGCTATAATTTTATATTCACCAATGATGGAGATGCCTCACTGGTCATTATGGATGCCAGTGCAAGTTGTGGATGTACCGTTCCGAAATACAGCAGGGAACCTATTGCCCCTGGTGAAAAAGGATCTGTCGAAGTCGTATTCGATTCATCCGGCAGGATGGGGCAGCAAAGCAAGACAGTTACGCTGAAAACAAATGGGAAGGTCCAGATTGTATACCTTACCATTAAAGCAGATATCATTAGAAAAGAATCTTAATATTTACATAAATCGAAATTGTGATGAATAATTTTATGTTGATTTTCCTTATGCCCCAATCCCCGGATAAAAGTCCGGTCCCATCTTTTGTTTTTCTTTTGCTGATCATTGTTGTATTTTATTTCTTTATGATCAGGCCACAGATGAAAAAGCAAAAGGACCTTAAAAGTTACAGGGAAAACCTGAATAAAGGTGACAAAGTTGTGACTACAGGTGGTATTTACGGCAAGTTGCTGGATATCAAAGATCAGACAGTGACCGTAGAAATAGCGGATAATGTCAGGATCAAGATAGATAAGAACGCAATTCTTAAGGACAATTCAGATCTGGCTTCCCAGAAGTAGGATCATTCCCTGGACGGAGAACAGTATTAACCTGTCCAAATACTGATGAATGCAGGATCAACCCCCGGGCAATAGAGTTTTGGCAGATCTCCTGGGCATGACCAGGAGACCACGCAGGAAAAAGATAACCTTGAACAGGAGGCTGCTGACCTTTTTCTTCTTCCTCTTACTCTCTGTGCTTTTCTGGTTCCTGACTGCCATGAATAAGGAGTATGTGACCTCCATCTCATACCCTGTCCGGTATATCAGGTTCCCGGAAAAAAAGGTGCTCGTCAATGACATTCCTGACAGGCTGGAACTGGAAGTGAATGCCGGTGGTTACACCCTGCTCAAAAATAAGCTTAAGTCCCGCATTGCACCCATCATATTTGATGTTAATTCCTTCTCATTGAACACGGTTCTTGGTGATCCCTCCACCTTGTATATCCTGACAAGTTATGCGAAGGACAGGATTACCAAACAATTATCATCAGAGATTGAGATCCTGAATATCAGTCCGGATTCACTCTTCTTCCAGTTTGCTGACAAGGCAAGTAAAAAGGTCCCTGTTGAACCAGACCTTGATATCAGCTTTGAAAAACAGTATATGCAGGTTGGCCCCTACCTGGTGGAGCCTGATAGTGTCACCATATCCGGACCGGAAATGATTATTGACACCATCAAGGTGGTGGCCACAGAGGCGGTCATCATGTCCGATGCCAACAGGAGTTTCGATATGGAACTGGAGATGCAGCCTTTGCATAAAGTTGAATTCGATCCTTTTGAGGTATGGATACAGGTCCCCATTGAGAAATTCACCGAAGCAAGCCTGAAGGTCCGGATTGAGGTGATAAATATGCCGGAATCCCTCCTCCTCCGGCCATTTCCACCGGCAGTAACGGTCAGTTGCCAGATTGGCCTGAGTGCCTATGAGACCCTGAATGAACATCTGTTCCGGGCCGTGATAGACTATGCAGATGTGGGCAATATGCTGGGAAATAAACTACAGGTCCAGATCATCAAAATGCCGGTATATATCCAGTCTGTTAATTTCACTCCCAAGAGTGTAGAATATATCGTTGAGCGCTGATGTTTAAGGTGGGAGTCACAGGCGGGATCGGGAGCGGTAAATCAATTGTTTGTAATGTTTTCCGCAATCTGGGTATTCCAGTTTATCAGGCAGATATTGAGGCAAGGCGGCTTATGGGCGAGAATGAAAGCATCCGGACCGGGTTAGTGATGTACTTTGGAGGAGAGGTTTTTCAGGATGAGCAACTGAATCGCAAATATCTGGCTGACAGGATATTTTCAGATCCGGATGCCCGCACATTTGTTAATTCCCTGGTACATCCGGCCGTGAGGGCTGATTTTGCAAGTTGGGTGCATACCCGGGGCGGGACTCCATATGTTATCGAAGAGGCTGCCCTGCTGTTTGAAACGGGAGCATGGAAGGATCTGGATTACAATATCCTTATTGATGCAGCTGTTGAAACAAGGATAAAACGAATTATCAGGAGGGACGGGTTGGAAAGGGCAGATGTCCTGACCCGGATGGCCAGCCAGATGGATCCAGGGAAGGGCAGGGAGTATACAGATTTTATCATTCGTAATGATGTAAATGATTTTGTTATCCCTCAAGTGCTCAAGGTGGATAAAATTATCAGGGAACTTGCTTTGAAGAAATCATGAATAGCAGGAAATTTTTATCTTTGATACTTCAGGATATCAGCTATGGGAAAATATAGTAAATGGATCGGTGGTGGTTTAGGCTGGGCCTTACTGGGTCCCCTTGGCGGTGTGCTGGGATTTGTAGTCGGAGCGATGTTTGACCGTTCGGATGGACAGAAGCGTGTTTTTTCCGGGACTACCCACGGGGATTTTACCATGAGCCTGCTGACATTAACGGCGGCAGTTATGAAGGCTGACGGAAGGATCATGAAATCAGAACTGGAATATGTCAGACAGTACTTTTCCCAGAGTTTCGGTCCGGCGGCATCGGAGGAGGCCATGCTCTATTTGCGGGACCTGCTGAGGCAGGAGATCCCTCTGCGGGATGTATGCTACCAGATCAAGAATCGCCTGGACCATTCATCCCGGCTCCAATTACTGCATTTCCTGTTTGGCGTATCAAAGGCAGATGGGAAGGTGCATCCCAAAGAGGTCGTGGTCATAGAAAAGATTGCCGGGTACCTGGGGATCTCTGCCCAGGACCTGGGGTCTATCAAAGCCATGTTCTATGAGGACACGGATGCAGCATACAGGATACTGGAGATTGAAGCTTTGGTGAGTGATGATGAGGTCAAGAAGGCCTACCGTAAAATGGCCAATAAATATCATCCCGACAAAGTAGCTTATCTGGGTGAGGATATCCGGAAAGCTGCCGGGGAGAAATTCAGGAAGGTGAAAAATGCTTATGACACCATCAAAAAGGACCGAGGGATAAATTAATTTACTTTCTATGGCAGAGAAAAAAACAGCAGACAAAAAAACTGAAAATCCTGAAACAGGTCAGGAACAGGAAGAGAAGCAGAGCTATTTAAAGGACCTGATGGCCATTTCCGGTCATGGTGGTCTGTTTAAATTCATTTCACAGGCGAGGAACGGTATCATAGTGGAATCCCTGGAAACAGGGAAGCGGATGAACGCTTTTACCACCATGAAGGTCAGCGCCCTGGAAGATATAGCCATTTATACGGAAGATAAAGAAATCCCATTGGAGGAGGTACTGGTCAGTCTGCACAAATATGAAAATGCAGGAGAAGCCATCTCTCCCAAATCCGACCCCGGGGATCTCAAGGATTATTTTTCCGCAATTCTTCCCGAATATGACAGGGAGAGGGTTTATGTATCCGACATTAAAAAGGTTCTTACCTGGTATAACCTGCTTTTAAAATATGACCTTCTGAAGTTCGATGAGGAAAAACCATCCAGGAAACCAGTTGAAAAGGAGGCTCCTGAAGACAAGGCAGAAGCAAACCCCTAGTTTTTAACCTGCATCTTTACCTCAACCAATCAATCCATGGAATATCCATCCAAAAACCGTCACATCGAATTTAAGCGATTTTGCAAGACCCTTAACCTGGAAGATGATCCACAACTGATTGAAGATTATAAGAAAGTACATGGGAAAGGGAAGGTATGGCCGGAAATCACCCAGGGAATGATAGATGTTGGTATCCTTGACATGGAGATATACATCACAGGGAAGCAGCTGTTCATGATCATGGACACCATACCGGATTTTGATCATGACGAAGCCATGGCAGAACTGGCTGCCAAGCCCCGGCAATCTGAATGGGAAGCCTATGTCTCAAAATTCCAGAAAACCTCAGCCGAAGCCAGTGCAGATGAAAAATGGCGGATGATAGAACGGATCTATAAGCTGGATGGCCAGGATGATCATTGATGCCCATCATCACCTATGGAAATTCAACGAAGCTGAATATGCCTGGATGGATAAGTCCATGTCCATCCTCAAACAGGACTACCTGCCTGCTGATCTGGAGAAACAACTGAATGGTTCAAACGTCGTTGGGACAGTGGCTGTACAGGCCAGGCAAAACCTGGAAGAAACCCGCTGGCTGCTGGAAATGGCTCACCGGCATCCATTCATAAAGGGCATCGTCGGGTGGGTTGACCTTTGCTCCGAAAAGCTCAATGCCCAGCTTGATGAATTCAGCAGGGACCCCGGGCTGGTTGGTGTACGCCATGTGATCCATGATGAACCGGATGATGATTTTATGCTCCGGCCGGCATTTATTAAGGGAATAGAAAAGCTTGGACAATACAACCTTACCTACGATCTCCTGCTCTTTCCCAAACACCTTCAAAGGGCTGTTGAACTTGTTAGCTTGTTCCCGGAACAGAAATTTGTATTGGATCATATTTCAAAGCCTTTCATTAAGGCAGGCGTCCTGGATCCCTGGCAGGAGGAGATAACCGCCCTTGCGGCCCGGGCGAATGTATGGTGTAAGATATCCGGGATGGTTACTGAAGCCGATCATGAGCATTGGAAATATGAAGACTTTCTTCCTTTTCTTGATGTAGTCGTGGAGGCATTCGGTACAGACCGTATCATGCTGGGGTCTGACTGGCCCGTGTGCCGGCTGGCAGGAGAGTATCACCTGGTCATGGATATTCCTGCCCGGTATTTCAAAGGTCTGGATCCGGTTGAAATGGAAAAAATTTCCCGGATGAATTGTATTGAATGTTATGAATTGATCGATAATTAAATTTCACCAAGACCATGACTGAACAAAAAGTAAAGTTTCTTGAGCCTAAGTATGTAATACCTTTTGTACTGATCACCTCCTGTTTTGCCTTGTGGGGTTTTGCCAATGATATTACCAATCCCATGGTTAAGGCATTTTCGAAGATTTTTTTAATGAATCCCGTGCAGGGTTCATTCGTCCAGGTAGCTTTCTACGGTGGCTATTTTGCCATGGCATTTCCTGCGGCTATGTTTATCCGAAGGTTTACCTATAAAGCGGGGATTCTCGTGGGACTAGGACTCTATGCCACGGGTGCATTATTGTTCATACCGGCCAGTGCCATTGGTGTTTACGGGCCCTTCCTTTTTGCCTATTTCATACTTACCTGCGGACTTTCCTTCCTCGAAACCAGTGCCAATCCATACATCCTTTCCATGGGAGCCGAAGAAACTTCCACCCGTCGGTTGAATTTTGCCCAATCCTTCAATCCCATGGGGTCCCTTGCAGGAATGTTCATTGCCAAGAATTTCATACAGGCCCGGCTGGACCCCCTCGATACTGCAGCTCGCATGGATTTGTCCCCTGCTGAGTTTGAAGCGGTGAAAGACCATGACCTGGGCGTATTGGCCAACCCTTATATTGTTATCGGCATCGTCATCCTGGTGATGCTGGTCATCATCGCCATGGTCAGGATGCCAAGAAACGCCGATCAGAATCATTCCATCAACTTTGTTCCCACGCTCAAACGAATATTCAGCCTTCCAAGGTACAGGGAAGGTGTAATTGCCCAGTTTTTCTATGTGGGTGCACAGATCATGTGCTGGACATTCATCATCCATTACGGGACCAGGATCTTTATGGAAGAGGGTATGGGAGAACTTGAGGCCGAGATCCTTGCCCAGCAACATAACATTGTTGCCATGGCTATATTTGTAACCAGCAGATTTATCTGTACTTTCCTGCTGAAGTACATTAAGCCCGGTAAATTGCTGATGTTCCTGGCGATTGGAGGCGGTCTGCTGGTCCTCGGTGTCATTTTCATTGATGGAATTGCCGGATTGTACTGCCTCGTTGCAGTATCCATCTGTATGTCGCTGATGTTCCCTACTATTTATGGGATTGCACTCAGGGGACTCGGAGAAGATGCCAAATTTGGTGCTGCCGGACTTATCATGGCCATCCTGGGTGGGTCCATCATGCCTCCCCTGCAAGGGGTGATTATCAAGCAGGGCATGGTTTTCTCAATGCATGCTGAAAATGTATCATTCATCCTTCCATTTATTTGTTTTGTAGTCATCACCATATACGGTTACAGGACCAGGGAAGGATTGAGCTAAGCCACAGGATATCCTATGAAACTCACAGAAAAGAATCCACTGGGTAAAACGGGGTTGAATGTACCGCAGATCATTTACGGGACCAGCTACCTGGGAAACCTGTACAGGGCACTTCCATATGAAGACAAGCTGGACCTTATGCAGAAATGGTTCGAATGTACGGAAAAACCGGTGGTAATTGACTCTGCTGGTAAGTATGGAGCGGGACTTGCACTGGAGATCATAGGCAAAGGGCTGGATGATCTCGGTGTTGCCCCGGAAGATATTATCATTAGCAATAAACTTGGATGGTACAGGATACCATTGGAGGGCGATGAACCCACCTTTGAACCGGGTGCCTGGGCTGAACTGGAAAACGACGCCATTCAGACCTTCAGCTATGATGGTATTGTGAAGTGCCATGAACAGGGTAATAGCTTACTTGGTGGCACCTACAGGGCAGAGGTGGTTTCCGTCCATGATCCGGATGAATACCTGTTCGCCGCAATCGGAGATGAAGACAGGGCAAAACGCATGGAGGAGATCCTGGAGTCCTACCATGCGCTATTCGATTTGAAAAAGGAGGGAAAGGTTAAAGCAGTAGGGATAGGGTCGAAAGACTGGAAGACGATAAGGGATTTGTATGAACATGTACGATTTGACTGGGTTATGCTGGCAAACAGCTTTACTATATTCCATCATCCACCTGAATTGCTCAGCTTTATCGAACAGCTGCATCGGGATGGTGTGGGTATCATTAACTCGGCTGTATTCCACGGCGGATTCCTTACCGGGGGTGACCTCTTTGACTACCAGGATATTTCACCAGCAAGTGAAAAGGGCAGGATCATCTATCCCTGGCGGGAAAGCTTCAACAGGATATGTACCAGACATCAGGTCAAACCTGGTGATGCCTGTATCCATTTCAGCATGTCTCACGCGGCCATTGTGAGCATGGCACTGAATACCAGTAAACCGGAGAAAATGAAACGCAATGTAGAAATTCTTCATCGTGAGATCCCGGATGTCTTCTGGGCGGAAATGAAGAGTGAGGGACTCATCGATCCGAATTATAAGTATGTCTAGACGGGATATGACAAAAAAGATAAAAGGAATAATAATAAGTCAACCCGGGGAAGTAAAGGTTACTGTAAAAGAATTTCCCGTACCCGGACAGGGAGAGGTCCTTCTGAAACTGAAATATGTGGGATTCTGCGGATCGGACCTCAGTACCTATCTCGGGAATAATCCCATGGTGCAATATCCGAGGGTGCCCGGACATGAGATCTCCGCAGAGGTAGCAGAGACAGGAGAAGATGTTCCTGAGGGTTTTGAACCCGGTTTGCCTGTTACCGTGGTGCCATATACGAATTGCGGACAATGCCCTTCATGCAGAAGAGGAAGGGAATATGCATGCCAATTCAACCAGACACTGGGCGTGCAGCGTGACGGAGCCATGCAGGAATATTTGGTTGTTCCGTGGCAAAAAATTCTTGAAGCACCGAAACTGAACGATAGAGAACTCGCAATGGTTGAACCCCTTACCGTAGGATTTCATGCCATTGAGCGTGCCAGGGTTACAAATTATGATACTGTGATGGTACTGGGTTGCGGGATGATAGGGGCAGGAGCCATTGTTGCGGCTGCTGCCAGGAATGCAACAGTGATCGCGGTGGACATAGACGATCATAAATTGTTACTTGCCAGAAAGTTAGGTGCCAGATTTCTTATTAATTCGACAGCATCCGACCTGCATCAAATGCTTGTTGAACTCACAGGTGGGGATGGTCCGGATGTGGTTGTGGAAGCTGCCGGGAATCCTGTCACCTACAGGGCAGCCATTGATGAGGTTGCTTTCACCGGTCGGGTTGTATGCATAGGATATGCAGGGCAGGAAGTATCATTTGCAACTAAACTATTTGTGCAAAAAGAGCTTGATATCCTGGGATCAAGAAATGCAAGGGCAGAAGATTTCAGGGCAGTGATATCATACATGGAAAAGGGCCAGTTTCCCCTTGAACAAATGATCACACGGAAGGTACGGCTGGAGGAAGCCGGTGAAGCCGTCAAGCATTGGGCAGAAGATCCGGGCAAGGTGATGAAAATACTCCTTGATATGAGTTGACCGCTATGATTGTACCAACACCAAACCCTGTTCTTGGGACAGCTATCCATGCCATAGGCGGAATATCTGCCTCCACATGCTATGTCCCATTTCAGAAAGTGCGTAACTGGTCCTGGGAATCCTACTGGATCATACAGGCTCTGTTTGCATGGATGATAATGCCTTTTATCCTGGGATTTATTACAGTCCCCGATCTTATCACAGTTTTTAAAGAATCCCCGAAGGAGGTAATGATCAAGGCAGTTCTCCTGGGTGCGGCTTATGGATTCGGAGGTATGTCATTTGGGTATGCCATCAGGCATATAGGGTTTTCCCTGACATATACTATCTCTATTGGTATCTCCGCCATACTGGGTACACTTGCAAAACCAATGCTTGATGGTGAGCTGATACGGCTTTTCCAGAAAGAAGGAGGAGAGGTGCTGCTGTTTGGAATGATCATTGCCGTTTTCGGCGTGGCCATCTGTGGTTGGGCCGGGTTTAACAAGGAGCGGGACTTGCGGAAAAAATCACAGGAAGGCGAGAAGCATACATTTAATATGAGCAGAGGATTAACCCTGACAATAATTGCTGGTGTACTGTCGGCTGTTTTCGGACTTTCTTTGGACATAGGGCAACCTGTTTCGGATGTGGCCGCAGAATATGGTGCCGGCCATTTTGAGGGAAACTCAAAAATCATTCTCTCCACAATGGGATGTCTGATAACCAATCTGGCTTGGTTTATCCCTTTGAGCATACGGAATAAAACCCTGAAAGAACTCCGGCTCAAAAGCGGGGAGGGAGTTAAAACAAACCTGGTAAATTATTTGCTGGCCGCCCTGAGCGGTTCACTCTGGTATTTTCAGTTTTTCTTTTACGGGCTGGCTAATGTAAGAATGGGGGTTTTTGAATTTGCAAGCTGGGTTATCCATATGTCCATGCTGATTTTCTTCAGCTACATCATCGGCGTAATAATGAAGGAATGGATAAAGGTCACCCGGAAAACTTATGTTATACTTGTTACCGGCCTGCTGGTGCTATTTGTGTCGTTTCTGATAATGAACAGGGGACTGGTACAGGGTGAGATATCAAATGAGAAACCAGCGGATATTGGCCAGAAATGTACGATGACAGTCCAACCATAAATATAAAACTCTCACCAATTATGAAAAATCAAAGATCCAATTACAAATTTGTGAAAACGGTGGTAATACTGTCGGTAATCGCGATTATTCTTGCAAGCTGCTCACCTGCGGGAGAATCCCCTGTATACGAGCCATCCTGGGAATCCCTGGAAAAGCATGAGGCTTCTCCCCAATGGTTTCAGGATGCGAAATTCGGCATCTACTTTCACTGGGGTGTATATTCAGTCCCGGCATACGGCAGTGAGTGGTATCCCAGGTGGATGCATTTTGAGGGGAATGAGATATACGAACATCATCTGGCTACATATGGTCATCCTTCAGAATTTGGCTATCATGATTTTGTCCCAATGTTTAAGGCAGAAAAATTTGATGCAGATGAATGGGCTGATCTTTTCGTTAAGGCAGGTGCCCGTTTTGCCGGACCGGTGGCTGAGCACCATGATGGGTTTTCGATGTGGGACAGTCAAGCCACTCCCTGGAATGCAAAGGAAATGGGACCCAAAAGGGATATCACGGGTGAGCTGGCAGAGGCGATCAGGGACAGGAATATGAAATTCATATGCACCTTCCACCACGCAAAACAACTCCAGCGTCATGACAGCATTCCGGTCGATTCGAATGATGTGGGATACCGGCTCAGCCATTTTCCGTTTTTTGAGGGTATGCCACCATCCTCGGATGATGACAAGTTAAAATATCTCTATGGAAATATACCGGAGGCCCAATGGCTAGAGGAAATCTGGCTCGCTAAATTGAAAGAGGTGATTGACCAGTACCGGCCTGACATCATGTGGTTCGATTATGTGCTTGACAAAATACCTGATACTTTCAGACAGGAATATTGTGCCTATTATCTGAATGAGGCTGAAAAATGGGGTAAGGATGTTGTGATCGTACGCAAACAGGATGACCTTCCGCTTGAAATCAGCGTGGACGATCTGGAGAAATCAAGGAAGAACAGGATTGGCGAGGAACCCTGGATGACGGATGAAACAGTAAGCAAGGGGAGCTGGTGCTATACAGAGAACCTGGAGATCAAGGAATCAAAGGATGTTCTCCATGTGCTTATTGATATAGTAAGCAAGAATGGAGTACTGTTGCTGAATATATCTCCCAAAGCAGATGGAAGTATCCCCGATAATCAGAAACAGGTGTTGCTTGACATGGGGGACTGGCTGGATAAATACGGTGAGGCAATATACGGAACAAGGCCATGGTATACCTTTGGGGAGGGACCAACAAAGGAACCTGAAGGACATTTCAAATTCCACAGTGATTTCCTGAAAATTGTGTATTCCTCTGATGACGTACGTTATACGATGAAGGATAAGCATGTATATGCCACTCTTCTGGGATGGCCTGGTGCCGGGAAGGAAATTCAACTCAGAGCCTTTGCTGCAGAAAATCTGCCTGAACCAGTGAGTGTAAAGGAAGTATCAATGCTTGGATCTGAGGCCGGACTTGATTGGCATCAGGCTGAGGGCGGGTTGACTATTCAAACTCCGTCCGAGGCACCGGATGATATGGCAATCGTACTGAAAATAAAATTGTAACAGCCATCATGTTTGTGTATGCCGGATGTCATTCTCTAAAAAGAATACAGGCCGGTGCTTTCATCTGGATCTTCTGCCCGGTCCGGCTGAGTTTACCAGTATTACCATCAATCCGGAAAATCTCTATCTCGTTACCCTGCTGGCCTGCCACCAGCAGGAATTTACCATGAGGATCGATGTTGAAATCCCGCGGATGGGCAGGTACGTCCTCCATGACCTGTATGCGTTCTACAGCCCCTGAATCCTTGATATGAAATACAGTGATGCTGTTGTCCCCGACACGATTTGAGGCATAAACATATTGTCCACCAGGGTGTACACGAACAGCTGCTGGATAATTATTTCCGGTGAAATCAGCCGGCAGGTTACTAACCGTATTGATTTCTTCCATCCTGCCGGTTTCCTGATCATAACTGCAGGAGATCAGGGTCCCGTTCAGTTCATTGACAATGAACAGGAAGGGCTGTGTGGGGTGGAAGGCCAGGTGCCGGGGACCCGCACCCGGTTCGGTTTTGAGAAATGCCTGTTCAGGGTTAGGTGTCAGTTTACCGCTTTCATGATCAAATTTGTAAATAAAAACCTTGTCTGCTCCCAGGTCCGTGGCCAGTATATAATTGCCGGCCGGGTCGGGCATAATATGGTGGGCATATGCCTTGGTCTGTCTTCTTGTATCGGGACCGCTCCCTGTGTGCTGGATGATATCTGAGGCAGGGGAAATGCTGCCGTCATCACCCAGGGGATAGGCAGCTATGCTCCCTTCCGAGTAATTGGCAACAAAAATATGTGAACCATCCGGATGGCAGGAAATATGGCAGGGTCCCCTGCCTTCGCTGGATTGCCTGTTCATCATCTCCAGCCTGCCCTCAGGATCTGTCACCCGGAAGGATGCCACTGAACTGTGCTTTTTCCGGGGATCGGATTGGGTCCCGTCAATGGCATAGATAAAATCTTTATCCGGTGACAGCGCCAGGTAGGATGATGCTTTACTTCCCGGGAATGAATCCACAATACTGGCCTGCCCGCTGCTGTAATCAAGTTCACAAAGAAAGATGGATTGCTCTATGGATCCATCTGAGGAACCGACATAAAAAAAGATCTTTTCAGGTGATTTAGTAGTCGTGGTGCAGGCAATGGCCATCACTGGAAGCCATAAAAGTGCAATGAGTCTTTGAAGTGTTTTCATGGTAAAAGAGGTTTATATGGTCTTTATTTGTATCGTAAAAGCGCGTGACGGGTTTTGGTGAAGCAAGCGTACAATATCTTCATCATCAAATCCGCTTTGCAGCAATGCCGGGATCAATTCTGTAAATATTGTGGTATATCCTTTGTACTTGCCTCCATCTTCTTCTCCCACCCGGTACCATCCTGAATCATGTGATATTATAACATGGTCAAGCAGCCCCGCCGATTTTATTTCCGACAGGTGATCTATGTACTCCTCCAGCTTATCACTGTTTACATGATCGAGAGAAATCCAGGCCCCCATCCGGGCAGCCTTGACCCACCCGTCAAGAGTTCCAGCCTGGGCATGTGTCCAGATAAACGCTTCAGGGGAAACACCATATTCCGCAAGAATGCCGAGCTGGTCAAAAGCAGGCTTATCAGGTCCGGTATGAGACATAATGGTAAGTCCGGTTTGCAGGTGGGTAAGCGCAGCTGCCCGTACCAGTTTTTCATGCATGGGAATGAGCGAATCATTCCTGTCGACTGAGATCTTGATAAATCCCGGTCTGACACCTGTCCCTTCAATACCGGCATTAAATTCGGCTGTCCATTCAGCCGCAAGTTCCTCCGGGCTCATTTTTAAAGCCCTTGATGGTATGAATTTGTTTTTCCCCGATCCGTATAAACCGGTATTGGTTAATATGTTCAAGCCTGTTTTCAAAGCAAGGCTTTTCATCAGTGCTGGATCACGGCCAAGGTATGCCGGTGTGCATTCCATGAATGTCTGGCAACCTTTTGCCTGTAATTCTTCCAGAAAGGGCAGAGCCTTGTCAATGACATTCTGCCTATCCCAGCGGTGATAGCCGGTACTGTCGGCACCAATAAAATCTACCAGGATATGTTCGTGAGCCAGGGTGGTTCCCATCTCTGAGGCTGAAATGGGACCAAGAACAGTCATGATTTGAGTTTTATTCCCGGAACTACATCCTGAAAATCCACTTATCAAAACGAGACAGAGGTATATCAAAATTCTACTCATGATTTGATAATTATATTTTCAATAGCGTAAAGAGGATAAACTTCAATATTGGAATAGCTTGAAAAATTCTCCATGGAAACCCTGATTCCCTTTGTCAGTTTTTTTTCTCTTAAAAATAAGAACATACTCTGCATTGATCCTTTTGTTCCGGCTTTAACTTCAACTGGTAATATTTCCCCCTCCCGAGTGATTAAATAATCTATTTCGGCATTACTGTTCTGGGCTTCACGTTGCCAGTAATACTGTTGTCTCCGTTCATACATCGAGTAATATTTCAGCATTTCGATCCCAACAAATATTTCCGCAATATTTCCCTTGTTTACCACATTAAAATCGTTTGAGAATGCAAGATTTGATATATCAAGATCTAATATACGCTGAATTACCCCGGTATCAAAAAGTAGCATTTTCTGTTTCTTAATGTTCACTTCAGCACCCAGTGGAATTCCGTTCGCTGAAGTATGTTTGACCGGGAGTACCAATCCTGCCATAATAAGCAGATTCAATGCTAATTTAATTTGTCTGTGGTTTGCATTTTGGGCTGCCCTTGAATACATAAATTTTGTCCCCGATTGCAGAACAACTGAGTCAAAAACTTCACGGAGGAGGTTTGCAGATATAGTTTTTTTATATTTACCAAAATCATCATTTAAGGATATTACGAGGTCATTTATTACTTGCATGCAGACAGTGAAATCCCTGTGTAATAAATATTGAGAAACAGCCTCAGGCATTCCTCCGATAATTAAAAACCGCTTCACATAGTTGATCAGTTTGTCATGCAATATATCTGGCATCGGATCATCCGGTGAAGCAAGTTTCTTTTTTTTCAATAACTTTTCTTCACCAGTGGCGTTAAGAAACTCATTAAATGACATGGGATACATAAATATTGACCGGATTCTTCCGACACCAAAAGATGGGATTTCTTCCAATGCGAATTCTAAAAGGGAGCCGGCTGCAATTACATGGAGACCGGGCATTTTTTCATAAAAATACCTCAGTGATTGTATGGCAGGAATACATGCTTGTATCTCATCAAAAAAGAGCAGGGTTTTTCCTTCAATTATTGGGGTACTATACAGTAAAGACAGGTTTTCACATAACTCATCAGGAACAAAGCTGGCAATAAATGCCGAGCATGCCTTGAATTCTGTTTCAAAGTTTATTTCTAGAAAAAATTCGAATTCCTTGGCCAGTTCCCGAATCGATTCAGTCTTGCCAACCTGGCGGGCACCACGCACAAGTAACGGTTTTCTTTGGGTATCATTTTTCCATTTTTTCAGTTCTATATCTATTTGTCTTATATAATACATTGCTTAATTAATGTTAAAAAACAAAGGCAATATAGAATAATGATTGCAGAAAAACAAAGGCAATTCCTAAAGTGTATCAGTCATAATCCTTAGCCTGTTCCCAGATCTCATTCATTTCATCCAGGTTCATGTCTTTCAGGCTGCGCCCTTTCCTGAGGGTGTTCTTCTCCAGGTAACCGAAGCGCTTAATGAATTTCAGGTTAGTTTTTTCAAGGGCCGTTTCCGGATCAACGCCGTACAGGCGTGCAGCATTGATAACCGAGAACAGTAGATCACCGAATTCCAATTCGGTTTTTTCCTGGTCCTCATTCCTGACTTCTGTTTCCAGCTCCTCCAGTTCCTCCCTGACCTTGTCCCAGATCTGGCTTTTCTCATCCCAGTCGAAACCTACAGCCCTGACCTTCTCCTGTATCCGGTTAGCCTTGATCATGGCCGGCAGGGAACCGGGAACACCTTCCAGGACTTTTTTCCCTTCACGCATTTTCAGTTCCTCCCAATTCCTTTTGACATCCTCTGCATCATTGACTTTGGTGTCACTGAAGATATGGGGATGTCGGTAGATCAGTTTCTTATTCAGGTTTTTGATGATATCCGCCATATCGAAATCGCCTGTTTCTGAGCCAATTTTCGCATAAAAAACAATATGCAGCAGCATATCGCCCAGTTCCCTCATGATCTCATCAGGATTTTCCTCCAGAATGGCATCTGCAAGTTCATAGGTTTCTTCAATGGTCAGGTTCCTGAGCGATTCATTGGTTTGTTTTTTGTCCCATGGACATTCGGTCCTCAACCTGTCCATGATCTCCAGCAGTTCCTGGAAAACTGCCAATTTCTCTTCCATGCTATTCATACTATATTTTTACTTTTCTTGAAACTTTACCCTGATGCTGGAGTTGGTTGACAGGTTCAGCAGGTCAGCAGCATTCCCTTTACTGATAGCGATCTCAAGGAGGCCAACAGAGTTGAAAAGAGCCAGGATCTCCCCGGGAGCAGTCTCGTGGTAAAAATTATTCAGGCGAGTGATAATATAATAGTTGTTCTGCGGGTAGATCTCAAATGCCCTGCCTCCACCTATCCTTTCAAAGAGGTCCATGGTTATATTGGTGATGGCATTCCGGAATGAATCAATATAAATTACGGAACCCGTGATCACCGATTTATCAATGGCTGCTCTGAGGGGGATCTTTTCCTTGTACTTTTTTACCACTTGGCCCAGGGAATCGGCTTTGTCTCCATTTGCCAGTTTGGAGGCTGCTTCGGCGAATATGCTGAAGCTGGTAAAACTCCGGAGATCAGGGGGGGATTTTAACTCAATGATCTTATCCGGTCCGTCGCTAAACAGCAAACCGAAAATCCCGTTGTCTGCACCTAAGAAATAGTGTTTTTTATATTCCACAAGCAAAAAGGGCATGTCCTTGCTTCCTTCCGTGTTCACACCGATGATATGCACACTGCCTTTTGGGAAATTATAGAAACAATTCCGGAGCACAAAAGCTGCCTGGTTTATATTATAGGACTGTACCTGGTGGCTGATGTCCACAACCTGTGCATGGGTGCTTTGACTCAGGATTTTACCCTTGATGGCCCCGACATAATAATCATTTCTATTCCAGTCAGTTGTGAGAGTAACAATGGTCATTTCAGGAGGTACTTGCCTGGCAGAATTATTTATTGTGGACTCGAAAAAATCAATTTAATTTGCAATATCCAAAAGTAATCAATATTATGTATTTTGAATGATCGAAAAGAAAATATATTTGGAAGGAGTGGATCCGGTAAAATTGTTTGGAATAAACAATTCCCGTTTTGACAGGATCAAACAAATTTTTCCCAAATTAAAGATTGTCGCAAGAGGTAATGAGCTAATTATCAAGGGTGAAAATAAAGAGATTGTCAGGTTAGAAGAAACCCTGAACCACTATGTCGATTATCTGCAACGTACCGAAAATCCGGATGAAGAGCAGGTGGAAGAACTCCTTATGGGGAATGGCAGGGAGATACTTGCCAACCAGACAGTATCCGGGAATATACTCCTGTATGGGGAAAGTGGCAAGCCTATCAGGGCCAGGACAATAAATCAGAAGGTCCTCGTTAAAAGCTGTGATAAGAATGACCTGAATTTTGCCATCGGTCCTGCCGGCACCGGAAAAACCTATACAGCCATAGCCCTTGCAGTCAGGGCACTGAAACATAAGGAGGTCAGGCGTATTATACTGACCCGTCCGGCTGTTGAAGCAGGTGAACGATTGGGATTCCTGCCCGGGGATTATAAGGAAAAACTGGACCCTTACCTTCAGCCGCTTTATGATGCATTGAATGATATGATACCTTCAAAAAAGCTGAAGGGATTCCTGGAAGACAACACCATACAGATAGCTCCCATCGCCTTTATGCGTGGCCGCACACTTGATCACGCTTTCGTGATCCTGGATGAAGCACAGAATGCCACGGTAAATCAGATGAAAATGTTTCTCACACGGATGGGGAAAAATGCTAAATTTATCGTGACCGGAGATATCACCCAGATCGACCTGCCGGATAAACGGGATTCCGGATTGCTGAGGGCTGTCGACCTGCTGAAGAATATCAACGGTATTTCCCTCGTTTATTTTGATGTAAGGGATATTGTCAGGCATAAGCTTGTGAAATACATTGTTGAAGCCTATGATGAAGAGAATACTAACAATAATATTGACAAGAACAACAAATAACAATTATGGAAGAAGCGATTACAAAAACCCAATTTGATTTTCCCGGATTAATAGATCTCTACAAAGGCAAGGTAAGGGATGTATACAATATTGATGATAAATTACTCGTGATGGTGGTATCCGACAGGATCTCAGCATTCGATGTCGTGCTGCCGCGCGGGATCCCCTATAAGGGCCAGGTCCTCAACCAGATTGCCAATAAATTCCTGGATGCCACTGCAGATATTGTTCCTAACTGGAAGCTAAGCTCTCCCGATCCGAATGTAACTATTGGCGTTATGGCGGAACCCTTCAGGGTGGAAATGGTGATCAGGGGATACCTGACCGGGCACGCCTGGCGTGAGTACAAGGCAGGAAAAAGGATCCTCTGCGGTGTTCCCTTGCCGGATGGTTTGAAGGAGCATGACCGTTTCCCGGGTCCCATTATTACCCCTGCAACAAAGGCAGAAGAGGGGCATGATGAGGATATTTCCAGGGAGGATATTATCAACAGGGAAATCGTAAGCGAGGCGGATTATCTCCTGATGGAAGATTATACCTACAAATTGTTTGAGAGGGGAACGATCATGGCAGCCGAAAAAGGCCTGATTCTTGTGGATACCAAGTACGAATTCGGCAAAAAGGATGGCAGAATCTACCTGATCGACGAGATCCACACACCTGATTCCTCACGCTATTTTTACGCTGACGGGTATGAAGAAAGACAGGCAAAGGGTGCGGGACAGAAACAGCTGTCAAAGGAATTCGTCAGGGAATGGCTGATGGATCATGATTTCCAGGGATTGGAAGGACAGGTGATGCCTGTAATTCCTGATGAATTTGTACAGGAGGTAACAGACAGGTATATCGAATTGTACGAGAATATCACCGGTGAGGACTTTATCAGGGGTGATTATTCAGAAACCATGCGTAGAATAGAGGAAAACGTGAATAACTTTCTCGAATCTGTATGATCCGGAGGATCCCATATTACATCCTGTTTTCAATCATTCAGGTCCTGTGGGTGTTTACACCTCCGGTGAGTGCCCAGGAACAGCCTTACACCGTCCACCGGTCAGAAGATAAGATCATCCTGGAAGGCAAGGTCTATTACATTCACATTGTAAAGGAAAAGGAGACTTTGTATGGGATAAGCAGGGCATACAATGTCTCACAGAAAGGGATTGCAGCTGAGAATCCGGATGTTTTCGCCGGACTCCAGGTAGGGATGGTACTCAAGATCCCGTCAGAACCCGTGTTGGATGAATCTGCTGAAATCAGGGAAACGGAAGAATACTTCAGCCATGTGGTCCGGGAAGGAGAAACGCTCTATTTCCTGTCAAGGAAATATGGCATAGATGTGCTCGAGATCGAACGGGCAAATCCGGAAGTCAGCATAACAGATTTACAGGTCAACCAGGTACTTAAGATTCCAAAACGAAAGGAACCTTCCGCAGCACAAAATATGTTCACTGCTAATTCCTTCATTTATCATTATGTCAAGGCCGGAGAAACCCTGTACAGCCTCTCTGTTTACTATGATATCAGCATTGAGGAGATCAAGGATATCAATCCGGAGCTTCGATGGGGGGAGTTGCAATATGATGAATACATCAAAATACCCCGGCGCGCAGACACCCTTACAGATTTACCAGTAGATTCCATGCTGATCGATACCTTGCTCCTGGATATTGACACCCTTGGTATACCATTCTGGTCGGAGGTGAAGTGGAGGCGCATGCGGCCTGAACCGATCAGGGGCACCATCCATGTTGCCATGCTGCTTCCGCTTGACCTTTACTGGGATGTGGAGGCGGATAGCCTGGATCTTCTGGAAATGGATGATGACAAAGAGAAAATGATCAATCCCAGGATCATCGGGTACCTTGAATTTTATGAAGGTGCATTGCTTGCCATTGATGAATTACGAGAGAAAGGATATTCCGTAACCCTCACTGTTTACGATACGGAAAGAAGAAGGCAGAGGACAAGGGAGATCCTCCGGAAATGGGAGATGGAAGAGATGGATCTCATCATTGGGCCGGTTAATTTCTGGAACCTGGAGCTGGTTGCGGATTTTGCCAGGCAGCATGAGATCCCAATGGTTTCTCCATTTTCTTCAGACAGGGAAATAGTCCGGTACAATCCATATATATTCCAGATGACTCCCAGTTATGATGTGGAATTCAAAAGCTGGGCTGAATATATCTCTGATTATTATGATAAGACCATCATTTTGGTCCATGACGGAGATTCCACAAAATACCATAAGGTGCAGTTCCTGAAGGATGAGATTTTCAAAAAGATCGCTGAAAAGGCAGACCTTGAGGATGTGATCTTCAAGGAAGTGGTGATGAACGACAGTGTTTTTGTAGACATGAACCATGTTCTGACCCAGGACGGAGAAAACCTGGTGATCGTACCTTCGGATAATGAGGCCTATGTGAGCAATGTGATCAGTCCCCTGTTCTACCTGCTTGACCAGTACCAGATCGAGGTGGCAGGGATGCCGCATTGGAATGGGTTCAGGAATATTGACCTGGAGTATTTCCACAAACTGAAAATGAGCTACTTCACCTCTTTCTATGTGGATTATGATAAGCCAGAAATGAAAGAGTTCATAAAGGATTTCCGGGAGATTTATTACACGGAGCCTTACCGTGTGATGCCAAGAGGATACAACCTGAGTGTTTACGGGTATGACCTGGTGTCAACCTTTATTGAGGCCATCGGTGAATACGGAAAGAATATCATATATTTTGCCGATGAGATGGAGACTGATCCCATACTCGGTCCCTATAAGTTCGAAAGGAACAATGATTTCGGCGGGCACGTCAATGCCTATATAAGCATTATCAAATTCTCCCCCGACCTGAATATCCGGCAGCTGGAACTGGAGAGCCGTCCGCAAAGGTTCAGGTACAGGCGGTACTCCAGGAGATACCAGGATGAATAACCCTATTCGTATCGAAGCGAGTTCACCGGATTTACCGAAGCCGCCCGGATTGTCCGGATATTTACCGTGATCAGGGCCAGGAGAAGGGTAATCAGAGCTGCAGCAGGAAAGATCCACAATTCAAGGTCTGTTCTGAAGCTGAAGTTCTGCAACCATTTGTCCATGGCATACCAGGCGAAGGGCCAGGCAAAAAGGTTAGCCAGCAATACCGGTTTGGCAAAGTCCCTGGACAGGATATAGGCGATCTTTGTGATAGACGACCCCATGGCCTTACGTATCCCGATCTCCTTGGTCCGTTGTTCTGAAATGAAAGTGGCCAGTCCATATAATCCCAGGGCCGCAATAAACAAGGCAAATGCCGTGAAATACACAAAAATATTACCCATTTTCTCCTCAGATGCATAAAACTGAGCTATCCGCTCGTTCAGGAACTGATAATCGAAAGGAATGTCAGGATTGATTTCTTCCCAGGCATCTTCAAGGGCCAGGAGGGTCGATGGGGTGGAATCAGATAAAAGCTTTATGATCAGATAATTCGGTTGCCCCCTCATGAACCTGAGCATGACCGGGTTGATCTGCTCATGCAGGGACAGCATGTGGAAGTCCCTCATCACCCCTATGATCCTGTAAGGGGTGGGAGGTGTATTGTCTGAATTAATAATTTTTCCAATGGGATCATCCCATGCCAGTTTTTTAAGCAGCACTTCATTTATCAGGACGGCAGTACTGTCAGTTGTGAATTCAGTACTGAAATTACGGCCATTGGTGATCCTGATTTTCATGGTATTCTCAATAAAATCGGGATCTACACTGAAGCCATAGATCAACCATGGATCCTTGTCCCCATATCCCTCCGGAAAGTATCCCGTTCCGGAAAGCTGTCCGGCTGGTAATCCGGTTGAAAGTGAAGCGGAGACAACTTTCGGATAGGTAAGGAATTTTTCCTTGATAACAGGTCCCTTGCTCCTCGTTTCCTCGTTCCGCAGGTGGATGACGATTACATGGCTTGGCTCAAATCCAAGGTCTTTCTCCCTCAGATATGTTAGTTGCCTGTAGATGATAACAGTACCTATGATTAAAGTGATCGAAACGGTAAACTGAATAAAGACAAGGGCATTTCTGAGCAGGCTGTTTGAGGATCCTGCCTTCAATCTTCCCTGTAGCACACGGATGGGGTTAAAGGCAGAAAGGTAAAATGCCGGATAACTTCCGGCAAAGATACCTACAACCACTGCCAGCAGGATAAACCCCAGGGTCAATTGCCAGTCCAGTATATATTTCATATCCAGATCCTTTCCTGTAATGTTATTGAAGGCGGGCAGGATCAGTTCAATCAGGAAGAAAGTGATGAACAGGGCGATCAGGCTGATAATCACAGATTCACCGATAAATTGCCTGATCAGGTTTTGCCTCGAGGAACCAACTACTTTCCTGATGCCCACTTCACGGGCCCTGTTGGCCGATTTGGCGGTGGACAGGTTCATGAAATTGATACTGGCCAGGATCAGGATAAACAGGGTGATCGCCATCAGGATATAGATATAACTGATATCACTGTTACTCCCTATTTCAGCCATCAGGTTAGAATGCAGGTGGATACTGGTGACCGGCTGGAGTTCAATTCCGAAGCTGATATCCGCTTCCTGGATTTCATCAGACATATATTTATCAAAGAACTCAGGCATTTTAGCCATCAAGGATTCCAGGTCGGCCTTTTCATCCAGCATTATATAATTATACATGGCGAAATTACCCCAGGTATTCATCCACCACTCACCCCGAAATTCCACCAGGGTGGAGAAGGAGATCAGGGCCTGGAAAGTAAAATGGGAATTGTCGGGATAGTCCTTACATACACCGGTCACAGTCAGATCTGCCTGGTCATTGTAGCGCAGCACTTTACCCACAGGAAACTCATCACCGAAATACTTCCTCGCCACTGATTCAGTAAGCACGATGGACCTGGGAACTGCAAGGGCCGTTTCAGGATCCCCATATAGAAGCGGTATGGTGAATAATTTAAAAAATGATGAATCGGCGAAGAGTATATCATCTTCATAGTAACGCTCATCACCGAAGGCAAACAGGGAATTATGTGGCGGGTTGACCCGGGTGTAATCGATAACCTCAGGGAAATCATTTACCAGAGCGGGACCGAAAGGGGGGGATGAGACAGCCACATCGATTTGCTGTCCGGAAATTTCCCCATGAATGGCTACCCTGTAGATCCTGTCGGCATTTTCATGGAAACGGTCATACCCGAGTTCATGTACGATATACAGGATGATAAGGGCACTGACTGTCAACCCGATGGTCAATCCTAAAATGTTGATGATGGCAAAACCTTTCTGCCTCAGTAGGTTACGAAGGGCAATCGTAATGTAATTTCTCAGCATACAGCCCAAAAGTTACAAAAACCAGGGTGGAATAAAAACCTTTAAATATTTTTCCGGAAGTATGTCCGGCGTGGGAACCTATCTCTGCACGCAGGATTTTCGTTCGTTATGAGTTGTTAAAGCTTTCAGGACAGTTTCAGGATCTGTGGCGGCCTGCACATCGTCATCCTTGTATACAAGCTTTCCGTTCCCGTCTATCACATAGGTCCACCGGGATGTTGTGACCCCACGGCTGAGCTGCAGGGTTTTTCCATCGACCTCTTTTTCGATGGTACCCCCATCCCTGGTCGGCACACCAAATAATTCAGCGATTTTGCCATCAGCGTCAGACAGGAGGGTGAAATTCAGGTTATGAAAAGCCTTGAATGCTTTGAGGTTTTCATGATCATCCCCGCTCACACCGATCACATGTGCATTGATCTTGCCGAAGGCATCATCATGATCCCGGTAGCTGCAGGCCTGTTTGGTGCATCCACCGGTGAAGGCGGCCGGGTAGAAGTATATTACCAGATAATCCGCCCGCTGGTCGGACAATTCCCATACATCCCCGCTTTCATCAGTAGCGGAGAAATTGGGGACCTTATCCCCCTTTTCGAGGGGAGAGGCGGCATAAATATTAAGGGTAACCAGGAGAACGGGTATGAAGAAAAGTAGTCTTTTCATGGTTGATAGGGCATTATTTATATTATCAGGAAATGAAATTACTGATTTAATGCTAATCAGGGATGATCCATGATGAATTTATATAATATTTAACAATCCCTATTCGCGCAGAATACCAGGCAAAATACCAATGCAAAGAAAATGTGTTTAGACTTCATTCAGGGATTTAAAACCCTGTCCGAGCACTTCCTTGGCGTCAACTACCGTAACAAATGCATCCTGGTCTATCTTCCTGATATGGTTTTCGAGCAATACCAGTTCCCTGCGGTTGACCGTTGTGAAAATAACCGGTCTTTCTTTTCCCTCGTACAGACCGGAGGCATGCAAAAGGGTACCACCCCTGTTCAGGTGATGTATGATGATCTCCTGGATCTCCTGGTATTTTTCTGAAATGATATAGACTGACTTGGCATAGTTGGCACCTGTAAGGGTGGCATCGATTACTTTCCCGGAAATGAAGATTGTCAGCCATGAGTACAGCGGTATTTTCCAATCTCCAAAGGCCGCCAGTCCCAATAAAACGATCACAGAATCAATATATATCAGCAATTGTCCCAGGGGCAGTCTGGTATATTTAGCAAAGATCATGGCGACGATATCGGATCCCCCGGTCGTGGCCCTGGAACGGAAAACGAGTCCCAGTCCAAATCCTATCAGGACGCCTCCGAAGATACAGGAAAGCAGGACATCACCTTCCACCAGTGGAACAGTCCCCCATATCAGCGTCTGCAGGTCCATGAAACCGACAGTAAGAAAGAATCCGAGGATGGTCTTGATGCCGAACCTGGGTCCCAGGACGCGGATCCCGATAATGGTCAGGGGAATGTTCATGATCAGCCCCATTAATCCCACTGGTAATCCATCCGGTGCGAATTTGAATATGCCTTCAGTGAGATAATGGATGACGATGCTGATACCATACACTCCTCCCGGTACGATCCTGTGCGGCGTAATGAAAAAGACATAGCCGGCGGCCATAATGAAGGAGCCAATGATTATCAGCGTATAGTTGATGAACCAGCTTCTGGAAAATAGTTTCTCTTTTAACAATAGTTTCATCTCTCTGAGGATTAATGATTTACGATAGACTAAGCCGGGATCTGCCCGGGAGGGCCGTTGCAAGCCTGGCCAAAAAGGCCTGAAAATGTAGAAATTTTTAACTAATTTTCATGCACCACAAAGTACTGTTAAATGGCAGGTACAAAGACAAAGGGATT